>Ga0194128_10003436_pt1 | contig 24335 bp, 22 predicted proteins | sample TA2KigCa65mmetaG_FD_148650 | JGI IMG/M metagenome (GOLD analysis project Ga0194128, IMG submission 148650) | Freshwater microbial communities from Lake Tanganyika, Tanzania - TA2015037 Kigoma Deep Cast 65m | ecosystem: Environmental > Aquatic > Freshwater > Lake | place: Tanzania: Lake... | reverse complement strand
CCCTGGCGGTGCCCTATGCGGGTAAGACTATCAACCTTGCTGGGCTCATCATCTCTTACGATCACCTGGTGGTGATCGGGTCGACCTTGGTGATCTGTCTGCTGCTGTATGTGATGTTTCATTTCACTCGGGTGGGCATTGCCCTTCGGGCGTCGTCACAGAATCAGCTTGCTGCCTACTACATGGGGATTCCCGTGAAGCGTCTGAATGGACTGGTCTGGAGCCTGGCCGCAGCGCTTGCATGTTTGGCGGGCGTGCTGCTTGCCCCCATTACCTTTGTCCATGTGAATATGGGTTTCATTGGATTAAAGGCCCTGCCGGCGGCTGTGGTGGGAGGCTTTACCAGTCTGCCGGGCGCGATTCTTGGCGGCATTGTGATTGGTGTGGCAGAGACGCTGTCCGGTTTTTATCTGCCGGAAGGCTTTAAGGAGGTCGCTGCCTATGTGGTGATGCTTGCGGTATTGCTGCTATTTCCGAGTGGACTGCTCGGCGAGCGAACCCGCAAAAAAGTCTAGCCCGCCAAAGACTGCGCCATGCGATTTCTTTTTAAAACAAGCTATGAGCAGGATGTCCGGCTGATACAACACTCCGGCCAGCTTTTCTGGAATGGGCTATTGATTGTTGCACTGCTGATTTCGCCCATCGTGCTGCCGGAATTCTGGCTGGCGCAATTAAATCTGATCCTGGTGTATTCAATGGTCGGCCTGGGCATGATGATTCTGCTGGGCTACACGGGGCAGCTGTCTTTAGGCCACGCAGCATTTTTTGGTTTGGGTGCTTTTGTTCAGGCCTATTTTGTCAATCGCGGCTGGCCATTTTTCGGAGCGATGTCGATCACCATCATCGCCAATGTGATCCTGGGCGCACTGATTGCGCTGCCGGCGCTAAGGGTAAAGGGCATCTTCTTGGGCATCGCGACCCTTGCCCTTGGGCTGATTGTCGAAGAGGTGTTGGTGAAGTGGGAATCGTTTACCAATGGCACCTCGGGCCTAACCGTTAAGCCTGCCCAACTCTTTGGCTGGGTGCTCAACGCTCAGCACGAATTCTTTTATCTCGCCTTGGGCATTGTGCTGCTTTGCACTTGGATGACATTGAATTTGCTACGCAGCCCCACCGGCCGCGCGATGATTGCAATTCGCGATTCAGAGATCTCTGCCCAGAGCATGGGCATTCAGGCGGGCCGCACCAAGATCTCGGCTTTTATGATTTCCGCGGCCTTTACGGGCATCGGTGGCGCCCTTTATGCCCAATATCTGCGGCACATCTCGCCAGAGAATTTCACGCTGCTTTTATCCCTTGACTTTGCCCTGATGGTCATTATCGGAGGCTTGGCCAGCATTCACGGCGTGTTTTTCGGGGCGATGTTTATCGTGCTGATGCCGCCTTTAATTGCAATCGGCAAGGATTTTCTACCCGCTGCCATGGCCAATACGGCGGGCTTACAAAATGTGGTGTACGGATTGATTCTGATCGGCGTGGTCTTATTTGAGCCGCGCGGCCTGTATGGCCGCTGGCTGAAGACCCGGACCTATTTTCAGATTTTTCCGTTTTATCGGCGGGGCATGTTTAGACGCCAAAAAGCGTTTCAGAAATCAGATCGCCTGAGCTAGGCCACCCAACCGCCATGACACAGCCTCTGCTTCGCGCCCAGCACATCTCCCGCCAGTTCGGTGGGCTGATCGCGGTCGATGATGTGAGCTTTGATGTCTACCCCGGTGAAGTGCTGACGCTGATTGGTCCGAATGGGGCAGGAAAATCGACGGTATTTAATGTGATTAGCCGCATCTACCCCCAGACCTCTGGTCGGCTGGAGTATCAGGGAAGGGATCTGGGCGGAGTCGCCCCCCATCAGATTGCCTGGCGTGGCATTGCACGGACTTTTCAAAATATTGAGCTTTTTGAGCATGCTACCGTGCTGAGCAATCTGCTCATCGGCCACCATATTCGAAGCCGTACCAATCTTCTGAGCGATCTTTTGTTTTTGCCTTCGACCCATCGCCAGGAGATTGCTGCCCGCGAGCATGTCGAAAAAGTGATTGATTTCCTTGACCTGCAAAAGGTTCGTGATTCGATGGTGGCGGGCCTGCCGTATGGCGTGCGTAAAGTGGTTGAGTTGGGCCGAGCGCTGTGCATGCAGCCTGAGCTGTTGCTTTTGGATGAGCCTTCCTCGGGATTAAATCCTGAGGAGACAGATGAATTGGTGTATTGGATTCGAGATATCGTGACAGAGATGGGTGCCACGGTCATGATGGTGGAGCACGATATGTCGCTTGTACTTCGGGTCTCATCGCGCGTGGTCGCGATGAACCAGGGCCGGGTGATTGCAGTCGGCACCCCCCAAGAAGTGCAAAGCCATCCTGAGGTCATCTCAGCCTATCTTGGGTCGGAGGCGGCCTCATGAGCCAGCAGACTTCCGACTTACTTGTGGTCAGCTCGGTTGAATCCGCCTACGGGCCGATTAAGGCGATTCGTGGCGTGAGCCTAAAAGTTGCAACATCCAGCATCGTGACCTTGCTGGGCTCAAACGGTGCGGGCAAGACCACGTTACTGAAAACCATCTCGGGCATCATGGATCCGCTTCGTGGGTCGATTGAATTTAGGCACCAAAACATCTCGGGATTTGATCCTGCGCGGATCGTGCAGATGGGCCTATCGCATGTGCCCGAAGGCCGCGAGGTCTTTCCGTTATTGACGGTGCATGAAAACCTGCTGATGGGCGCCTATACCCGCAGCGATCGTGATGCCGTGGCAAAGGATATGGAGCGTGCCTATGGCTATTTTCCGATCCTTGCCCAACGACGCGATCAGGATGCGGGCCTACTCTCGGGTGGCCAGCAGCAGATGCTGGCCATTGCTCGCGCGCTTTTATCCTCGCCGCAGATGATCCTGATGGATGAGCCCAGCCTGGGCCTAAGTCCCAAGCTCACCAAGGAGATCTTTGAAATCATCGTGAGAATTAATCGTGAGAGCGGCACCAGCATTTTATTGGTCGAACAAAATGCCCATATGGCCTTAAATACCGCTGATTATGGTTATGTGCTGGAAAATGGCCGTGTTGTGCTCGAGGATCAGTGTGATCGGCTGCGCGAAAAAGAAGACATCCGCGAGTTTTATCTGGGGATGAAGCAGCAGGGTGTGCGCGGCGATCGCCGCTGGAAAAAGAAAAAGACCTGGCGTTAAGGCAGCCCATATGCGTTATCTCTGGAAACTTCATGAGGAATTTGAGCGAGCCCAGCGCAAAACGGCCCCGCCTCTCGCCGGCGATACGGCGCAGGCGATGTTTTGGAATGCGGTTGCCTTGCGCTCCGATCAGGTCTGGCTTCGTTATAAAAAATTTGGCATTTGGCAGTCGCTGACCTGGCAGCAGACGGCCGATCAGGTCGAGGCGATCACTGCTGGTCTCATTGCGCTGGGCCTAGCCGTTCAGGATCGGGTCGCGATTATTTCGAATACGCGTGCGGAGTGGGTCTTGGCGGATCTGGCGACGCTTTCGGCGGCCGCCGCCACTGTGGGGGTCTATCCCACCGATTCGCCGCAGCAGCTTTCTTATGTGATCAACGACAGCAGCGCGCGCTTTATTTTTGTGGAGGATGAAGAGCAACTCGATAAGGCACTGTCCGTGATGGGCGAATGCCCAAGTCTCGGGCATGTGTTTGTGATGGATGAGAAAGGCCTCTCCAACTACCAGCACGAGCGCGTTCTGGGCTGGTCGGCCTTACTGGAGTTAGGCAGGCGGGCCCTCGGCGCAGCTCCTGGCATGGTCAAAGAGCGTCTCGCGCAGCAGCGCACTGACCATCTGGCGATGCTGGTCTACACCTCAGGCACCACCGGAAAACCCAAAGGCGCCATGCACCACCAAGAGGGCCTGGTCTATGCGATTCGGGCCCATTCCAAAATCATTTGGCAAAACCCAACGGATGAGCGGATGTGTTTCCTGCCGCTATGCCATATCGCGGAACGGATCGGCGGCGCTTTTATTTCGATGTACACCGGCACACGGATTAATTTCGTGGAAAACCCGGAGACCGTGCCCGAGAACATCCGGGAAATTGCTCCCACTGTTGTCCTGGCAGTGCCGCGGGTCTGGGAGAAGTTTCACTCCGGCGTGATGCTGGCCCTCTCGGAGTCCACGCCGCTGCAGCAGCGGCTTTTTCACGCCGCTATTGGCCTTGGGCTACGAATCGCTGATCGGGTCCTTGGCGGGCAGCAGGTGCCCCTTATGGAGCGGATTGGCTATGTTTTTGCCCAACGGCTGGTCCTGGCCAATGTCCGCAAATCCATTGGCCTGGATCGGGCCCGCGTCTTGCTGACTGGGGCGGCTCCCATCTCACCGCAGTTGGTCCGCTGGTTTTTTGCGCTTGGCAGCCCGATGCTTGAACTCTGGGGCATGACCGAGACCTGCGCTGCATCAAGCGCGAATCGGCCTGGCCATATCAAATTGGGGTCGATTGGACAGGCGGCTGAGCACAACGAGATGCGGATCGACCCCCAGACAGGTGAAATCCTGGTGAAGGGGAAAAACGTGTTTTCCGGCTACTTGAATAACCTAGAGAAGACCGCAGAGGCGTTTACGCCGGATGGCTGGCTGCGGACTGGGGATGTGGCGACCATGGATGGAAAGGGATTTTTCACCATCGTGGATCGGATTAAGGACATCATCATCACGGCCGGCGGGAAGAACATCACGCCGAGCGAGCTCGAAAATGAACTGAAGGCCTCGCCCTATATTACTGACGCTGTGGTCATCGGCGATCGCAAGCCCTACCTGACGGCTATCATCATGGTCGACCACGATAATGTGGAGCATTTCGCCCTCTCCCGGGATGTCCGATTTACCAATTACGAGAGCCTCACCCGGTCCCAGGAGGTGGTCGATCTGATCGCCACGGAGGTTGCCACGGTCAATCAGCGCTACGCCCGGGTGGAGCAAATCAAGAAGTTCAGGCTCCTGGGCAAGAAGCTCACCCCCGAGGATGAGGAGGTGACACCGACCATGAAATTAAAAAGAAAATTGATTTTGGATCGCTATGCGCCCATGATTGAGGCAATGTACGCCGAGCCCTAATTTGAGGTCTTTTTCGATGTCCTGATAGACTTTCACCGCTGTCCTTTTTTCTCACCTAAATGGAGTCACTATGGCAAGCAAGAAACCCAAGGCCGCCAAGGCAAAAAAAGCACCCGCCAAAAAATCTGCTGCAAAAGCCAAACCCGCTGCGCCCAAGCCCATCAAAGCTGCCCTGAATAAGTCCACCCTGGTGGCACGTATTTCGGAGCAATCTGGCGTTGAGTCCAAGTCGGTGAAGGCGGTTCTGGCGGCTCTGGAAGAGGCCACGCTGACATCGGTTAGCAAAAAAGGTGTTGGCGAATTTACCCTGCCGGGTCTGATGAAAGTGGTTGCGCAAAAGGTTCCTGCTAAGCCCAAGCGCTTTGGTAAGAACCCCTTCACAGGCCAGGATCAGTGGTTTGCCGCCAAGCCCGCTACCGTCAAGGTTAAGGTCCGCGCGTTGAAGAAGCTGAAAGACGCCGTCCTGTAGTAATTCGGTTTTTGTTTTTGTTCGGGCTGCTGGGCGGCACAAGCTGCTCGCAGCCCGTTTTCTTTTAACATCATTGGCATGAGCCAACTGCGCGTTGAATCCCTGACCAAGGTCTACTCGACCTTAATTGCCAACGACGCAATCAGCATGGAAGTGCAGCCTGGCGAGATTCACGCGGTGCTGGGCGAAAACGGCGCTGGCAAGTCGACCCTCATGAAAATGATCTACGGGGTGACGCCGCCAACCAGCGGCCAGATTATCTGGGAAGGCAGGCCAGTTCAGATTCGGTCGACCGCCCAGGCTCGGGCGCTTGGCATCGGGATGGTCTTTCAGCACTTCTCGCTCTTTGAATCTCTAACGGTTTTGGAAAACACCGCATTGGCCTTGGCCAGCAATGCGCACCGCTCTGAGCTCTCTGATCAAATCGCTGAGATCTCTGCCCACTACGGACTGCCCGTGCATCCTGATCGGCTGGTGCATGATCTCTCGGTCGGCGAACGGCAGCGGGTCGAGATCATTCGATGTCTGCTGCAAAAGCCCCGGCTTTTGATCATGGATGAGCCCACCTCGGTGCTCAGCCCAAGTGCAGTCGAAAAGCTTTTTGAGACGCTTCGGGCCATTGGCCAAGAGGGCTGCGCAATTCTTTATATCAGCCATAAACTCGATGAGATTCGCTCGCTATGCGATACCGCCACGATTCTTCGGGCGGGCCGGGTCACGGGCAGCTGCATTCCGCGAAACGAGACCCCGCAGTCGCTTGCCAAAATGATGATTGGTAAGGAATTTGATCGGCCCAGGCGGGCCGCAGTTGCCCCCGGCGAGACAGTGCTTGCCCTGCATCAATGTTCCAAAGCGGCCAGCGCCCCGTTTGGTGTTGACTTGCATGGCATCAACTTCAGCGTGCGGGCTGGCGAAATTCTTGGCATTGCAGGCATCTCGGGCAATGGTCAAAACGAGCTTTGTGAGCTGCTTTCAGGCGAGGTCTTGGCGGACTCGGCTGATGCGATTGAACTCTTGGGCACACCGATTGGTTTGGCTGGCGTGGGTGCGCGGCGGGCCCGGGGCCTAGCCTATGTGCCCGAGGATCGGCTGAGCCGGGGGTCGGTGACCAGCATGTCGTTGGCAGAAAATCTGATGCTCACAGGTGCTACTACCTTGGGCCTTGTGAAAAGCGGCATGCTGCAGCTTTCTAAGGCTAAAACGCTCACCGAAAACTGCATTCATCAATTTAATGTGAAGGCCTTGGGCCCTGATGCCCCCGCGGGATCTTTATCGGGCGGCAATCTGCAGAAGTTCATTGCCGGCCGGGAAATGCTGCAAACGCCAAAGGTCATGATCTGTGCCCAGCCGACTTGGGGGGTAGACGTCGGCGCGACCGCGTTTATTCGGCAGTCATTAATTGACCTTGCCCGGGCCGGCTGCGCGGTGATTGTCATCTCTGAGGAGCTCGAGGAGCTTTTTGAGGTGAGTGACCGCATTGCAGTTTTATCGCAAGGAAGACTCTCCCCGATTAAACCGCTCTCAGAAACAACTGCGGAGCAGATCGGATTGTGGATGGGTGGGATGTGGCAGGAGAGCGCAAATGCCACGGCTTGAACTGCGCCCCAGCGCTTCGCAATGGATGCGCTATGGTTCTCCCGTAATCGCAGTGGTGCTCACCATTGTTTCAGGATTGATCATTTTCGCCTTGCTGGGAAAAGATCCGATTCGGGGCTTCGAAGTATTTTTTTTAAACCCCTTAAAAAGTTTTTATCACATCTCGGAACTCTTGCTAAAGGCCACACCGCTTGCCATTTGTGCCATTGGGCTGGCGATCGGATTTCGGGCCAATGTCTGGAATATCGGCGCAGAGGGCCAGTTCATTCTGGGGGCAGTGTTTGCAACCGGTATTGCACTTTTTTTAGGAGACGCACCCGTTCTGACCTTGGTGCTGATGATGCTGGCAGGCATGCTCGGCGGGGCGCTCTGGGCGTCAATCGCTGCATTTTTAAAGACCCGGTTTAATACCAGCGAGATCTTGGTCTCACTAATGCTGGTTTATGTTGCCGAGCTTTTGGTGTCCTGGTTTGTCTTTGGCCCCTGGAAAGATCCTCAAGGATTTAATTTTCCGCAGACCGAGGTTTTCGAGAGCACTGCATTGCTGCCCAAGCTTTTTGAAGGGGCGCGGCTCAATCTTGCATTTGGATTTGCGATCGTGCTCTTGATCGCAGGCCATGTATTGTTTGCCAGAACCCATCTCGGATTTAAGATGCGCGTGGCCGGCGAGTCGCCTTCTGCCGCGGGCTATGCGGGCATATCAACAGCGAAGATGACCTGGGTGGGTCTCGTCGTGGGGGGCGCCTGTGCCGGCCTTGCAGGCATGGCTGAGGTGGCCGGCCCGGTAGGACAGCTCACCGATAAAGTGGGAAGCGGCTATGGCTTTGCTGCCATCATCATCGCGTTTGTCGGCCGATTAAATCCCCTGGGTATTGGTCTTGCGTCTTTGCTGATGGCGTTGTTTTATATTGGCGGTGAGCAGGCCCAGCAGTACCTCGGCGTGCGGGGTTCAATCTCAAAGGTGTTTCAGGGCCTGCTGCTTTTCTATTTGCTGGCAGTGGATGTTCTGATTCGTTATCGGGTGCGATTCTCATGACCGCAGAGCTCTTGACCTCGATTCTTTTCGCCACGGTGGTGGCGGGTACGCCGCTGGTTTTGGTGGCCCTTGGCGAGCTGGTCTGCGAGAAATCCGGCATGCTGAATTTGGGCGCAGAAGGCATGATGGCCTTGGGCGCAGTGGCTGGGTTTATCGCAACTTTTCTGACGGGCTCTGTCTGGGCTGGGGTGGTCGGCGGCATGGCCGCTGGGGCCTTCTTGGCGCTGATTTTTGGCGTCATCACAATCCAGTTGATGGCAAATCAAGTCGCCACCGGTCTGGCCGTTGCAATTTTCGGAGTAGGGCTTGCGGCTTTTATCGGCAAGCCTTTTGAGTCTCAGGTGATTCCGGCAACTCCCGCGATCGTGATTCCGCTGCTGTCGGAGATCCCTATTTTGGGTAAGGTGGCCTTTCAGCAGCAGTCGCTGGTCTATCTGACCTGGATTATCTTCGGCGGCCTGGTCTGGTTTCTGGCGAAGAGCCGCGGAGGGCTGATTTTGAAAGCAGTAGGGGAATCCCCAGCATCCGCCCATGCGGTCGGCATTCCTGTGAACCGCGTGCGATACCTCGCTGTGCTTTTCGGTGGTGCGATGGCGGGCCTAGGTGGTGCGTTTTTGTCCGTTTTCTACACGCCGATGTGGACCGAAGGAATGGTCGCGGGCCGGGGATGGATTGCTCTGGCCCTTGTGGTGTTTGCGACCTGGCGACCCTGGCGTGTGCTGCTTGGCGCCTACTTGTTTGGAGGGGTTCTGATCAGCCAATTCTTTGTACAATCCTCGACGCTTCAGATCAATGTGCCGTCGCAGTTTTTGTCTGCTTTACCGTACCTTGCAACCATCATTGTTCTTGTTGTGATTTGCAGAAATCCTCAGATGATCCGAATCAATTCTCCAGCTTCGCTCGGAAAGCCTTTCCGGGCAGACTAGTTACTTCAACAATCAGAAAGGGTGATGTATGACCAATCGTCGACAGTTTATTCAGGCCTCCGTAGCAGGTGGCACGCTCGCCGGACTCGGCGTTCCTGCATTGGCACAATCTTCCGGTCCGCTGAAGATCGGCTTTGTGTACGTCAGTCCGATCGGGGATGCTGGCTGGACCACGCAGCACAATATGGGCCGTCTGGAGATGGAAAAGGCGATGGCCGGTAAGGTGACCACCTCTTTCGTCGAGAAGGTCACCGAGGGTGCCGACACTGAGCGGGTCATTCGTGAAATGGCCACCAGTGGCCATCGGCTAATTTTTGCAACCAGCTTCGGCTACATGAATGCTGTCGAGAAGGTTTCCAAAGAGTTTCCCAAGGTCGCCTTCATGCATGCCACCGGGTATAAGTCGGGCCCAAACTTTGGCAATTACAACGCCCGGTTTTACGAAGGCCGATATATCGCGGGCATGGTGGCAGGCCGCACGACCAAGAGCAACGTTTTGGGCTACGTGGCGGCATTCCCGATTCCCGAAGTCCTGCAGGGTATCAATTCGTTCACGCGTGGTGCGCGCAGCGTGAATCCCAAGATTGATGTTCGTGTGATCTGGGTCAACAGCTGGTACGACCCGGGCAAAGAGCGCGAGGCCGCGCTCACCTTGATTGCTCAAAAAGCAGATGTGTTAACCCACCACACGGATTCAACCGCTGTAGTTCAGGCTGCTGAAGAAAAGGCGGTGTTTGCGTGTGGCTATCACTCTGATATGTCGAAATATGGCCCGAAGGCCCATCTGACTGCGACCACCCATCACTGGGGAGCCTACTACACCAAGATCGCCCAGGAAGTGATTGCGGGCACCTGGAAAGCCGGCACCATCTGGGGTGGCATGAAGGATGGCTTTATCAAGATGGCTCCGTTAAATGCAAGCGTCCCGGCAGCGGTCAAAGATCAGGTGGCCAAGGTCGAGGCCGATATCCGTGCCGGAAAGTTCCACCCCTTCTCGGGCTCGGTGATGGATCAGGACGGTAAAGAGCGTCTCGGCGCTGGCAAGACCATGTCGGATGATGAGCTCGGCAAGATGAATTACTACGTGCAAGGCGTGACCTCGAAACTGCCGAAGTCTTGATCGCAGGCGCAGTCCCGGTGTCCGTTGGAATTCGCGGACACCTTGTTCACTTCCTCTCCGATCCGTCTTTAGGCGGATCGGAGGCGGTACAGAGTTTTTCCGATGGTGTTCTGATTATCGAAGCAGGCCGCATCGCAGCCTGTGGACCTTATGCCATGCTTGGTGAGCGCTATCGGGCCTGCGATGAGCGCTATCACTATCCGGACCGCTTTATTTTTCCCGGCTTCGTGGATACCCACACGCATTTCGCCCAGACCGACATCATCGCGAGTCCTAGCCCATCGCTCTTGGAGTGGCTAAACCACTACACCTTTCCCGAAGAGGCTCGGTTTTCAGATCCAGCCCACGGGCGGGCGGTTGCGGAGTTTTTTATCCAGGAACTGCTTTGCCAGGGCATCACTACCGCTTCTATTTTTGCAACCGTTCATCCTGAGTCTTGCGAGGCGATTTTTCAGGCTGCCGATGATCGTGCCATGCGCATCATCGCAGGCAAGGTCCTGATGGATCAGAATGCACCCGAGTTTCTTTGCGATACCGCCCAGGGTGGAATTCAGGCTTCCCGTGCACTGATTGACCGCTGGCATGGCCGCAGGCGACTGCGGTATTCGGTCACACCACGATTTATTCCAACATCGTCTGAAATCCAATTAGAGCTGGCTGCAGCGCTTTATCATGAATTTCCAGATCTGCATCTGCAATCACATGTCGCTGAGAACGAAGATGAAATCGCTTGGGTAAAACGACTCTATCCAAACTCACGAAGCTATCTGCAGGTCTATCGGGACTTTGGTCTTCTGGGGCCGCGTGCGACCTATGCCCACTGCATCTGGTTTGACGATGATGATCGCAGGCTAATGGCCGCAACCCAGACTGCAGCTGCGTTTTGCCCGACCTCGAATTTATTTTTAGGCTCTGGCTTATTTGATTTGGCGGCTGCCCGGTCGTATGGCTTGACTGTGGGGCTGGCGACGGATGTTGGCGGCGGCACAAGCTTCTCGATGCTGCGCACGATGCAAGAGGCTTACAAAGTTGCCCAGCTCAAGGGCCTGACCATGACCGCAGAGGAGTGTTTTTATCTGGCAACGCTAGGCGGGGCGAAGGCCCTGGAGCTGGATTCGATGATTGGCAGTTTTGACCCCGGCAAAGAGGCCGATGTGATTGTGATCAATCCACAGGCCACGGCCCTGAGTCGCCGCCGAATGCAATCCACTAAGACATTGTCAGAGCAGCTTTTTGTGACGATGATGCTGGGCGATGAGCGCATGGTCGAGCAGACTCATATTCTGGGCCGACCCACGCAAACAATTGAGCGAGAAGGAGCAGCGCGTGCCGATTGACCTTCAAGAAATTCAGCGTGTCCGTGATGAGGCCGATTGCCTCATGACCCCTCAGCAGGTGGATGGAGCAATCTCCGAAGTCGCCCGGCAGATCACGGCACGGCTGAAGGGCGAAAATCCGATGGTTTATTGCGTGATGAATGGCGGCCTGATTTTCGCAGGCCAGCTGATTCCGAAGTTGGATTTCCCGCTGGAAGTTGCTTATCTGCACGCCACCCGCTACGGCCATGCGTTAACGGGGACTTTCCTCGATTGGCGAGTACGGCCGAGCCATGATCTCAAGGGCCGATCGGTTCTGGTGATTGACGATATTTTGGATGAAGGCCATACGCTGGTGGCGATCGTGGATTACTTGAAATCCGAGGGCGCGCGCGAGGTCTTGACTGCGGTGCTGATCAATAAGGTCCATGACCGTAAAGCGCGACCCGGACAGCGGGCCGATTTCAGTGGTTTGGATGTCGAGGACCGTTATCTGTTCGGATGCGGAATGGACTACAAAGGCTACTGGCGCAATCTTCCGGGGATTTATGCGTTAAAGGGCTCCTAAATTGGACGGCACAGAAGCCATGACGTCATTTTGTAATCTCAACGGCAAGCGGGCGCTGGTGGCCACCTGTTTAAACGAAAAGGCAGTGCCTTATGCCAGTGCGGTCACTGCTCCCCTTGGCGTGAGGCTAAAAATTTGTAATGTCTCCGAAGAAGGTCAGCTTGAGCTGGTAATACGCGAAGCCACCGAAGCGCTCGGCGGTTTGGATTTTGTGGTGCACTCTATCGCTTGGGCGCCACTTGAGGATCTGCATGGACGGGTCATTGACAGCTCGCGTGAAGGATTTGAGAAAGCCATCACGATCTCGTGTCATTCATTTGCTGAATTGGGCCGACTGGCCATGACCCATATGCCAGCCGGGGGAAGCCTGATTACGATGACCTATCACGGCGCGCGCGAGGTCGTGCCGAACTATGGGGTCATGGGCCCGATCAAGGCCGCGCTCGAGTCCCTGGTGCGTTACATGGCGGCCGAGTGTGGTCCAGCGGGAATAAGAGTCCATGCAGAGCTTTGATCAGCTGATGGCTGACGCCGCCAAGCGCAGTCCCCTGGGCCGGCTGGTATCCCTTGAAGAGATCGCGAACCTGACCACCTTTCTATGTTCGGATGAGTCCTCCGGAATGACCGGGCAGACCATTTACGTTGATGTTGGGTTTAATATAGTGGCCTGAGCTTGTGGAAAAACTCGACAGGAGTCGACAGTGAATCAGCGTATTGCACCCGGAGTTCGAGAGTTTCATCGTCGGCCGTTATGGGCGGTGATGACAGTGGTTACAGCGATGCTTTCGCTTGGCGTGTTGGCCCCGCTGGGTCCGGTAGCCGCCCAGAGCTTTCCCTCGCAGACCGTTCGGATTGTGGTGCCGACTCCTCCTGGCAGCTCGGTGGATGTAGCGGCCCGCCTGATTTCTGAGCGATTGCGTGAGCGTCTGGGCCAGCCGGTGATTATCGAGAACCGGCCCGGTGCCGGTGGCACGATCGCAGGGGGTGAGGTCGCCCGAGCAACGGCCGACGGACACACATTGTTTGCCGGATTTAATGGTCCGCTGGCGAGCGCACCATTGCTCTTTTCAAAGATGACCTATCGTCCACTGGAGAGCTTTGCTCCGATTATCACGACGGTCTCTCAGCCCCATGTGTTGGTCGTCAATGCTCAGCATCCTGCAAAGAATCTCAGTGAGTTTGTTGCTTCGGTGCGCAGCGCGCCAGGCCGCTATAACTATGCATCGGTGGGCAACGGCAGCGCATCTCACCTCACCATGGAGTTGTTGAAATCCAGAGCGAATCTCGCCATCGTGCATATTCCCTACACGGGTGGACCGGGGGCGACGCAGGCCCTGGTGGCCGGAGACGTACACGCGCTTTTCACGGCCTACGTCAACGTTAGGCCGATGGTCAGCGCGGGCCGCCTCAGGGTGCTTGGTATCGCAGAGTCGAAACGATCCCCCGCGATTCCAGAGGTGCCCACGTTCGCGGAGCAGGGTTTTGCTGGTATTGATGCGCCGCTCTTTAATGCCATCGTGGCGCCTGCTGGCACTCCGGCCTCGGTCGTGGCCCGGCTGAATCGGGAAATCGGTGAAATCCTTATGCTGGACGACACTCGAAACAAGCTTGCGTCGGGGGGCATGGATGTGATTGGCGGATCTCCTGAGCAGCTTGCAGCCCTCATGCGGGCGGAGGCACAGCGCTGGCAGCCCGTTGTCGAGCGCCTTGGTCTGCGGCCCGATTAAGCCCACCGCCCGATCCTTCCATCTGGAGCGGCCGTTTTGCGGGTTTTCCAGGGGGTGGCTGCAGTGACGCAGGCAGGGCACTGTCGATATCCTAGCTGCTTGACTGCACCACTTTTGAAACAGAGGGAGTTGCCATGCGTATTTTGACGTTCATCGTTGGCCTGATTGCAGCATTGTCGTTTGCTGCAACGCCTGCTACAGCAAAGACATTTCGTTGGTCATTTGCCAGTGATATTCCTTCAATGGATATTCACTCTCAAAACAATGCCTTGGCCAATATGGTCCATGGTGCGATCTACGAAAGCCTTGTCGTCTATAACAGCCGAACTTTCGCTCCTGAGCCACTGCTGGCCACTGGCTGGACCGAGGTGAACCCACGACAAGTGAGATTTACGTTGCGACAGGGTGTGCGGTTTAGTGATGGCAGCGCTTTCAGCGCTGACGATGTGGTGTTTTCGATTAATCGTGCAATGGCAAAAACGTCGAATTACCACATCTACGCCCAGGGGATCGATAGGGTCGTTAAGGTGAATAACCTGACCGTCGATATTTTCCTTTCGGTACCCAATCCGGTTCTCATTCGTCAGCTCACTGAGCTCAGAATGATGAGCAAGACTTGGGCAGAAAAGAACAATTCGGTCGAGCCCAAGGATCTGAAAACCAAGGATGAGCCGTTCTCCCATCGCAACGCGATGGGTACGGGGCCATATATTCTGAAGTCATGGCAGCCTGATCAGCGTATGGTGCTGGTCCGAAATCCAAACTGGTGGGGTGCCGGCAAGTTCCCTTCCAATGTTGAAGAGGTCATATTCCTTCCGATTCGCTCAGATGCAACTCGTATGGCCGCTTTGTTGTCTGGCGAGATCGATTTTGTGCTTGATCCCACCCCGCAAGACTTACCGCGGGTGCGCGGCAACTCCGCCCTTCAGTTGATCGAGGGTCCCGAGAATCGCACTATTTTCCTCGGAATGGATCAGTTTCGAGACGAATTGCCAGGCAGTAACGTCAAGGGAAAAAATCCCCTGAAAGATGTCAATGTGCGCAAGGCGCTTTATCAGGCAATCGATATCGAAAACATTCATAAGGTCGTCATGCGGGGTCAGGCTCAGGTCACGGGAGCCCTTGTGGCGCCGCAGGTGGAAGGCTGGACCGAGGGGGTCCATCGTCGCCATGCCTACGACCCCAAGGAGGCCAGCCGATTGCTGGCAGCAGCGGGATATCCCAATGGGTTCGAGGTCGATTTCGCGTGCCCTAATAATCGCTACGTCAATGATGAGCAGATCTGTCAAGCCATCACTGCAATGTGGGCCAAGGTGGGAGTGCGTGCGAAGCTGCGAACGCTGCCGCTGGTCACTTACTTTCCAATGATCCAGCGTCATGAAGCCAGTATCTACATGTTGGGGTGGGGCGTACCGACTTTCGATGGCCTGTATTCGCTGCAGTCGCTTGTTCGCACGAAAACGACTGGTGCTGACGGAAATTACAATGTGGGCCGGTACAGTAATGCGAAAATGGACCAAATCGTGGATCGTATTAAAACTGAGACTGACTCACTGATTCGAAGGCGACTCATGGCAGAGGCTTTACAGCTTCAAAACGATACAGTTGCGCACATTCCACTGCACAACCAATTTATTCCGTGGGCTGCGAAGAAATCAATCGAGACGGTACATCGTGCCGATAATCGAATCGATTGGCGTCTCACGGTTGTCCGTTAACGAATTACCTGTATTGATGAACCACAATCTGTAGCCTCGCTCGATATCAATGTTGGTTTTTCTTCTCGAGCGAGTGCTGCAGTGCCTCTTGGTACTGCTCGCGGTTGCCTTAATTGCGTTTTTGCTCTTTCAATATGTGGGCGATCCGGTGCTGTTCATACTTGGGCAAGACGCGACCGAGGAGCAGGTCGGCGCTCTCCGCGAATCGCTGGGGCTTGATCAGCCTGCCTTGGTTCAGTTCGGATATTTTTTGCTCAATGCAATTCAGGGTGAGTTTGGGCTGAGCCTGCGGCAGGGCATCGCGGTCTCGACCCTCATCGCCGAGCGGCTTCCTGCAACTCTAGAGTTGGCCATTGTGGCTGCCGTCATCGCGCTTGTCGTGGGAATCCCCATGGGGGTGTATGCAGCTATTCGTCGGGGATCCGCCTTGGCCCAAGTTTTTATGGCGATCTCCTTGCTGGGCGTCTCACTGCCGACATTCTTAATTGGTATTTTTCTCATCCTTCTTTTTTCTGTCGCACTTGGCGTTTTGCCAAGCTTTGGCCGAGGAGAAGTCACGAGCCTCTGGGGATTCACCACAGGGCTTTTCGGCTGGGGTGGAATCAAACATCTGATTCTGCCGTCAATCACGCTCGCTGTGTTTCAGCTCACTTTGATCATGCGGCTCGTCCGAACAGAAATGCTGGAGGTTCTTCGAATGGACTACATCCGGTTTGCACGGGCACGAGGCCTTCGGCAGCGGTCAATCTATTTCGGGCATGCTTTGAAAAATACGCTGGTACCGGTGATCACCATCACCGGACTGCAGCTTGGAGGATTGATTGCTTTTGCCATCATTACTGAGACCGTTTTTCAGTGGCCTGGGATGGGACTACTCTTTATTCAGGCGGTAAATTTTGCTGATATCCCCGTAATGGCCGCCTACTTATGCTTGATCTCAGTTATTTTTGTCGTGATTAATTTGATTGTTGATCTTCTTTATTTCACGGTAGATCCTCGGCTGAGAGTTCAGCTCAGTTAGAAATTACTTGAAGAAGTCATCACGAGCCCGCAGGTGTTAAAAAAACTTTTAGATAGCGATATCGGCTACAGCTTTCGCTCCTCGCCGGTAGCGATTGGCTCTTCGGTGATTGCAAGCCTTTGTGTGTTGGGTGCGGCGCTCAGTGGCCTGATCGCTCCGCATAATCCATTTGATCTGGCAAGTCTCATTCTTTCGGATGCGCGCTTGCCCCCGGCTTGGAGCGAGGGTGGATCCTGGCGCTACATCCTGGGCACAGATGACCAGGGCCGTGACATGCTGTCTGCGATTCTTTATGGCATGCGGATCTCTCTGCTCGTCAGTATCGTTTCGGTGGCGCTCTCCGTTCTGATCGGAACCTCCCTGGGACTTCTTGCTGGGTACCTTGGCGGCTGGCTCGATGCATTTCTGATGCGTCTGTGTGACGTCATGCTGAGCTTTCCGGCCATTCTCATTGCCTTATTGATAGCAGGCGTTGGGCGTGCGCTTTTCCCGGACGCCCATGAATCGTTGGCTTTTGGGGTCTTGGTCCTCTCCATCACGCTCCCGGGTTGGGTTCAGTATGCCCGCACCGTTCGTGCATCGACACTGGTCGAATCTCGTAAAGAATATGTACTCGCTGCCCGCTTAATTGGAGTGAGCGCGGTCCGTATTGTCTATCGTCATGTGCTTCCGAACGTGGTTGGTCCAATTCTGGTACTGGCCACGATACAAATAGCGACCTCAATCATTACCGAAGCGACACTCTCATTTTTGGGTGTCGGTGTGCCTCCAACTTCACCGTCTCTGGGAACACTAATTCGGATTGGAAACGATTATCTGTTTTCTGGGGAGTGGTGGATTCTTGTTTTTCCAGGAGTAGCACTCGTTATTTTGGCGGTTTCTGTGAATTTATTGGGCGATTGGATGCGCGATGCGTTTAACCCTCGTCTGCGAGTCGGCCGATAGGGTATTGAGATGACAGCACCGCTATTGCGTATTGATCAGCTCGTGGTGGAGTTTCCCACCCGAGACACAACATTACGCGCTCTTGACCAGGTTTCTCTTGAAATCGTTGCTGGTGAAATTCTTGGGTTGGTGGGGGAGTCTGGGGCGGGCAAGTCGATGACTGGATTGGCCACCATTGGACTACTGGATCCACCAGGCCGCATCGCTTCTGGCCAGGTATTGCTTCAGGGGCAGCGTATTGACCACTTATCGGAGCAGGAACTTCAAACCATACGCGGTCGAAAGATTGGTGCCATTTTTCAGGATCCGCTCACTGCACTAAATCCGCTGTACACAGTCGGTCAGCAGTTGGTCGAGACGATTCAGACACACTTACACCTGACAGTCCCTCAGGCGAGAGCCCGGGCCATCGAGCTGCTAAAAGAGACAGGGATACCAGCTGCAGAGGAACGCATTGATCATTATCCCCACCAATTTTCTGGAGGAATGCGTCAGCGTGTTGTGATTGCTTTGGCGCTATCTGCCGAGCCGTCGTTGGTAATCGCCGATGAGCCCACCACTGCGTTGGACGTATCAATACAGGCTCAGATCATTGGACTGCTCCGTGAGGCCTGCCGTCAGCGTGGTGCCGGAGTCATGCTGATCACTCATGATCTTGGCGTCATTGCAGAGACATGTGATCGTGTAGCGGTCATGTATTCGGGCCGCGTGATTGAGCAGGGCCCGGTCGCAGATGTGATTCATCGACCCTGCCATCCGTACACAGTTGGCTTGATGGCGGCTATTCCGACACTGGATCAACGTCGAAGGCGCTTATCCCATATCCCGGGCAACATGCCTCGACTCGATGGCCTTCCCAGCGGATGCGCTTTTCATCCTCGGTGTGCACTCGCGGATGATCGTTGCGCTTCTCAGCGTCCTGAATTAAGCCGACTGGAGATGGGCCGTGATGTCGCATGCTGGCGCAGTGAAAACGCTCGCAGTCTGATGGGCGATATGGAGCGCCAAGGCGGAGAGCAGCTGCAGACGGATCGGCAGACGGAACCGTCTCAGGCTGATCAACGGCCGCTTGTGGCAATGCGTGGGATTCATCGCATCTTTGATGTGAGCCCTTCATGGCTGACACGGCTGGTCTACCGTCGGCCGCGGCTTCTGCTTCGGGCGGTGATGGACATACATCTTGAACTTTCCCGGGGGGAGACATTTGCATTGGTGGGGGAGTCGGGCTGCGGAAAAACGACTCTGGCGCGGGTTGTAGTGGGGCTGGATTCACCCACGGAAGGTGAGGTTCGGTTCAATGGCGTTGGCCTTCATGCGACTCTCCAATCGGGTCGTTCTCGGGATTTGCGGCAGAAAATCCAAATGATTTTTCAGGATCCATACTCAAGTTTGAACCCGAGGTGGTCGGTGCATCAGATCGTGGCGGAGCCGCTCTATGAGTATGGACTGGGGCAAAGCCAGGAGGAGGCGGTTCGACGGGTGGATGATCTGCTGAGCGCGGTTGGTCTTTCACCGGCGGACCAACGAAAATATCCTCATCAGTTTTCAGGCGGGCAACGTCAGCGTATTTCGATTGCTCGAGCACTCGCCGCAAATCCGGAATTTCTCGTCTGTGATGAGCCGACATCCGCGCTGGATGTCTCTGTACAAGCGCAAATATTAAATCTGATGCAGGACCTACAGACGCAACTCGGTCTTACTTATCTCTTGATTTCTCATAATTTAGCAATCGTTCAGCACTTCAGTGATCGAGTGGGGGTGATGTATCTCGGGCAAATCGTTGAACAGGGTGTCACCGATGACGTATTCACGAGTCCAAGGCATCCCTATACAAGACTGTTGATGGACTCTATTCCGAGATTGGCTGTTCCGGATCGAGAGCGTGTCCCCATACAGGGGGAAGTCCCCAATCCACTGACCCCGCCCTCGGGATGCGTCTTTCATCCCCGCTGCCCCTATGCGCAGGCGCGTTGCCGCTTGGAGAGCCCTGTGTTAAAGATGGCTGGGAATCGGCGATTGGCCTGCCATGCCATTGAAGAGGGAAGGCTCTAAGTGGATTTCAAATGACCAGTATGAAGTAATGACGATGGATCTCAGTCGATTCCCAAGACGCATTTATACGAATCACCCCACCCCGATAGAGTATTTACCGCGGCTGACCCAGGCACTGGGCGGGCCAAAGATCTGGGTGAAGCGTGATGACATGCTGGGCCTCGCTCCGGGTGGTAACAAGACCCGGAAACTTGAATTTCTGATGGCAGAGGCGCTCACACAAAAGGCGGACTGCCTGGTGACGTGTGGTGCGCCGCAGTCCAATCACTGCCGCATTACGCTCACAGCAGCGCGAAAAGAGGGCCTGCAGTGTCATTTCGTGATTGAGGAGCGGATACCCGGCACCTACTCTGAGACGGCAAGTGGCAATAACTTCGTCTTCCGACTGATGTCAGTGGATTCGATTACCGTGGTTCCAGCGGGATCAAATATGGCCCAGGAAATGGAGATGTTGGCCAAAAAACTGCGTGGCCTGGGCCATCGGCCGTATGTCATTCCGGGCGGCGGATCGAACGCAATCGGAGGGCTGGGCTATGTGGCCTGCGCCCAAGAAATGCAGCAGCAGTTCTTTGACCTTGGCCTTGCGATTGATCATGTCATTGTTGGATCTGGCAGCTCAGGTACCCATGGCGGTTTAATTGCTGGATTTGTTGGCAATCATATTGGCATCCCAGTTCTCGGAGTGGGCGTCAGTCGAGATCCGCAGGACCAAGAGCCCCTTGTGCATCAGGAAGCCTGTGCCATTGCTGAGCTCTTTGAGCCTGCATTTGCCATTCCTCGTGAGCGCATCGTCTCTGTTGGCGGCTACTGGCAGCCGAAATACTCGTTACCCAATGCTTCGATGATTGAGGCAGTGAAGCTTTTTGCGGCCACAGAGGGAATATTGCTAGATCCGGTCTATACCGGTAAGGTCGCCGCTGGAATGATCGGAATGATTCGCGAAGGGCGATTTAGATCAAGCGAAAATATTCTCTTCATGCATACGGGCGGATCGACTGCGTTATCCGCCTATGAAACTGTCCTGCGCTAGGACAGAACGATCACTGTATCGATTTACACTTGAATTCTCCTGATGTCATTGTGATCGGCGCAGGCGCTGCGGGCATGTTTTGTGCGGGAGTCCTGGGCCAGCGTGGAAAGCGGGTTTTGTTACTGGATCACGCCAAAGTCCTTGGCGAAAAAATTCGCATCAGCGGGGGCGGCCGATGCAATTTCACCAATCGCGACAGCAAGCTCAATAATTTTTTATCGCTGAATTTAGATTTTGCACGTAGTGCGCTCACCCGTTATTCCGCAGCTGATTTTGTGGCATTGGTACGGCGTTATCGAATCGGGTTTCACGAAAAGCACCGAGGGCAGTTATTTTGTGATGAATCTTCCCAGCAGATTATTCAGATGCTGCTGCAAGAGTGCCGACTCGGCAAAGTCGAAATTCAGCATCCAGTCGTGGTGAACGACATCATTCGCGAGGGAGGCCAATGGCGCGTCATGACGGCGTCCGGTTCAGTTCAGTCCAACAATGTGGTGATCGCCACCGGTGGGCTGCCCGTACCTGCGATTGGGGCGACTGGGTTCGCGCTTGAGTTTGCCAAGCGTATGGAACTTCCCGTAACGCCGATTCGCCCGGGCCTTGTGCCGCTTGCTTTTACCTCTGAAGCGTTCGGTGGTTTTGAGTCCCTGGCGGGGGTCAGCCTTCCGGTCGCTATTTCTGCGGGGCAAAGGGCTCAGCGATATGGAGCTGCTAAATTCGAAGAAGATATTCTCATCACGCATAAGGGCCTATCGGGGCCCGCGGTGCTACAGGCAAGCAGTTACTGGGAAGAGGGCGAGGAAATTGCGGTGGATTGGTCGGCAGGGTTAGATCTTCAGTCTGCACTGGGTGAGAAATTGGTCGGCGCGAAGACCACTGAAGGCGCACTTGCAACATTTCTGCCAGAGCGCCTTGCAAAGGAATTTGCAGAAAAAGTTAATGTTTACGGAAAGAGGTGGGCCGAGCTCTCTAAGAGGGATCGTCAGGCGCTGATGCATCAGATTCAGCACTGGCAGGCAAAGCCAGCTGGAACCTTGGGCTGGAAAAAGGCCGAAGTTATGTTAGGGGGCATTGATACCAATGCGCTCGACAGCAAGACCATGATGGCGAAAAAACTACCCGGGCTGTACTTTATCGGTGAATGTGTCGATGTCACTGGGCATCTCGGGGGCCACAATTTTCAGTGGGCCTGGGCAAGCGGCTATGCCTGCGCGATGGCGTTATCGGCGTAGCGTCTAAATTACACGCCCGGATCGCATTAGGCCGATTGCGCTGCCAAGGCCGAGAAGTAAAGCCGCAATCAGTAAAAGCGCCCCCGTAATCTCGGTCTGACGCTGCTGCCGAAAGACGATTGTTTTTCCCATCGTTTCATAGACTCGATGCAACTCGGTCAGGCTTGCTGCTCCAAAGTAGTCTGCCGAGGTCTCTGTTGCGATGAGCTTTAAAAGATCCTCCTCGAGCCGAACGCGCATTGCCATGCCCTGGGCGCGCAGGATGGCCCCCTGCGGAGTGCCGATACCCACGGTGTAGATCCGGACACCCTGGCGTGCAGCAAGCTTTGCTATCGTGCGGGCATCGGGCTCCATATTGCCGGCCCCATCTGAGAGCATCACAATCGCAACACTGTCTCGGGTAGCGGCTGCTGTTTCTGGGGATATCGGCTCTTTATATTCGCCATTCAGAATTGCTTGCAGGGGAATGCTCCCTGGTGGCAGCACTGCCGCAAGGGCTACTGCAATTCCTGCACCCAATGCTGACCCGCGCTGCAAGGCAATCCCATCTAAGGCAGAGTAAAGCGCCTCACGGTCTGTCGTAGGCATCTGTGTCACCACGGCTGTGGCAGCGACTGACACAAGGCCCACTTTCATTGAGGCGGGCTGCTGTTCAATGAATCCACGAATAGCGGCCTTGGCGGCTTCAATGCGACTGGGGGAGACATCATCAGCCCGCATGCTGCCGGAGGTATCCAGCACCAGCATGACCGCATCAACGCGCTGCGGCACCAGAATCACCGCCTGGGGCCGGGCTGCTGCAAGTGTCATGGCGACGATCCCTAGCAATATCAGAATGGCTGATCCGTATCCCGCCCGCTGCGGTGTCGCGAGTTGAGTAAGCCATGTCGCCGGGGCGCTCGTACTTGCCTGCTGGCGTCGTCGCTGAATATAGAGAATTACCAAAAGCGGCAGAAGGCATAACAGCCAGAGCATCTGTGGCCAGATCCAGGCAATTTCCGAGAGCTTCATCGTGATGCTAGCGCCCCCGAGAGCATCCTGCGTTTTTTTCTGAAAGCCAGATAAGCCATGAGCTGGCGCAGCAACGACTGATCAGCGCTCAGCTGAAGAAAATCGGCTCCGGCGAGCGTGCAAGTTTCTTTGATATAGGCCTGGCGCTGCTTCATGATTGCCTCGTAACGGCTTCGAATCGCCGAGTCGCCAGTATCAATCAGGGCCTGCTCGCCTGATTCTGAATCCTGAACCGTGATCATGCCAACGTTGGGAAGCTGCATCTCAAGTGGATCGGTGACCTGGATACACAGCACATCATGCCGGTGGGCCAGCCGACGCAAGGCCTGCTCCCAGCCGGGAGCGACCCAGAAATCTGAGATAAGAATCACCAGGCTGCGGCGCCGAATCACTGCAAGGGCCCGCTCCAGCATCGGCGTGAGTCTTGTGCTGCTGTGGGAAGCTTTTTTCGATTCAAAAGCACTGCCCCCTGATGGCTGGGTTCCCGCACTGCATTTATCGGCCTGCAACTGCAGCATCTCAAGCAAACGGACGACATGGGACTGGGCGCTTCCCGGCGGAAGAAGACGTAGCGGGGAGGTGGTGCGGCCATCATCGAGCATGCCTGCAATCCGATCGCCATGCCGCACCATCAGCCCAGCCAGTGTCCCGACAGTCTGCTCGACCATTTGTTGTTTGCTCGGGCCCGCCGACTGAAAAGCAAGGGAGTCTGAGGTATCAATCAGAAACCAGGCCGTGAGTTCGCGCTCTTCATGAAAGGTTCGTACGTGGAGGATCCCCGTTCTTGCACTGACATTCCAGTCCAGATGGCGGACATCATCGCCTGCCTGGTATTCACGAATATCGGACATCCGCATACCGGTGCCGTGAAAAAGTGTTTCGTGATCCCCCTGAAAAATTCCGTCTAAGCGTCGGATAACAGTCCATGAAAGGGTCTGCAACAGCGCCTTTGGCTGGCGACTTACGCCTGTAGTCAAGCTGCTGCCCACCTCGCTTTCAGGCGCAGAGGGCGAGGCGGCGGCGGACTTAGCCCGACGCCGGAATCCGAACATGGCCATCGAATGGACGATCTGGCGCAGGAACGGCTTGCAAGACTTGAGTAACGATGTCATCGGCACTCATGCCTTCAGACAGGGCATCGTAAGACAAGACCATTCTGTGGCGCAGCACATCAGCGGCGATATCCGTCATATCCTGGGGCAGTGCATAGGCGCGGCCCCGCAAAAACGCCAAGGCGCGTGCACCCTCCACAAGTCCGATGGTGGCCCGCGGGCTTGCGCCAAAGCGTAGCAGTCGTGCAACATCAGGAATACCAAATCGTGCAGGCTCACGGGTTGCGCAGACCAGTTGAACTGCATGCTGAATCAAACGCGCATCAACATGGCCCTGTCGGCAATCCGCTTGCAGTGCAGTTAAGCGTTGCATATCCAAAACAGGCGCAGCCCGCGTGGGAATTCCGGTAAAGCGCTGCGCAATGACAAATTCCTCTTCCTCGGTGGGGTA
>Ga0194128_10003434_pt1 | contig 24340 bp, 22 predicted proteins | sample TA2KigCa65mmetaG_FD_148650 | JGI IMG/M metagenome (GOLD analysis project Ga0194128, IMG submission 148650) | Freshwater microbial communities from Lake Tanganyika, Tanzania - TA2015037 Kigoma Deep Cast 65m | ecosystem: Environmental > Aquatic > Freshwater > Lake | place: Tanzania: Lake... | reverse complement strand
CGACAGCCCATATCGGAGTACCCAATAAATTTTTTGGCGATTGGCTCCACACTCACTATGCCACGTTGCTGGCCGAAGCAGTATCGACGGCCCACGGGGGTGGAAACCTATCTATCAATTTCATCATTTTCCCAAAGCCATCGGTACAACAGCAGGACACACGAGCAGTACTCCATGCCGCTCGATCTACCGGGCTGCCGAAGACCCGACGGGGAATCACACTCAATCCCAAATACAGCTTTGAGAATTTTGTTGTAGGGGCTGGCAATCAGTTTGCTCATGCTGCATGTATGGCGGTGGCAGACCAACCTGGAAAGGCATACAATCCCCTGTTCATCTATGGAGGTGTCGGTCTCGGCAAAACTCACCTCTTGAACGCGATCGGAAACTACGTGTCTGAGCGGACGGATCTTCGCATTGCCTATCTGACAACCGAGCAGTTTACAAACGAGGTCATCAACTCGATCCGGTACGATAAGATGATGGATCTCCGGAAACGATATCGGTCCATCGATATGCTGATGATCGACGACATTCAATTTTTAGTCGGGAAGGAACGGACGCAAGAAGAGTTTTTCCATACCTTCAATGCCCTGTACGAAGGGCACAAGCAGATCGTCCTCTCGAGCGACCGGTTTCCGAAAGACATGCCGGACATCGAAGAGAGACTGCGGTCGCGGTTTGAGTGGGGATTGATCGCAGATTTACAGCCCCCTGACGTCGAGACGCGTATTGCGATCTTGAGAAAAAAATCGGAAGACGAAGGCGTCAAGCTGCCGGAGGATGTGATTCAGTTCCTGGCCACTACGATGAAGAGCAACATCCGGGAGCTTGAAGGCAGCCTGGTGCGCTTGGGGGCCTATGCGTCTCTGACGGGCCAGGTGATTACGCTTGAGATGGCGAAGACCGTTCTCCGTGACCTCATTGGCGAGAAGAAAAAAATCGTGTCCATGGATGACATTCAAGAAGCAGTGTGCACGCAATTCCATGTAAAAATGATCGAGCTGAAATCCAAGCGTCGAAGCAAGACACTGGTGCATCCCCGCCAGATTGCGATGTATCTGTGCCGCGAACTCACGAATGCGTCCTATCCGGAAATCGGCCGCCAATTCGGAGGCAAGGATCACACGACTATCATTCACGCCTGGCGCCAGATTGCGAAGGCTAGAGAAACCGACACAGTCCTGCACGCGACGATCGAGACGGTGAAAGACAAGATCCTGCAAAACTGACAGTTTCTTGGGAGATCGCGCCATGAAAGTACGGATCGGACGAGACGAACTGTTGACCGGATTGCAACGGGTGCAAGGTGTGGTGGAAAAACGCAATACCATGCCCATTCTGTCGAACATCCTGTTGGAGGTGAAACAGGATGGGGTTGAAATAATCGCGACGGACCTCGAAATTGGCATGAGGGGTTTGTATAAAGCGACCGTGCTCAAGCCCGGCGGTGTGACGATCTCGGCTCGGAAACTGTTCGAGATCATTAAGGAGTTACCTCCGGGCGAGATCGAGTTGACTGCAAGGGACAATAACTGGACGACGATTCAGGCCGGGAAGAGCCAGTTCAAAGTCGTCGGGCTGCCGAGTGCGGATTATCCCGCGCTGCCGGCCATCGAGCGGGAAGGTCTGACGCCGCTGTTGGGGGATGGGCTGCTCGAGTTGATCAGAAAAACACTGTTTGCCGCTGGCGACAACGACGCTCGCTACATTCTGAACGGCCTCTTGGTCACCCTGGTGGCGACCGACAAGAAGACCACGTTGCGATTGGTTGGCACCGACGGCCATCGCTTGGCAGTGGCGGAACAGGAAGTGGGCAAAGCCGGTAGCAAGGGGGTTCCTCAGGAAATCAAGGCCATTATTCCGAAGAAAGCGGCGCACGAAATGCGGCGTTTATTGGACGAGGGAGGCGATACTGAGCCGCTGATCGGCTTTGCGAAGAATATGATGATTTTCCGCAAGAGCGGCCTGTTGCTGACGTCGCGGCTAATGGAGGGCAACTACCCGAATTATCAGCAGGTAATTCCCAAAGAAGGCGGCCGACGCATCACCGTCAATCGCCTGGAGTTGGAAAGCGCCCTCAGGCGCGTCTCGGTCCTGTCAAGAGACAAGGCCAATGCCGTCAAAGTTTCGTTCGAATCAGGGAAAATGACGTTGTTTTCCAGCAGTCCGGATTACGGCGAAGCGACGGAAGAACTGCCCGCCCGCTACGAGGGGGAAGCGCACAGCTCCGGGTTCAACGCCCGCTATCTCTTGGACGTGTTCGGCGTCATGGATGGCGAGTATATCTCGTTGCAGATGGAGACCCCGCTTAGCCCCTGTTTGATCCAAGAACCCGAGAGTCCCGGGTTCAAATGCGTGGTCATGCCGATCAAGATTTGATAGGAACCTGATGCCCGCCGACGAAACCAAGGTCAACCCGAAATCCGACAGTTATAGCGCGGATCACATCAAGGTCCTCGAAGGCCTGGACGCAGTCCGCAAGCGGCCGGCCATGTACATTGGCAGCACCGGCGTCGATGGGCTGCACCATCTGGTCTGTGAGGTCGTCGATAACAGCGTCGATGAACACATGGCGGGTTTCGGCGAGTCAATCGACGTCACGATCCACATCGACGGCAGCGTGACGGTCGTTGATAACGGGCGCGGCATTCCCACCGGGATGCATCCCACGCAAAAGAAATCCGCCGCCGAAGTCGCCTTGACCGTCTTGCACGCGGGCGGCAAGTTCGAGCAGGGCGCCTATAGTGTCTCTGGCGGGCTGCACGGGGTAGGGATCTCGGTGGTCAACGCTTTGTCAGAGTGGCTTGAATTGGAGATCTGGCAGGACGGGCAGCTCTTCGAGCAGCGGTACGAACGTGGCAAGCCCGAGGCGCCGTTGAAAAGCACCGGGGTCACGAAGCGCCGCGGTACGAAAGTCCGCTTCAAGCCAGACGGGCAGATTTTTGAAGCGCTCGAGTTCAGCTTCGACCTCCTGGCCCAGCGCCTCCGCGAGCTCGCCTTCTTGAACAAAGGCCTCTCGATTTTGCTGAAAGACGAGCGGAAAGAGACGGCCAAAGAGCAAACCTTCCTCTACAAGGGCGGCATCGTGTCCTTCGTCGAGCATTTGAACGATGCGAAGACGCCGTTACACAAACCGATCTACGTCAAGGTCGAGAAGCCGGACATGATCCTGGAGGTCGCTCTCCAGTACAACGACAGTTACGCGGAGAACTTATTTTCCTTCGCCAACAACATCAACACGAAGGAAGGTGGGACACACTTAGTCGGCTTCAAGGCCGCGCTGACCCGCACGATCAACAGTTACGCGAACGCGAACGATTTGCTAAAGAAGGAGACTGAGTCGCTGACCGGCGACGATGTGCGCGAAGGACTCACCGCTGTGGTCAGCGTGAAGGTCCGCAACCCGCAGTTCGAGGGGCAGACCAAGGCGAAGCTCGGCAACAGCGAAGTCAAAGGCGTCGTCGAGACGGCGGTCAATGAGAAGCTCGGCGCCTATTTCGAGGAAAACCCGCCGGTCGCGCGCAGGATTATCGGCAAGGCGGTCGATGCGGCCAGGGCCCGTGAAGCGGCCCGCAAAGCAAAGGACCTGATCCGGCGTAAGAGTGCGCTCGATGGAGGATCGCTTCCCGGCAAACTGGCCGATTGCTCGGAGAAAGATCCGGCTCTGAGCGAGCTGTATATCGTCGAGGGTGATTCAGCCGGCGGTTCGGCGAAGCAGGGACGGGACCGCAAGTTCCAGGCGATCCTGCCGCTCAAAGGCAAGATTTTGAACGTCGAAAAAGCGCGCTTCGATAAGATGCTCACGAGCGACGAAATCCGGACGCTCATCATGGCCCTGGGCACCGGGATCGGCCGCAAACGGGAGGAAGGCGACAAAAGCGACAAAGACGCCTTCGACATTGCCAGGGCACGATATCACAAGATCATTCTCATGACCGATGCCGATGTGGACGGCAGCCATATCCGCACCTTGTTGCTGACCTTCTTTTTTCGGCAGATGCCGGAGCTGATCGAGCGCGGGTATATCTATATCGCGCAGCCACCGCTCTTCAAAGTAAAGAAGGGCAAGATCGAGCGTTATCTGAAGGACGAAGGGGCGCTGAACGAGCATCTGGCTGATCTGGCCGTCGAAGACGTCGAACTCTATGTCGAGGGAATACAAGGGTACGTGACCGGGCGACGACTGTTGCCGATCCTCAAAAAGATGATCGCGTTCGAGACGCTACTGGCCCGGCTCAACAAGAAGTCACACGAAGCGGCGCTGCTGCGGACGTTCGTGGACGAACCGGGACTCGGTCGTGAGATGTTGAAGAATCGTGAAGCGTTGTCACGGGTGGTTGTCAGCGTGAAGAAGATGCTTCAGCTCGTGTTTCCAAAGCTGGAGGCGGCGATCGAGATTCTACCTGATGAGGAACACCAGTCGAATAAGATGGTGTGCCGCCTCCAAGCCAACGGCACATTGCATCAGCTCGACGTGACGCATGAGTTGGTAGGTTCTGCCGATTTCCGTGAACTCCAGAAGCTTGCACCCTCGGCGATCGGGATCGGGCACCTTCCGTACAAGCTCAAAGCCAAAGGGCAGGAACAGCCGTTGCTCTCGACGGCCGAGGTGGTTAAGGCGATCCTTGAGATCGGCAAGCAAGGGCTCAGCATTCAGCGGTACAAGGGATTGGGTGAAATGAATCCGAGCCAGTTGTGGGAGACCACCATGGACCCGGAAAAGCGTACGCTCTTGCGGGTGCAACTGGAAGACGTGCCCGGTGTCGACGAAATCTTTACCATCCTCATGGGCGACGAGGTCGAGCCACGCCGAAACTTTATCCAGACGCATGCCTTAGAAGTGCGGAACCTAGATGTATAGAATGCGTTATTCGTCAAGCGTCAAACGTGGGAAACGTCTTGATCTATCGATTGACGAATGACGGTTGACGAGGAGTTCTGAATGCCTCCCGATGAACGTTTAGGCCAGATCGCGATTGAAGACGAGATGAAGTCGTCCTACCTGGATTACGCAATGAGCGTGATCGTGGGGCGCGCGCTGCCCGACGTCCGTGACGGGCTCAAGCCGGTCCATCGCCGGATTCTCTACGGCATGAACGAGATGGGCCTGGCCTCCAACCGAGCCTACCGCAAATCCGCCAAGATCGTGGGCGAGATCATGGGGAATTATCATCCCCATGGCGACACGGCCATTTACGATACGCTGGTCCGGATGGCGCAGGACTTCAACATGCGCTATCCACTGGTGGACGGTCAAGGCAACTACGGCTCGATGGACGGCGATTCGCCGGCGGCCATGCGCTATACCGAAGCGCGCATGACCAAGCTGGCCGAAGACATGCTGGCCGACATCGAGAAGGATACAGTCGACTTCGGACCCAACTATGACGATTCACGACAAGAGCCGCTCGTCCTCCCTACCAAAGTACCCAATCTTTTGATCAACGGGGCAGGCGGAATTGCAGTCGGCTATGCGACCAATATTCCCACGCACAATCTCGGCGAAGTGATCGACGGGCTGCTCCTGCTGTTGGAGAACCCGGAGGCCACGGTGGCGCAGCTCATGGCGAAAATTCCCGGCCCTGATTTTCCGACGGCCGGCTTCATCTACGGCCTCGGCGGCATCAAGGAGGCCTATGAGACCGGACGAGGTCTGATCAAGATCCGGGCGAAGGTGGTTGTGGAGACCGATCCTCGCACGGACCGGGACCGATTGATCGTCACAGAGGTCCCCTACCAAGTCAACAAGGCCAAGTTGATCGAGAAGGTTGCTGAACTGATCCAGGACGACCGCCTCAAGGGCATTTCCGATCTCCGTGATGAATCCTCAGATCGAGAAGGAGTCCGCGTCGTCATCGAACTGAAGCGTAACGAGATCCCCCAGGTCGTCCTGAACAATCTCTATAAAAACACGCAGCTGGAGTCGACTTTCGGCGTCATTATGCTCGCTCTGGTGAACAATCGCCCGGAGGTGCTGACGCTCAAACAGATCTTACGGCATTTCCTCGATCACCGGCGCGAAGTCGTCGTGCGCCGGACCGCGTTTGAGTTGAGAAAAGCCGAGGAGCGGGCGCATATTCTCGAAGGGCTGAAGATTGCTCTGGATAATCTCGACGCCGTCATTGCGCTTATCCGACGATCGCAATCTCCTGACGAAGCTCGCGTCAGCCTCATGCGGCAGTTTGGATTAACCGAAATTCAGGCCAACGCAATCCTCGACATGCGACTCCAGCGATTGACACGGCTCGAACACGCGAAGCTCGTCGAGGAATATCAAGCCGTCCTGAAACAGATCGAATACCTCAAGTCGGTTCTAGCAAGCGAGGCACTGGTGCGCTTAATCATCAAGGATGAACTGATTCAAATCCACGAAGCGTATAAGGATGTACGCCGGACACAAATCGTCAAAGAAGAAGGCGAGATCAACATCGAGGACTTGATTGCGGAGGAAGAAGTCGTCGTCACAATTTCGCACGCCGGCTACATCAAACGCAATGCGGTCTCGCTCTATCGCGCGCAACGTCGTGGCGGCAAGGGCAAGATCGGCATGGGCATCAAGGACGAAGATTTCGTCATCAACTTGTTCACCGCGTCGACGCATCAGACCTTGCTGTTTTTCACCGATGCCGGCAAGGTTTATTGGCTCAAGGTGCATGAGATTCCGGAAGCCAGCCGGGCGGCCAAAGGCAAGGCCCTGGTGAATTTGCTGGCTCTGGCCGGAAACGAGAAGGTGACGGCCACGTTGCCGGTGAAAGAATTTCGTGATGATCAGTTCGTTGTGATGGCCACGAAGAACGGACTCGTCAAAAAAACCGAACTGTCGGCCTACAGTAACCCGCGCCAAGGTGGCATCATCGCTCTCGGCTTGGAAGCAGGCGACAAGCTGATCGGTGTACAACTGACCGACGGCCAGCGGGAAATTTTGCTGGGGACGAAGCGGGGAATCACAATTCGGTTCGCCGAGGGTGAGGTCCGGTCCATGGGACGGACCGCCTACGGCGTGAAAGGCATCACGCTAGAGGAAGGCAACGAAGTGATCGGCATGGAGACGATTACCCCGGACTCGACCACGTCCATCCTAACGGTCACCGAAGGCGGATACGGCAAGCGGACGCCGGTCGGCGAGTATCGCGTGCAGGGCCGTGGCGGCAAAGGTATCATCAGCGTCAAAACCACGGAGAAGAACGGGCTTGCCGTTGGATTTCTTCAAGTGAGGGACAGCGACCAAATCATGTTGATGGCGGCGCAAGGCAAAGTTCTTCGCTGCAAAGTCGGTGATCTGCGCGAGATTGGCCGCAACACCCAAGGCGTTCGCATTCTCGATCTCGATGGAGACGAGGATCGCGTGGTGGCCGCGGCCAGGCTGGCCGAAACGGGTGAACGGGAAGATCCAGCTCCTGAGGATGCCACTGAGGCCTAGAACGCCTGGGAACTCTTCCACGACACGACCTTGTCATGGCTCCCTCCAAATCCAAAACGAAGAAGCCCCTGGATATCGTCGTCAAATTCGCGCTCAGTGTGTTTGTCGGATCGTTCGCGCTGATCTGGGGCGGCATGTATCTCAGCCGTCCAGATCGGTCGATTCCGCCCTATACGGTTGGTGCGCAATCAGGCCATCTCGTCGCGACGGACGTTCCTCGTGGAACCACCGATGAGGACATTGAATTGCTGGTGAAGCGTTTTCGGAAGGTCAGTCATGAGAAACACGATTTCGCCCGCATGAAGATTTATCCCACCACCCCAGGCGATCCCGGCGGTCCGTACAACCAGATCGTGATTTATGTGTTCGATGACCACGGTTGGACAGATTCGGAAGTCCTGGCCAAGTATCTGGGGGGGGATGCCGAAGTCATCAAGGACTATGAACGATCGATGCGGGGCTACTATCGTGTGCTGGATCAGGAAGAAGAAGGAGGCATAGGCCCTCTCTCCAAGAATGGACAGGTGACCACCAAGACGCGGGTTCTCTTCAAAGGCCGCGTGACCGATCCTTTGCCGGTCGAGGCGGAGCCTGTTGAGAGGGGTATCTCGCTATCACCTTTGTGAATTGGTCGCGGAGTTCGAGATCTTGGATTCCGGTGGTGTGAGAGACAGTATCGGCATCTACCTGAATCTCGGACAAATTCCCATCTGGGGAAGCCGCCACCGCCGTGGATCTCGGCGAGGGAATCTCTCCAACGCGAAGTACGATCTCGCCGATCAGCTCAGTCCCATCGATGTCACGCAATTTGGCGAGAAGAGTGGGCTTTAAAAAAGTGAGCTGTTGCAGCCACACCGAATTCTGCACGACCAGATACAGTTTCTTGAATCGGATTTGAGCCGGCCAGGTGTGTGACGCGATAGGCTCGCCGATGATGTCGTGCCAGTCGTGCTGGAGGCGCAGCTCCAGTAGTCTGGTTTCGAGGCCAAGCCGTTTGGCAAGACCGGAAAGGATGGTACCAAAGGAATCGAGCGACTTTGCCTTAGCCATGGCATATTCTAGCAGGAAACCTGTCGTGGGATCAGCCATGAGGCGAGAGAGAACCCCGAGATAGTGAATGGCCGGTTATATGATGAAAACCAAGGAAGAGCCGCAGGAAGTCGTGGCGACGAACCGCAAAGCCTACCACGACTACTTCATCGAGGAGAAATTCGAAGCCGGGATCATGCTCACAGGCACGGAGGTCAAGTCACTGCGCGACGGACGGGTAAACCTCCAGGACAGCTATGCTAGCGTGAAGGACGGAGAGGCATTTCTCTCTCACTGTCACATCAGTCCGTACAGTCATGGGAACTTGATGAACCATGACCCGCTCAGGGTGCGCAAATTGCTGCTCCACAAGAAAGAAATCCACAAGTTGCTCGGAAAAACGCAACAGAAGGGACTGACCCTGGTTCCCCTCAAAATCTATTTCTCCGAGCGTGGCAAGGCCAAGGTTGAACTTGGACTCGCCAAGGGCAAGAAGCTCTACGACCGGCGGGATACCATCAAAGCCCGTGAAGCCGGTCGAGAAGTCGAACGGGCGATCAAAGAGCGAAAGTGAGATCGTGTCCCTATGGAGTCGGGAGTGGTTCGTTCGGTTCCGGGGATGAAGCAGTCGCCTTATGTTTGAGCGCGCGGCCCTTCTCTGGTGTCGGGTCGGTGACCAAGCCGTAGACTTCACGGCCTTCGTGCTTCTCAGGTAGATATTCGGTAATCGGCATCCCATCCTCGCGCACGAACAACAGGCAGTGGCAGTACTTGTAGATCTGCATTTCATCGCAGGCGCAGATCCATCGGCGGAGTTTCGCTTCGGCTTGTTTATCTTTGTAGAAATTGCACGGACAGAGCGGTTTGCCGAGCTCCTCGACATGCATCGCTAGGCCTTTGACGACGGCGTTGGTCACAGCAGGGTTGGGATGCATGACTGTCCCGCTCTTTTCGGCGAACCCCTTTACGAACTTTATGATCTTGTCGAGACTTTCCTGCGTCGGTTCAACCACCGTTCTGCTCCTCTCATCGGGACGAAAACTGTACGAGAGCCTAGTTTACAAGGATAATTCGCTTCTTTACAATCCACCTTTTCAATCGCGGTCGGCGGTCACCATGACGGAGCATTCGACACAGACGAAATTGAGCGAACGGCTGGCTGGCGAGTTGGGGCCTACCGTCTCGGAAACACTCACCGTTCGTTTGGCTGAGGCCACCGATCGATCTGATACGTGTGCGGCAGTGCTGACCCTCCTCGAGGAATTAGAAGACGTGTCGGCCAAGGCGACCCGCGCAGCTATCGAAGCGCTTCCAGAATTGGATCGACGCGCCGGGCTGGCCCATGTCATCTCGTGGCTCGATCTGGGTATCGCGCTGGCTGAATCCTCCGGTGCCACGGCGCTTAAATACTTCAAAGACAGTCCACTGATTCTGGGCCTGATTGAGCAGCCTTCGTCGCGAACGGTGGTTCTCGCAATGGGGCTCGAATTGGCCGATCAGGATGCGAACGTGACATTGGAATATTTGCGGGCGGTGCCGCACCTGCTGTCCGTCGTCTCGCTCAAGGATCTGCGCCCGTGGCTCGAAATCGGCCTCGAGTTAGTGGCGGCCGATGTGGTGGTTGGGCTCGAATACATTCGCCAGATTCATCATGTGGCGTCCGTGCTGCCGGTCAGCGAGGGGCGGACCTGGCTATCCTTTGCCACCACACTGGTGACGCTGAATACGTTGGGTAAGCCGGACTATATGGCCACCATGGAATTCATGCGGACCAGTCCGGCTATTTTAGGCGACATCGATCATCCGGCCGCTCGTGCGAAGACACTGTCGGTGGGAGTGCTGTTGGCCAGCCGGTCACCGGAATCCGGAATCGCGTGGCTGGCGGAGTCGCCCCACCTACTGCGGGCACTCCCGTCACAGGCTTGGCAGCTCAAAGTGCTGCAGTATGGTGCCTTGCTTGCAGAAAAAGACTCAGAGGCGGCAACACGCTATCTCCGGCGCTGTCCAGAAATCATCGAAATGATCGGCGAAGGGCTTCAGGCCGAATCACGGTTCGAGACCTGGTTCAAAACTGGTATGGATGTGCTGGATTACAGTCCGGAAGGCGCACGGGCGTACTTTGCGGTGGCCTCGCAGAAAGCGCTCTCGTCGATCGAGCAGGCAGTGAGCGGTGTACCGCTTCGGCACGTTGCGCGGAAGATCACGCTCTTTGTGCAAGGCCTCAGTGGAACGGAGGTGTCCATCACCACGCTGCCGGATTCCTTGACGACCGCAATTCCACGCGCGACTGTCAGCTCGGATGGACGGACGATGTCGTTGCCCGCGGTGCTGCGCCGGTATCCGACGGCAGAGGAGAACGAACGGCTCTATCTCGTCATGGCTGCACATGAAGCAGGCCATGTGGAATTCGGCACCTATCAGCTCAAAGTCGAAGCTCTTGCCGACGTGATTGACGCCGTGCAAGCGCGCTATGGCCGTTCGCGAGACATGAAACCGGAGACGCTGGCATCGCTGTTCCAGCTCTATCCTCACCCGCTTCTGGCGAAGGATCTCTGGACCGTTCTGGAAGATGCGCGCATCGAATTCTTGCTCCAGGCCGAATATCCGGGCCTGCGGCGTGAATTGGCACAGCTGGTGGCTGACTCTGTTACCCCACGCGATCCTGCCCATGGATTGACGGTCAAGGAACTGCTCGTCGATTGTCTCTTGCGGCTCTCGACGGGCGAATCGGCCAATTCCGCCGTTCCCCATGCCGTCACAGAAGAAGTCTCCGTGCTGTGGACCCTATGCCAGCCGCTGTTCCATACGGCGGCGACGGCAGAACAGGCTGTTCGTCTGACCCATGATCTCTACATCACGATGGAAGAACTGTTGACGCCACGTGGTGACATGATTAGGGAGGACCGAACGGATGATGAGCCGGCAGAGCAGGGTGTGGGACAGTCTGCGGCGGAGTCCATGAACGATAGGTATAGGCCGGTGACCAATTGGGAGTATCGTGGCACGATGAATCCGGAGTTCATCACGACCCAGCAGGGCCTGTCCGAATACGACGGAACGCAGGCAATTGACCAAGACCGGCAAGTTGGCCAAAGAACCGGACGAGGCGACCAGAAGTCCGAAAACGGCGAAAGTTTCGCTGGGGGACGGTCGCTGCCGTTTGTGGTCAACGAGTTGCTCGCGATACAAATGGAATCGCCGCCGATGCCGGCATCGATGGTTCATGATGAACGGACTGTCCGTTATCCTGAATGGGATCATACGATTCAGGATTACAAGATGAATTGGTGCCAGGTGATCGAGCGGCCGGCGGAGGCTGGTTCTGACGATAGTGTCGGAGAGACCTTGGCGGCGCATCGGAGCGCCCTGCGGTCGCTTCGCAGATTTTTCGAGGGCCTGCGCCCTCCGGCATTGCGACGCGTTGCAGGACAAGTCGACGGAGAAGAGCTGGACATCGATGCCGTGGTGCAACACGCGGTGGAATGTCGGGCTGGTCTGGAGGGAAGCGAGTATGTGTACAGCCGGCGGGAAAAGCGGGAACGCGATGTGGCTGTGGCATTTCTCGTCGACGTCAGCGGCTCGACGAGCCGACAGCTTGAGGGTGGGCGCCGGGTGATCGATGTGGAAAAGGAAAGTCTGGTCCTGCTCTGTGAAGCACTGGAGGCCGTCGGCGATCAATATGGACTTTTTGCCTACTCAGGACAAGGCCGTTCCTCCGTCGACTTTCTCACGATTAAGGATTTCGACGACCGGTTGGGAGCCGCGACGGCACACCGGCTGGGTGGACTGGTTCCCCGGCGGCAAAATCGGGATGGCGCGGCAATTCGCCATGCCTCAGCCAAACTTATGGTGCGAGAGGCCAAGACCCGCATGTTGATCCTTCTCAGTGACGGCCGGCCGCTGGACAACGGGTATAAGGACGATTATGCCCTGGAAGACACCAAGAAGGCACTTCAGGAGGCGAGACGGCAGGACATCCATCCGTTTTGCGTGACCATCGATCGGGAAGCGGATGCCTATGTACGCCGCATGTACGGAGATGTCCAGTTCGCTGTCCTTGATCGAGCGGAATCCTTGCCGGTGAAGTTGCCGAGAATGTATCAGCGACTGACGGCATAGAACACGTGGGACGTGAAAAACAAGAAGTGGAAGGGGAAAGGGGCGAGGAGTAATGACCGGAACCTCTGAACGACCGACGATTCCGCCATGGCTGTACAAGTTGTTTACCGGCCACCAGTACCCCTACGTCCGGCGCCTGGCGAAGTTCGCCCAGCCGGTGAATCCGGGAGAAGATCGTCCGGAGCCTACCAAGGACATGATTGAGACTAAGTTTTGGGAGGTCTACCCTCGGTGTCGCGCGAAAGTGCTGCAAGAAGTGAAGGAAGGCATGATCGTGGTGTTTCACGATTTGGACGAGTATCCGGCCGGCGGCTACCAAGCGCTGGTCGACAATCCCGAAGAGTTTCTGGCAAAAACCTATGGCAAGAAGAAGATTAAGGTGAATTTCTACGACGACGAGAATTTCGTATGCACGATCAATTTCAAAGTTGCGGGCTGGACGGAGCATGAACATTGAAACCAGGACAGAGAACGAAGTGCTGAGGATTGAGGCGAAGAACTCAAACTACTCAGTCCTCGGCCCTCAGTCCTTGATGTGAGGACATGATGAAGCGACCAAAGATCACGGTGGTGGGGGCAGGGAATGTCGGAGGCACAACGGCACAGCGCTTGGCCGAGAAAGATGCTTACGATGTCGTGTTGGTCGACATTAAGGAGGGTCTGCCGCAAGGCAAGGCTCTCGATATTTCACAGGCCGGACCGGTATATGGGTATAGCACACGCGTGATCGGCACCAACGGCTACGTCGAAACCGCCGGTTCGTCGGTCGCCGTCATTACGTCGGGTATTCCGCGCAAGCCTGGTATGAGCCGCGACGAGTTGCTGGCAACCAATGCGAAGATCGTCAAGTCCGTCGTCTCCGAATTAGTTTCCCGCTCGCCGGACATCATCTTGATTTTGGTCACAAACCCACTGGATGCCATGGTCCATGTGGCGCGCCGTGTCAGCGGGTTGCCCAAATCCCGGGTCATCGGCATGGGGGGCCTATTGGATTCCTCCAGGATGCGTTCGTTCATCGCGGCCGAATTGAACGTCCCGGGGCCTGATGTGGAAGCCATGGTGCTGGGTGGGCACGGTGACACGATGGTGCCCCTTCCACGCTACACCACGGTCAAAGGCAAGCCGATTTCATCCTTGATGTCGAAAGAGAAGCTTGACGCGATCATCCAGCGGACGCGTGACGGCGGTGCCGAGATCGTCGACCTGCTGAAGACTGGCAGCGCCTTCTATGCCCCGTCGGCCTCGGTGGTAGACATGGTCGAAGCAATTCACAGGGATCAAAAGCGAGTGTTGCCCTGCTCGGTGCTCTGCGAGGGCGAGTACGGATTGAAAGACGTCATTGTCGGCGTCCCTGTGAGGATTGGACGGGCCGGCATGGAACAGGTCGTGGAATACGAGCTGGCGGCAGAGGAACGGACCGCGCTAGAAGCGTCGGCCAACGCCGTGCGTGAGCTCTGCGCCGCAGTCGATCGGCTGATGGCGTTGTAAGGGATGACTGGCCCTGCATGCTTGACAAGAGCGCTGGCACTCACGTACACCACTCCACGCACTGATGTACTGAATAGGGAGGCTGTATGAAATTTCTTGAAAATCCGATGCAGACGATGGGGATGGGATTTGGCCTTACTGTCGTATTGATCATGATGTATATGGGATTAACGGGCATTGGCGCAGGGGAGCCCGACTGGGGCCAGGCGATCCTGCGCTGGGTGCATTTCCTGGCCGGTATCACATGGATCGGGCTTTTGTATTTCTTCAACCTGATCAATGCATCCTTCTTGAAGAGCCTGGATGGGCCAACCAAGAATATTGTGATCCCCAAGCTGATGCCGGCTGCACTCAACTGGTTCCGGCATGGGGCCACCGTGACCGTGGTGGCGGGTATCTTGTTATACGGACATCTGTATCACAAGGGTGGTACAGGGGCCGTGGCCCTGGCTATCGGTGGACTGCTTGGCATCATCATGATGGGCAATGTCCATGGCATCATCTGGCCGAACCAGAAGAAGATCATTGCCGCAGTTACCGCGGCAGCGCAGGGGACTCCGGCCCCGCCAGAGATGGCACAATGGGGACGGACTGCTTTGCTGGCTTCGCGTGTAAACTTCATGCTGTCGATTCCCATGTTGTTCTTCATGGGAGCCGGCAGCCATTTTCGCTAAATGTCCGCGGTGTGCCGGCGGGTCATCCCGCCGGCACACATGTTTCTTGCTTGCCCCTCTATACCCACATACAATAGGTCCCCTAGTCCTAACTGCTTGAGATTCAGGCCCATTCCCGCGCAGTTGTCTTGACGAATAGCGAGATAGAGCCGTATAGTACAAGCTTGTTATTTTTGAGGATTCACGCGAGACGGACTATGCCGACTGCTGCTGAGCCACGACTTGTCCAGCAACTTGAGGGCGCTCCTTGGGAGATCGATGGCTATCTCAAGGTAGGGGGGTATGAAGCCTGGACGCGGTGTGTGAAAGAGTGGAACGCGTCCCAAGTCATCGATGAATTGAAGAAATCAGGGCTTCGCGGGCGTGGCGGAGCGGGGTTTCCGACCGGAATCAAATGGGACAAGGTCCTCAATCACCGGATATCCGAACACTATTTTGTGTGTAATGCGGGGGAACACGAACCAGGGACGTTCAAGGATCGGCACTTGCTGAAAACTCTGCCGCATCAATTGATCGAGGGCTGCCTGATTGCGTCCCATACGGTCCAAGCCAAGGCCTCGTTCATCTACGTCAACCATGAATATCATGAAGAGCGGGAGAATTTGAACAAAGCGATGGCGCAGGCGCGGGAGCGAGGCTTTCTCGGCAAGAACGTGCTGGGCAGCGGCTTCGACATCGAATTACAACTCTTCGAAGGCCATGGCAGTTATGTTGCGGGTGAAGAGACCGCCATGCTGGAATCCATGCAAGGGCGGCCGGCTATGCCGAGGCAGAAACCGCCATTTTACCCGACGGACTTCGGCCTTTACGGTAAGCCCACGTTGGTCAACAACGTCGAGACGTTGTGCAATATTCCACGCATTCTCCACAAGGGGTCTGCCTGGTTTACGCAAGCGGGAACGGAAAAGTGTCCTGGTACGATGATGTTTTCGTTGAGCGGGTCGGTCAATCGGCCCGGTGTGTATGAAATGCCCATGGGCGTGACCATTCGAAATTTGATCGAGCAATGCGGAGGCGGAGTGCCGGGAGGCCGGAAGATTAAAGCGGTGTTCCCAGGTGGTCCTGCTTTTTCGATGGTGACGGCCGATCAGCTTGATCTGCCGATGGATTTTGATTCCTTGAAGAAGGCCGGAACGGGGTTAGGTTCAGCCGGGGTCATCGTCGTGGACGAAGCCACCTGCATGGTGGCGAAGACGTTGCACTTCTCGAATTTTTTCAAGCACGAAAGTTGTGGTCAATGTCCCCCCTGCCGGATGGGCACCATCAATCTGGCGGCTCTCATGACCAAAATCGAAGAAGGCCAAGGCACGCAAAAAGATCTCGACAGCCTACTCCAACTCTGCGGATTCGTGAAAGGCACAGGCTACTGTACCCTGGTGACGGGCGCGTCGGTCTTAGTACAGAGCAGTCTGAAGCTGTTCCGTCATGAGTATGAGGACCACATTCGCTTGCAGCGCTGTCCCCATACATCTGCGCCGGCTGGTGTTCGAGTTCTGTGTTAAGGAGAGGACGATGCCGCGAGTGACCTTTCTGCATTACGGGGAAACGAGCGGAGACGTGGATGTGAATATATCGCTGTTGGAGGCGGCTAAAACGCTTGGGCTTCCCCTGAATCATGATTGCGGGGGCAACGCTTCTTGCACCACTTGCCGAGTGGAGGTTCAGGCTGGCCTGGATCAGCTCTCGGAGATCGATTTCGATGAGCAGGACCTCTTGGATCGGGAAGCGTTGAGCGAATCCAGGCATCGATTAGCCTGCCAAGCTCGCGTGCTGGGAGATGTCGTCGTGCGCGTACCGGGGAGCAAATGGGAGACCCCGAGGCCGGAAACGGCAGAAACCCAGGGAGTTGATATTCGCTAGAGAGGTGTTACACTAGGCCACTCCAGAACGTAAGTCGCGGATCTGGAAACATAGGAGGATAACGATGGTTACGATTACAGCGGTGGCGGAACAGAAGATTAAGGACTTGATGGCGGAAGAACAGGATGTGGTCGGGTTGCGGGTGTATGTCCGAGGCGGCGGCTGCCATGGCTATCAATACGGCATGGCGTTCGAATCGAAAATGGCCGAGGATGACACAGTCATCGAATTCGGCAACGTCAAGGTTATCATGGATTCTCAGAGCGCGCCGTTGTTGCAAGGCGCGGAAGTCGACTACGTGGACAGTGTGCAGGGATCGGGGTTCTCCATCAAGAATCCCCAAGCCAAAACGACCTGTGGCTGCGGGAGTTCCTTCAGCTCGTAAGTAGCGCCTATAGGGCATGAATTACGAAGCCATGGTTGCTCAGTGAAGGAGTGACCCTGGCTTTTGTTCTTTCTGAGACACGGGGGTTCCATGTCCCAAGTAAATGTGACCAGGCGCTACCGGTTTTGCGCCGCCCATCGGCTTCACACCGACCATCTCACGCCCGAAGAAAACCGGATGGTCTTCGGGAAATGTAACAATTCAAACGGCCACGGCCACAACTATGTGGTCCTGGTCACGGTCAAGAGTGGTGGTGTCCTCGATCTGGAACGGCTTGATGGTCTTGTGAATGAGACGATTGTGCGGCGATTTGACCATCATGATCTGAACGGCGATCCTGAGTTCGCCGAACGCACAACCACTGGAGAGAATCTCGTCAAACTGATCTGGGACCTGCTGGAGCCGCAGCTGCCGAATGAGCGGCTCGCCAAGGTCGGCGTCATTGAGACGCGGGACAATTATTTCGAATACGCGGGCTCGGCGCAGCCGACAGGAGGATCGCGTGGTTAAACGAGGGCGAGCGGAACGACGGGGGCCGGTCGAAGATGTCGGAGGGAGTAAGCAACCGGCGGACGTGCTGGCCGTGCAATCACTCGTGACACAGATGCTGCAGGCTCTCGGTGAAAAGCCGAGCCGAAACGGATTGATCAAGACGCCTGAACGGGTTGCCAAAGCGCTCGCTTTCATGACCCAGGGCTATCAGCGCAACATCGATCATCTCTTGAACGGCGCACTGTTTCCGATCGAGTACGACGAGATGGTCATCGTGAAAGACATCGACTTCTTCAGTTTGTGCGAACATCATCTGCTGCCGTTTTTCGGCAAAGTACACGTCGGGTACCTGCCTAACAAGAAGGTCGTGGGCTTGAGCAAGATCCCGCGGATTGTTGACACCTTTGCACGGCGGTTGCAAGTCCAAGAGCGGTTGACGGTCCAAATCGCCGAAACCTTGAGCCAAAAGTTGAACGCAACCGGCGTCGGCGTCGTCGTCGAAGCGCGCCATCTCTGCATGATGATGCGCGGCGTGGAGAAGCAGAACACCGTAGCGGTCACCAGCTCGATGCTGGGAGTATTTCGGAGTCAACTACAAACCCGCCAGGAATTTTTGAAGTTGATTCGCCGGGGCAGCGTCGGGGATTTCGACTGAGCGCGGCGCGGTATCCTGTCAGGCAAGCCGTTTCTCTGCTACATCTTCGGCAAATGACCTAACGATCTCCAAGAACTGGTCAGGTTGTTCCAGGTTCGCGAGATGCGCGGCGCCGGAAATGAGGGACAGGCGTGCACCGGGAATTCGATCGGCCATGAGTTTGGCGTCGGACAGTGGGGTAACTTGATCCCACTCGCCAACGATGATCTGAGTGGGACAGGCGATCTGGTTCAAGAGCAGAATCGAATCAGCCCGCTCGGCCATTGCCATTAAGTCGCCTGCGATCCCGCTGATCTGATTGCCCTCAATCATGACTCGAACTCTTCGAACCAGATCCGGATTTGTGTTGATCGATGCCGGACTCAACAGTTTCGGGATCATGAGATCGGCGATTACGGCTGGTCCTTGTTTATAGGCAATCTGTGCCATCTCAAATCGAGCACGCTTTCCTTCATCGGTATCGGCCTGGGCCCTCGTGTCGGCCAGCACGAGTCCCTTCACACGCTGGGCGTACTTTCGATAGAACGCGAACAGGATATAGCCCCCCATGGAGAGTCCGACGAAGACAGCCTGTTGGATCGAGAGATGATCGAGTAAACCTCGAATATCATCGGCAACTTGGTCGAGCGTGTAGTGCCAGAGTGGGGCATCTGATTCACCATGACCCCTGAGGTCGACGGTGACGACGCGGAACTGCGATGAAAGCGCCTGTTCCTGCGAGGCCCACATGGTGCGGTTCAATGGAAAAGCGTGGAGAAACACCAGCGGCAAACCAGCGCCCGTGTCACTGTGCGCTAACGTGACGCCGTTCACTTGAACCTTCATGACTCCCCCAGTGTGGAGTCCTTCGTACCATTGGCTTTGGGCAGCGTCAAGATCGGATCGGGCTCGTTTGCACCGATAAGGATGAGGCGTATAGAATCTCGCACAACTGCGAGGAGCCACATGACCCTCCACCGTGATACCGTTCCTGACCTGTTCACTGCTCCCCTTGAGAAGAAGGCCGGTGACGTGCCGTTGGCCGAGCGGATGAGACCTACCACGTTCGAGGACTTCGTCGGGCAAGACGACATCACCGGACCGGACTGCCCATTGCGCCGAGCAATTGAACATGACCGGCTTTCTTCTATGATCTTCTGGGGGCCTCCCGGCTCAGGCAAGACCACATTGGCGCATCTGATCGCCGGTCACACGAAGGCGCATTTTGTTTCCTTCTCGGCGGTGACCACTGGTGTGCAGGAATTACGCGCGATCATCAAGGCGGCTGAGCAGCGGCGGAGTCTCCAGAGTCAACGGACGATCTTGTTCGTCGATGAAATTCACCGCTTCAACAAGGCGCAACAAGATGCCTTTCTCCCCCATGTTGAACGAGGAACCGTGATTCTTGTGGGGGCGACCACGGAGAATCCCTCCTTCGAAGTGATCAGTCCGCTGCTCTCCCGCTCCCTCGTCATCGTATTGAAACCACTGTCGGACGAGGCACTGGGTCATGTTTTTGATCGCGCACTTATGAATCCCGAGCGAGGGTTTGGAACCTGGAACGTCCGGTTCGCGCAGGATGCCAGACAACGGCTAATTGCATTCGGGAACGGCGACGCCCGGGCGTTGCTTACCTCGTTGGAATTCGTCGTGATGCAAACGCCTGTAGATCACAACGGCGCAAGATCGATCGATGGGGTGGCCCTGGACGCGGCATTGAGTAAGCAAGCGCTTCGCTATGACAAGTCTGGAGAAGAACATTATAACGTCATTTCCGCCTACATCAAAAGTCTGCGCGATTCTGATCCAAACGGGGCACTCTACTGGTTGGCCCGCATGCTGGAGTCTGGAGAGGATCCCAAATTTATTGCCCGTCGGATGGTCATTTTCGCGTCGGAAGACATCGGGAACGCTGATCCCTTGGCCATCGTCGTGGCCATGTCCGTGGCCCAGGCCGTGCAATTTGTGGGACTACCAGAAGCGCAAATCAACCTCGCACAGGGGACGACCTACCTCGCCTCGCGGCCCAAAGACAACGCCTCGTACGTTGGACTGTTAGAGGCCCTGCAGGATGCCAAAACCCATGGAAATCTTGGGGTTCCGCTTCATCTCCGAAACGCGGTGACCCCCCTCATGAAGGGATTGAGATACGGCCAGGGGTACCGCTATGTCCATGACGATCCGCAATCTCAAACCGAGCAAGCCCACCTGCCCGAGCCCTTGAAAGGGCGGCACTACTACCGTCCGAAAAATCATCGAGGGGCCTGATTTTGATGGTTTACAATTTCATCTAATCAGTTATACTTAGGTCGTATGAAACGAGGGGAATCCAAACCATCGTCCACTGTGTTAGCAGCAGGTGAACGACGGAAATTTGTCCGCGCCACGCTGGTGGGATCCGTGGTGGTTTCTCCGAAGAACGGAGGTCACGCCAGTACGGCGGTACTCGATAATGTCAATAAGATCGGCGCCGGGCTTCATATGAAAGAGCGCCTTTCCCCCAATGAACGAGTGATGGTGTCGCTCGCCTTCCTGGACTCAGATCGGGTCGAACAGCAAGAAAAACTCGAGGGGACTGTTGCCTGGATTAAGCCGTGGGAGAAAAAAGGGTTCTTGATCGGCGTGGTGTGGGACGAACTCGTGACAAAAGAGCAACACCGCTGGCTGTATTACTATCTCGAAGAAACTCTCAAAGCTTCAGTTTAACGCAACCCTCCGAGCTTCTGTTTGACCTCTTCCAATTCCGCCGACAGGGATTCCCAGCGGGCCGTCATCCGTTCCAGGTCTCGTTTCCAGCCGTCGTGCTCCTGATGGAGGGTCGTCCACTTCCCAAATTCATTGTAGAGAGCCGGATCCGCCAGTTCGATCTCTCTCGCTTTGACTTTGTTTTCGAGTTCCGCGATATCCGATTCAGCCCGCGCAACTTGCTTGTCCAGCCGGGCTTGCGTCTTCGTCAGGTCGCGCCGGTCACCGCCGGATTCTTTGGGTGGGGCCGTAATCTGTTGAACCATAGCCTTTGTGGGAGTTGACGGCTTGCCTTGCGGTTTGCCATCTAACTCGTCTTTGGTCTCCTTGATCGACTCGAACTCCTGCGCTTTCTTCCAGAGGTAGTATTCGTAATCGCCGATAAAGTTCCGGGCGCGTCCGTCTTCGATCTCCACCACGCGGGTGGCGATTCTCGAGAGGAAGGTTGGGTCGTGGGAAATGAAGACGATCGTGCCCGGAAACTCGACCAGTGCATCGGTAAGCACGTCGACTGAAGCTGGATCCAAGTGGTTCGTCGGCTCATCGAGGAGCAGGGTATTCGCCGGCTCGACCAGCATCCGGGCCAATGCCACCCGGTTCCGCTCCCCTCCGCTGAGAGCCTTGATCAACTTCTTCTGTTCCTGGCCGGTGAAGAGGAACGCCCCGGCGATGCCACGCAAGAAATTCATCTCTGCATGCTTGGTCACCTCTTCGAGCGATTCGAGGATCGTGTGCTCGGAGTTCAACGTTTCCGCCTGATGCTGTGCGAAGTAGTGTAGGGTCACGCCGTGTCCCACGGTGCGCTTGCCCGTATCCGGCTGCAGTACACCGGCGAGCATCTTCAAAAGCGTGCTTTTCCCCGCGCCGTTTTCTCCGACAAGTGCGATGCGTTGGCCGCGTTCCACGGTAAAATCGAGCGATTCGTACACCACTTTTTCGCCATAGCGCTTGGCCATCCCGGCGAGATCCAGCACCTCGCGGCCGCTGGTCGATGGGAGTGGGAACCGGAACTTGACCCGCTTCGGATCGCGTTGAAGCTCGATGCGTTTGACCTTGTCGAGCTGCTTGATGCGCGACTGAACCTGGCTGGCCTTGTTGGCTTGATATCGGAAGCGATCGACGAACTTCTGCACGCGCGCGATCTCTTTGGACTGTCGGGTCGCCGATGCCTGGAGCTGCGCATCCTTTTCCGCTTTCAGTTTTTGGAAGAGGGAATAATTGCCCCGATACTCTTCGATCTTGTGATGCCGCAGCTCCCAGATGTGTGTGACGACACGGTCGAGGAAGGCGGTATCATGGCTGATGATCAGCAGCGTCATGTCCGAATCGAGGAGAAACTGTTGGAACCAGCGTTGCGTCGGCTTGTCCAAATGGTTGGTCGGTTCATCGAGCATGAGCACGTCGGGGTTCGAGAGCAGCAGGTGTGCCAGCGCCACGCGCATCCGATAGCCGCCGGACAGATTTTCCACGGGGCGTCCGAAATCGACCTCCGTAAATCCCAGCCCCATCAAGATGCGCTTGGCTTCATGTTCAGGGAAATCGTCGCGATGCGCAGCGTCGAGCACCGTCTTCCCCGTGATGGTTTCGAGTTCCTGCGGAAGATAGCCGATCCGGAGGCGGGGCCGCTTGCGGATCGATCCCTCGTCCGGCGACTCTTCTCCCAGGATCATGCGGAAGAGCGTGGTCTTGCCCGCCCCATTCGGTCCGACCAGGCCGACCCGAGAGTTCGGGCGGAGATGGGCGGACGCCTCGGTGAGCAGCACTTTAGTGGAGTATTGTTTGCTGATGGATTCCATTTGGAGCATGGGCACACACCTTCCCGGTGAACATCATTCTGTAAACCGAAGTCAACGACTATTCGTTAGGAGCTAGCAGGTGGGAAGGCGGGGCAACTCGAAATGGGTGATAAATCCAGGCAGCATAAGCAATCGCGACGATCTAATTTTCGAAATCACGTGTGGTGTTTATCTGGCCGCAACAATTACGATAAAACCAAAAAGAGTGGCCGGCACGAGCAAGCTTGGTTTGGTGGAGCTGGCCGGGATTGAACCGGCGACCTCGTGAATGCCATTCACGCGCGCTCCCAACTGCGCTACAGCCCCACTCCGAGTCGTTCATCGGCTAATTCCGCGAGACTCGTGGTATGCTAACATGGAGGTCTGAGCCAGTCAAGAAAGCCACGAGCCCGCTATCGCTGAAAACCCGCGCTCAACCTGCATAAAGCGCCACCGGTTCGGAGCGGCGCTCAAGGCTTAGACTGTCAGCTGCTTGACAAAGACGAAGGGGGAATCCTACCATGCCCCGCTCGGCTCTGATCGCCCAGTCGGGTCAGAGCCATTTTTTCGTGTCGATACGGAGTAAGATGGTCTAACAATGGGTAATCTCGTCATTATCGGCGTCCAGTGGGGCGATGAAGGCAAGGGCAAGATCGTCGATATCTTGGCCAAAGACGCCGATATCGTGGTCCGCTATCAAGGTGGATCCAATGCCGGGCATACGGTCATCAATGAGCGGGGGACCTACATTTTTCACCTCATTCCGTCCGGCATTTTGTACCGCGGGACCATCTGTGTGATCGGCAACGGTGTTGTGGTGGATCCGGGCGCATTGATCGAAGAAATGGATCAGCTCCAGACCAAGGGCATCGCTATTGGCAAGAACTTCGCTGTAAGCCGGCGCGCGCACTTGATTTTGCCCTATCATAAGGCGATCGATCGGGCGTCAGAACAGTCCAAGGGTTCTCGGAAGATTGGCACCACCGGCAGAGGTATCGGGCCGTCGTATGCCGATAAGATGGCGCGGATCGGCATCCGGGTGGGTGATCTCCTGAATCCCCCGTTGTTCAGGAAGAAGCTGGAAGAAAATCTGAGCGAGATGAATTGGTTTCTAGAAAAGTTCCATAAAGTTGAGACGTGTCAGCTCGACAAAGTCTTTGACCAGTACATGGGCTATACCGAGCGGTTCAAAAGCCACATCGCCGATACGACCGTCTTGTTGAATCGCGCGATCGAGAAGAACAAGACGGTGTTGTTCGAAGGCGCGCAGGGCACGCACCTGGATGTGGATTTCGGAACGTATCCGTATGTCACCTCCTCCAGTGCCTCAGCGGGGGGGGCATGCACGGGAACCGGTGTGGGCCCCACGATGATTGATGCCGTCCTGGGCATTGCGAAGGCCTATACCACCAGAGTGGGCAGCGGGCCGTTTCCGAGTGAGCTGACTGACGAGGTTGGGAGGGGGTTGCAAGAACGGGGGTGCGAATTCGGATCAACCACAGGGCGGGCGAGGCGGTGTGGTTGGTTCGATGCCGTCGTCGTTCGGCATGCCACGCGCGTCAACGGACTGACGTCGCTGGCCGTGACCAAGCTGGACGTACTTGACGGCTGCAAGGAACTGAAACTCTGCACCGGATACAAGCACGGAGGCACGCTCTACAAGGACATGCCGTCGGATCTCGATGTGTTGAGCAATTGTGAACCGGTCTATCAACG
>Ga0194128_10003432_pt1 | contig 24355 bp, 24 predicted proteins | sample TA2KigCa65mmetaG_FD_148650 | JGI IMG/M metagenome (GOLD analysis project Ga0194128, IMG submission 148650) | Freshwater microbial communities from Lake Tanganyika, Tanzania - TA2015037 Kigoma Deep Cast 65m | ecosystem: Environmental > Aquatic > Freshwater > Lake | place: Tanzania: Lake... | reverse complement strand
GAGTACTCGCCAACACCTGGCGCATACAACTGGCCAACGGCGTCACTCGCACCTGCGCGGGCGAGCCACGGTCACCAACCCTGCGCGCATTCATTGAGTCGTACGCCGACGGCGGCATTCGCACGGTGCTTGATCTCGACCGCGATGAGGTCGTCGAGGTGATCTGCGAGCAGTAGCGCTCAGGCGTTTGGTGCGAGCCGCACGATGCGCGCGGCCATCGCGTAGGCGAGCTCGGCCGGCCCTCTTTCGTCGGGCCGCAAGAGATTCGCCATGATGCGCAGCACCCACTCCATCAGCGTGCGACTCTGGATGCCGACGCGCGACAACTCACGCATCAGCGCCGGTCGCCCGATGACGCGGGCGAACAAGCGAGCCACCTTGAAGTACTGACCGTATTCGGCATCGAGCAAGTCGGGGTACTGCTGTAGCGCCGACGCATCGCCACTACGCAGGGCATCGTGCAGGACACCGGCCGCAATGCGCGCGGTCTCGTACGCGTAGTCGATGCCCTCGCCGTTGAACGGGTTCACGCTGCCGGCGGCATCGCCGATCACGAGGTGCGTCGCGCCAAGTTTGGGGAACACCGAGCCACCCATCGGAATCTTGCCGCTCGTCGCGCGACACTCGGGCTTCGCCGGGTCGATGCCCCAACGATCGGCGATCGTATGTGCGTAGGAGTCGAGCAGGTGCGATGTGTTCACGTCCTTGAATTTCCTGAACGTCGACAACAGACCGACGCCGACGTTGATCGTGCCGTCACCGACGGGGAAGATCCATCCGTAACCGGGCATCGAGTTGCCGTTGCGGTCTTGCACGTCGAGCGCCGACTCGATCCACGGTTCGTCGTGACGCGGGCTTACCCAATATGTGCGAATCGCCGTGCCGTACGGCCACTTCTTCGTGCGCGCGGTGCCGAGCGCGCGACCGAACCGCGAATTCGCTCCGTCGGCGATCACTACGTACGTCGACTTGATCGCTACTTGGCGGTTTTCATCGAGATCGTTGACGACGGCACCGCGTACGCAGCCCTTGTCGAAGATCGGCTCCACCGCTTCGTGACCTTGCAACAGCGTGGCGCCCGACTTCTCGGCGCTGAAGGCGACCATCGCATCGAGTTCGCGTCGTCGCACCACGTATCCATGTCGCGGATACACCGGATGCGTCGGCCACTGCAGTTCGAGTTCTTTGCCGTGCGCGGTCGCGCGCAGGCCCTCGTAACGGTGGAACTGCTTCAGTCGTTCGCCGAGCCCCATGTCCTGGAGTTGTTTCACCGCACGGGGTGTGAGGCCATCGCCACAGGTCTTTTCGCGGGGGAAGTGTTTGCGCTCGACGATCACCACGTCGTGCCCGTGTTCGGCCATCCAGTAGCCCATCGCCGCGCCGGCGGGGCCGCCGCCGATGACGAGCACGTCAGTTTCGCGCGTGGGCAGCGACTCGTCGTTCATCGTCATTCAGCGTAAAGAGACGTCGTTCGCGAACGACGACCAAGCGATGTGGCGAATGCCCTTCGCGCCGACTACTTCTGGCTGGGGCGCGGGTCGGTGCCAACGGCACGCGGGGGAGTCTCGAGCATCTTGAACGTCTCGGCCAGCGTGTCGTAGGTGATCGTGCCTGCTTCAAGTGCGGCGAAGATCTCCGAATCCTCCGAGCACCAGGTCGCATACTCAGCGACCCATTGCTCGCTCTTCGGGTCGGCGCCGCCAACGGCGTAGCGCTCATGGCAAACGACACCGAGAATCTCGTAGTCGGTGAGACCGCCGCCCCACTTCTCACCCTGCGCCGGCATCGCGTTGCCGTTGTACGACAGCGGCGCGTGCGCGCCACCTTCGCGGTCGGGGTCACCGTACGCCGCAAGCCCGGCCGACACGTACGGCTGACTGCCGGTGTAGACGAAGTTCAACATGTCTTCGATGTGCGGGAAGGTCTTCAACACCTCGCCCTCGTGCAACACCCGACCGGCACCGCCTTGACCGGCGGCACCATGGCAACTCGCGCACGCGTTGTACGCCTCAGCACCGATGGCCATCGGCCCCGATGCTTCGCGTTCTTGCGGACGAACGGCGAGCAAGTACAAGAACGCCCACACCGGCAAGAGGCTGAGCGTCGCCATCGCCCAGAACGGAATCTTCTTGCGCGTCTTGGCGGCCACGACATATGCGGGGTCGGGCTTGGGTGGCGGTGGTGGTAGCACCTCCGCCGCAATGGCCGGCGCCGCAGACGATGTGACGGTCTTTGCCACTTCCTTCGACGCACTCGGCTCGGCCGACGGCGTGCCGCCGGAGAGAACCGCGCGACGATCCTTCGATCGCTTGAAGAGATAGTCGGGTACCTCGGTCACCGAATTGCTCCCGACAACTGCATTGTGCGCGAAAACACCGTCGTCAGACTAATCGCCGCAAGCATCGCGGAGGTATTTGCACGAACGCACTACGAGTTAACAGCCGTCACATGGAATTTGCCGAGTCGGGCGAACCTCCGAAACGTGCCGAGACTAGGCTTCGAAACGGGACTCGCGCCCGCAGCGAGCCACCACGAAAGGCACCAATCGCGCATGATTGCAGTCGACATCCTCAGATGGCCCGGCGTGAATCAGGCATTCCTCTTTTCGTTCTTCGTGACCAACTTTTTGGCGTATTTGGTGGTCGTCGTCGGCAGGCGTCGCCCTGTCGGTCGCAAGGCGACTTGGGGCGAAGCGATGTTCGGCAGCGCGTATGCCTTCTTCGTCATCTTCCTTGCGTTCGGGGTGGTGCCGCACCAGTGGATCGACCACGCCGACAAAGAATTGGGGTGGCGCAAGGACAAGATCGTCTTCGGACCGTTCAATGTGCTGAAGCCGCAGGAATTCGGTGGACCGTTTCCGTTCACCCTCAGCTACGAGGCAGTACGCGACATCGTGGTGGTGGTGATTCACGGGATCTACATGGGGGCCTTCATCTATCTCTTCGTTTGGTGGCAGAAGCGCGGCGAGATGAAGCAGGTCGCCCTGCCGAGCAGCACCTACGGTCGACCATTGGTGAAGAAGGCATGACGCGATGACACGCACCGACGCCAACCCACCGATGATGCCGTTCACCGACGAGTACACGCTCGTCGAAGTCGACGCCGACTACCTCAACAAGGCGGTGAAGCCCAAGCAGTTCATCCATATCGACCAGAGCGAATGCATCATGTGCGAGGGCTGTGTCGACATCTGCCCGTGGAAGTGCATCCACATGGTGAGCCCCGAGGCGGTCGTCGAGTCGCAGGGAACAGAGCTGCCTGGTGCCGACCCTTCGGACAAGGTCGTGTTCGTCATCGACGACGACATCTGCACGCGATGTGCGCTGTGCGTCGATCGTTGCCCCACCGGCGTCATCGTGCTCGGCAAGGTGGGCGTCGCACCGGCCACCGGCGACCCGCATGCACGCACGAACAACCACGGTTACGCCTACGGCATGAGGTTCTAAGGAGCAGCAATGTCGAGCATCGTCGAGGAAACCCCACGACCAACGCTGAAGGATCGCGCCGCCAAGATTGGCGAGCAAGTGCAGGGCAGCCAAGCGTGGAGCTCGATCTTCCGCCCCGGTTCGATCTTCCGCAAGGGGTACACCGACTCGCCGCGCAACCGTTCGTACGTAGTGATGAACTCCGTGCTCTATCACCTGCACCCCGTGAAGGTGAAGCGCCACGCCGTGAAGGTCAGTTACACCCTCTGCCTGGGTGGCTTGTCGTTCTTCCTCTTCATCCTGCTCACCATCACGGGCATCTTCTTGATGTTCTTCTATCGACCCACCGATGCCAACGCGTGGGACGACATCCAGTCACTGCACACCTCGGTGACGTTCGGTCTCATGGTGCGCAACATGCATCGTTGGGGCGCGCACCTGATGGTGCTGTCGGTGTTCTTGCACATGGCGCGCGTGTTCTATCACGGCGCGTACAAGGCACCACGCGAATTCAACTGGGTGGTTGGCGTCATCCTTCTTACGCTCACATTGCTGCTCTCGTTCACCGGCTATCTGTTGCCGTGGGACCAGTTGGCACTGTGGGCGGTCACCGTCGGCACGAACATGATGGGGTACTCACCGCTCATCGGTTCGCAAGTGCGGTTCGTGTTGCTGGGCGGTACCGAGATCGGCGCCGAAACCCTCCTGCGCTGGTATGTGCTGCACGTGCTTTTATTCCCGTTCGTAACGGTGATTTTCTTGGCCATCCATTTCTGGCGCGTCCGCAAGGACGGCGGAATCTCAGGTCCGCTGTGAGCAAGGCACTGGTGCGACGATGACCGAAATTCCCGAACACCTCCTCAAGCGCGCCAAGGCTGCGCGCGAGAAGACGGAATCAACCGGCGGCGAAGCCACAGCAAGTGGCGATGGTGCATCACGGATACCGTCCGAGTTGCTCGAGCGCAGCAAAGCCGCGCGCGCCGGCGGTGTCGCGGTCAAGGATGCACCGGCCGCACCGGTGGTTGCTGCACCCGTAGCGGGCGGCGTGCCCGTCGGTGCCGGCCCTGGTGGTCACACGCAGCGCTTGCTCACCGTCGTGAAGTCGGGCTCGATTCAAGACGTGAAGGCCGTGCCGGTCGACAAGGTGCACGTGTGGCCGCACCTCTTGTCGATCGAGTTCGTCGCCTCACTCGCCTGCACCGCATTCACGTTCATGTTCTCGTGGTTCGTCAATGCGCCGCTCTTGCAAGCCGCCAACTTCAACGCAACGCCAAACCCGTCGAAGGCCCCGTGGTACTTCATGGGTCTGCAGGAGTTGCTCACCATGTTCCACCCGATGATCGCGGGTGTGACGATTCCCGGCATGGGTCTCATCCTCCTCATCTTCGCGCCGTACCTCGACCGCAACGCCTCGAACAAACCCGAAGATCGCAAGTTCATCACCAGCCTGATGACCATCCACATGATGTTCTGGGCGGTGCTCGTCATTATCAGCTCCTTCTTCCGCGGACCGGGCTACAACTTCACCTTTCCGTGGCGCGACGGAATCTTCTTCGAGCTCTAAACCATGAACACCACACTCATCATCGCCATCGCCGTACTCGCGGTGCTTGCCGCCGTGGTCGTGCTTACTGCTGCACGCCGTCGCGAATCCACCGGCGTGTTGTCGCGTGAAACTCGCGCCCGCGAGAAAGCCGCGCGAGAAGAGGCTGAGTCACGCAGCCCGAGCGGCAAGGCATACGAGTCGGAAGCCGTCGCCGCGCGAAGCACCGCACTCGCCGTGCCGACGGGCGTCGCCGTTGCGCCGTTCTCGCCGCCCGACCCCGAAGTAATCGGTGTTTCGCGTCGACAGTTCTTCAATCGGGCAACCGTCACTTTGATGAGCGCGAGCCTCGGTGGTTTCGGTGCGGCAGTTCTTGGCTTTCTCTGGAAGGGCGCCGAGGGCGGTTTCGGCTCGAAGATCAACGCCGGCAAATTGGATGACATCATCGCGGGCATCCGCTCGAACAAGGGCTTCCTCTATCTACCCGAGGCTCGCGCCTGGGTGACTGAGTTCCCGAAGGAGTCGTTGGCAAAAGCCGAGTCGGTCTACTCGTCGCAAGCACCGGTGTTCGCCGGGATGTCGTCGGGAATCGTTGCGCTATATCAAAAGTGCCCCCACCTCGGATGTCGCGTTCCGACCTGCACCACCTCGCAGTGGTTCGAGTGCCCGTGCCACGGCTCGAAGTTCAACCGTGTCGGCGAGAAGAAGGGTGGCCCGGCGCCGCGCGGCATGGATCGCTTCGCCGTCTCCATCAACAACGGCAATGTCGTGATCGACACGGCCGCGGTGTTCGTTGGCCCGGCAATCGGCACCAACACCACCGGCCAAGAAGCCGAAGGCCCGCACTGCGTTGGCGCAGGCGACCACTAACACCGTGACCCCAGTGTTTGCCGATATCACGACGACGCTCGCGTGGATCACGCTCGTTACGGCGATTCTCGGCTGGGCGGTTTACGCGTTCTTCAACATTCGCTCGAGTCGCGCGGAGATCGGCTCGGAGATCGAGTTGGCGGCGAATCGCAAGCCGTACTACGACGACGAAGTGCTCGAGGGCAAGAAGCTCGAGCGCACGCAATTGTTGGGTTTGGCATTTCTCGCCGTCATCACGGTGACGCTGCCGTTGTATTGGATTCTCGAGCCAGGTCGGCAAGTTGGTGCGGAGAAGGACTTCGAACACAAGTTCGAGTACTGGGGCGGTCGATTGTTTGCTACCACTGCCGAAGGCGGTTTCAACTGCGCGGGCTGTCACGGCGGCATGAACGGCGGCGGCGGCGTCGCGTCGTACGCAGTCACCGACCCGAAGACCGGCGAGGTGAAGGCGGTCAACTGGAAGGCGCCGGCAATCAACAACGTGTACCTGCGCTACAGCGAAGAAGAAGTGCGCTTCATCCTCAACTATGGTCGTCCGTTCTCGCCGATGTCGGCGTGGGGTCTCGTCGGTGGCGGCCCGATGAATGAGCAGCAGATTCAAACCGTGCTCGATTATTTGAAGAGCATCCAGATGCCGCGCGAGAACTGCGCATCGCCCGACGCCAAAGCCACGATGTGCGATGGTGGCACGCTGCCGAAGAAAATCCAGGACGAGATTCAAGCCGAAGCCGAGCGACTGGTCGAGACCGGCACCTACGGTTCGCTCGGTGAGGCGTTGTTCAACCTCGATCTCGGCGGCGGCGCGTACTCATGTGCGCGATGCCACACGAAGGGCTGGTCGTACGGCGAACCGCAGATCACCGGCGGCGGCGCCTTCGGCCCGAACCTTACGGGAGGCTCGGCAGTTCGTCAGTTCCCGAATCAGGCCGACATGATCGCCTTCATCAACGCCGGCAGTGAGTACGGCAAGAAGTACGGCGAACAAGGGCAGGGTGGTGGTCGCATGCCCGGCTTCGGCGCGGTGCTGACGCAGGATCAGATCCGGGCCGTCGTGGAATACGTGCGTGGTCTCTGACGTGAACCTGCTCTCGATGCTCGCCATCAACTGGGAGCCGCAGTTGCGCGGTTATGTGGTGGTGCTCATCTCGATCGTGGTGTTGATTGGCGGCACCTACTTGGTGGTCGGCACCAACCTCGGCGCCCGACTCGGCCTTCTCGTCATCCTCGGCGGACTGTTCGGCTGGATTGCCGCGATGGGAATCATCTGGTGGACGTACGGCATCGGTCTGCAAGGTCGCATGCCGACGTGGGAGCCGGCCGAACCCGCCACGATCATCCGCGATGCGCAGTTGTTCCAGCAGGTGGAGATTCTCGCGCAGCCGCTCAAGTTGACGGGCACCGCGGCCGAGAACAGCGAGACGGTTGCAAAGGCCCTCGAGTCGGAGGGTTGGGTGCGACTCGATGAATCCGACCCGCAACGTGGTCAGGCGGTGGCATCGTCTGACGACCTGCTCATCAATCAGGCGGATGAGTTTGCTGCCGGTGAATTCGTGTCGGTGGCGGTGTTCGATCGTGGCGGCGAGCGCTGGCCGAAGATCAACGAGTCGCTCGACTTCCTTGCGTTCTTCCACGAGGCACGGTATGCCCTCGTCGAGGTGGCGCCCGTCGTGCCGCAGCGAATCGAGCCCGGTCGCGCACCAGCCCGACCAAAGATTGACGAGTCGAAGGAGCGTCGCTACGTCTACATGATTCGCGATCTCGGCAACCGTCGGCAGCCGGCGATGCTCATCACGATCGGTTCGTTGATCGTGTTCGTCATTCTCTGTTGGCTACTGCACCGTCGCGATCTCATCCTGCGCGAAAACCTGGCTCGCGCCCGCGAGCTCGAGAGGGTCTGAACCCGCGCGGGCGGGGGTGACGATGGGCCAGTATCTGCCGATCGTCGTGCTCACCGCGCTGGCAATCGTGTTCGGCGTGCTCTCGCTCGTGGCGTCGAAGTTGCTGGCACCGAGACGACCAAATACCGCAAAAGATGCACCATACGAGTGCGGAATCGTGCCGAGTCGCGAGTCACCAGAGCGGTTCCCTGTGTCGTTTTACATCGTGGCGATGTTGTTCATCATGTTCGACATCGAGATCATCTTCGCCTACCCGTATGCCATCGCCCGTGAGTCACTCGGTGTCTTCGGTTTTTTGGAGATGGTTGCGTTCAGTGCGGTGTTCTTCGTGGCGTTCGTCTACGTGGTGGCGCGCGGTGCGCTTGAGTGGGGCCCGTTGAAGAACGAGGTGCCGGTCGCCGACGTCGTGGCGGCACCCGTTTTCGCAGCAGGTGTGAAGGTCGTCGGCCTCGACGGTCGCGGCACGGCTGAACGTGAAACGGTCGGTGTGGCATGAACGCAGTTCGCGAAGTGCTCGACAACGGCCTCGGTGGCATCAAGCACAACTTCCTCACCGGTCGCGTCGAAGATTTGGTGAAGTGGTCGCGCTCGCGATCGAGTTGGGGCGCCACCTTCGGTTTGGCCTGCTGTGCCATCGAGATGATGGGTACGGGTGCACCGCACTACGACATCGCGCGCTTCGGCATGGAAGTGTTCCGCGCCTCGCCGCGCCAGGCCGACATCATGATCGTCGCCGGTCGCGTGAGCCAGAAGATGGCGCCCGTCCTGCGCCAGGTGTACGACCAGATGATGGAGCCGAAGTGGGTCATCTCGATGGGCGTGTGCGCATCGAGTGGCGGCATGTTCAACAATTATGCGATCGTGCAGGGCGTCGACCAGATCGTGCCCGTCGATGTGTACGCGCCGGGTTGCCCACCGACCCCAGAGACGCTGATTCACGCCATCGAAACGTTGCACCAGTTGATCGAAGACGGGGAGATAATGCACCGCCGCGCGGAGTCTGGTGCGGGCGCCAACGTGCACATTCAGGAAGTTCCAGCGGGCGTCATCACGCCCGTAACGCTGGATCGCAGGTAACGCTCGTGGCGACGACCTTCGACATGTCAGGCGTCGTCGCCGACGAGTCGCACGGGCAGCGAGTGCTCTTTGTCGAAAGGTCGGAGTACCTCGCTGCGGTGACTGCGCTGTACGAGGCTGGCTTCACGATGTGCGTCGATCTGACGGCAGTCGACTACCTCGCGCACGAGTCGCGGGTGGTGCCAGACGGTGTCGTCACCCAACGATTCGAGGTCGTGGTCAACTTGCTTTCGATTGCCAATCGTGAACGCGTGCGCCTGCGCGTGCAGGTTGGTGACGGTGAGTCGGTTGCCTCGCTGTTTGATGTGCACCCGAGCACCGAAGCGATGGAGCGCGAAGTGTTCGACATGTTTGGTGTTCGATTCGATGGACACCCCGATTTGACGCGCATCCTCATGCCTGAAGATTGGGATGGCCATCCACTGCGCAAGGATTACGCACAGGGTCGCATCCCCGTGCAGTTCAAGGGTGCGGCGTCATGACGACGATCGACGCGCGCCCCGCGAGCGACATGAACATCGTGTCGACGGGTGCCGCTACGAGTGAGGGCGGGCAAGAACTGAAGCCGCGGGGTGAGATTTCGCAGAAGGCCCTGATGCGCGAGGCGGGTGCGGTGTTGCGGCTCAGCGAATCCGCCGCGGCAGCCCTGTCGGAAGTTGCGGGCGACATCGGCGAAGACCAATCAATGATCATCAACATGGGTCCGCAACACCCGAGCACGCACGGGGTTTTGCGCCTCATGCTCGAGTTGCAGGGCGAAACCGTATTGCGCTGCAAACCAGTGATCGGTTACCTGCACACCGGCATGGAAAGAACCGGTGAGTCGCTCACATACCTGCAGGGCGGCACCAACGTGACGCGGATGGACTACCTCTCGCCGCTCAACAACGAACTCGTATTCTCCATGGCGACGGAAAAGCTGCTCGGCATCGACGACGATATCCCCGAGCGCGCGCAATGGATGCGCATGTTGCTCTCGGAACTCAATCGCATGAGCAGCCACCTGCTCTTCCTCGCGACGAACGGGATGGATCTCGGCGCCGTGTCGATGATGCTCTATGGCTGGCGCGAGCGCGAAGAGGTGCTGCGTTTCTTCCAGAAGGTCACTGGCCTGCGCATGAACCACAACTTCATCCGCCCCGGCGGTCTCGCCGCCGACCTGCCCGCCGGATGGCGCGACGATGTGTTGCATCTGCTCGAGATGTTGCCCGACCGCCTCGCCGAATACGAGATTCTAATGACGGGTCAGCCAATCTGGCGTGAGCGTCTGCAGGGCGTGGGTGTCATCACGCAGAGCGAGGCGATTGCGTTGGCCGCCACCGGCCCAATCCTGCGCTCCACTGGCCTCGCGTGGGACTTGCGTCGCGACATGCCGTATCTCAAATACCCCGAGGCTGAGTTCGACGTCGTGGTCGGTGCGCACGGCGACGCCTACGACCGCTATGCGATTCGACTGCAGGAGATTCGCGAGTCGATGCGTATCGTGCGGCAGATTCTCGACAAGATGCCGAGCGGCGACTATCGCATCCAAAACAAGAAGGTCACTCCACCGCCACGTGGTCGCATCAACGAGTCGATGGAGGCGTTGATCCACCACTTCAAGATCTTCACCGAAGGGTTCAAAGTGCCCGAGGGTGAGGTGTACGTCGCAATCGAATCGCCGCGCGGTGAAATCGGTTGCTACATCGCGAGCGACGGCTCGTCGGTGCCGTACCGCATGCACGTGCGTGCACCGAGTTTCGTCAACGTGCAATGCCTGCCGCACATGATGCGCGGCGGGCTAATCGCCGATGCGGTGGTCGTGATTTCATCAATCGACCCCGTGCTGGGGGAGGTCGACCGATGAGCCGCCTCACCGACGAGCGCGTGAAGACCGCGCAGGAGATCATCGGTCGGTTTCCGCGCAAGAAGTCGGCGTTGATTCCCCTGTTGCACCTCGCCCAAGAACAAGACGGTCATGTCGCGCAAGATGCGATGGTGCACATCGCCGAGTTGCTCGACCTGGCGCCGGCTGAGGTGTACGGCACCGCGAGTTTCTACGAGATGTTCAAGTTTCATCCGGTCGGCAAGTACTGCATCAACATCTGCACGAACATCTCGTGCCAATTGGTGGGGGCATGGAACCTGTTGCATCACGCCGAAGAACGACTGGGCATCAAGTCGGGTGGCACCACCGATGACGGGCTCTTCTCCATCGAAGATGTCGAGTGCATCGCGGCATGCACCGAGGCGCCCGCCCTGCAAGTGAACTATCGCTATCGCTACAAGGTGACACCGGGAGCCTTCGACGAGATGATTACCGATCTGGAGAACGGCAAGCTCTCCCCCGAAGTTCCGCCGTACGGCACGCTTGCCACCGTGCGACAAGAAACCACGGCGGCGTGGAGCAATCGCGGCAGCGAAGCACAGGCACAGGTGGATGCCCGATGAGTGTTCCGACCGGTCCACGCATCATCACGTCGCGATTCGACGTCGCCGACGGCCACACCTACGCGGGTTACGTGCGTACCGGCGGATACGCATCGCTGCGCAAGGCGGTGTCGTCGATGACGCCGCAGCAAGTGCACGACGAAGTCAACGCTGCTGAAATTCAAGGTCGTGGTGGCGCCGGCTTTCTGGCTGGCACGAAGTGGGGTTTCCTACCCGCCGATGTGCACCCGCGCTACTTGGTGATCAACGGCGACGAGAGTGAGCCGGGCACGTACAAAGACCGCATGTTGATGGAGCTCGACCCGCACCAACTCATCGAAGGCATCGTGATTGCCTGCTACGCGTTGAATGCTGCGCAGGCATTCTTGTACGTACGCGGCGAGATGGCGCTCGCCCAAGAGCGTCTCGCCCAGGCGCTGAACGACGCCTACGCCAACAACCTGGTCGGCAAGAACATTTGTGGCGGCAACTTCTCCGTCGACGTGACGCTCACCTGGGGTGCCGGTGCCTACATCGTCGGCGAAGAGACCGCGCTCATCGAGAGCCTCGAAGGCGAACGCGGCATGCCGCGATTGAAGCCACCGTTCCACCCGGCGGTGAAGGGTCTGTACATGCAGCCGACGATCGTGAACAACGTCGAGACGTTGGCCAACGTGCCGTACATCGTGGGCAAGGGTGGCAGCGAGTTCAAGTCACTCGGTGCACCGACCTCCACCGGCATGCGCATGTTCGCCGTGAGCGGTCATGTCAACAAGCCGGGCGTGTTCGAAGTACCGAATGGCGTGACGACGTTCCGGATGTTGTTCGAGGCGCCCGAGTATTGCGGCGGCGTGCGCAACGGCGGGAAGGTGAAGGCGTTCATCCCCAGCGTTTCGGCGATGTGGTTCTTCCCCGAGCACCTCGACATGGCGCTCGACAAACCCACCGTCGACAAGGCCGGCTCGATGCTCGGTGCGGGTGGCTTCGTAGTGATGGATGAGACCACCGACACGGTGGCGGCGTGCTGGCGCATCGTGCGATTCTTCGCGCGCGAATCGTGCGGCAAGTGCACGCCATGTCGCGAAGGCACCACATGGTTGGAGCGCGTGCTGAAGCGAATGCTCGATGGTCACGGTCGCCCCGAAGACATCGACTTGTTGTTGGAAGTGAGCGAGAGCATCAGCCCAGGTATTGCCTGGCCGCCCCGCCAGACCACCATCTGCCCACTCGGCCCGTCGGCGGTGTCGCCGATTGCGTCTGCGGTGCGCCGCTTCCGCCACGAGTTCGCGCACTACATCGAGCACGGTCGGCCAATCGACGGCGTGGAGTCCCCGTTCCATGCGCACGCGGCGAGCCACGCGTAAGTAGACGCAAGTGACCGACACCGCCGCGCCAAAGACGACCGAGCCAAAGACCACGGTCAGCGTCACCATCAACGGTCGCGCAGTCGAGGCCAAGCCCGGTCAGTTGTTGATCGACGCCTGCGAACACTCGGGCGCGTTCGTGCCGCACTTCTGTTATCACCCGCGCATGTCGCTGGTCGGCATGTGCCGTCAGTGCATCGTCGAAGTGGAGGACCCGCGCGGCAAGGCACTCGTCGTCTCGTGCATGACGCCAGTTGCCGAAGGCCAAGTGGTGTCGACGACATCCGAGCCGGCCAGGCGCGCGCAAGAAGGTGTGCTCGAGTTGCTGCTCGCCAACCATCCACTCGACTGCCCGGTGTGTGACAAGGGAGGCGAATGCCCGTTGCAGGATCAGGCGTTTTCGCACGGCCCCGGCGAAAGTCGGTACGTAGAAGAAAAGCGGCACTACGAAAAGCCGATTCCAATCAGCGACCTGGTGTACCTCGACCGCGAGCGCTGCATCTTGTGCGACCGCTGCACACGCTTTGCGAGCGAGGTGGCCGGCGACCCGCTCATTTCTTTCACGAGTCGCGGCAGCAATACGCAGGTGATGACCTTCCCCGACGAGCCCTTCAGTTCCTACTTCTCCGGCAACACGGTGCAGATCTGCCCGGTGGGTGCGTTGACGGCGTCACCATATCGCTTCAAGGCCCGCCCGTGGGATCTCGAACAGGTGGAGACCACCTGCACCACGTGCAGCGTCGGCTGCCGCACGGTGGTGCAGAGCAGTCGCGATGAACTCGTCCGCTACCAAGGTGTCGACATCGAGTCGGTGAACTGGGGTTGGCTGTGCGACCGTGGCCGTTTCAACTTCGAGTCGGTGAACTCCAAGAACCGCGTCGGTACACCGCTCGTGCGCAAGGACGGTTCGCTCGCCGAAACCACTTGGGCATCGGCACTCGACGCCGCGGGTCGCACGCTGCGCGTGGTGATCAACGACAAGGGTGCGAATGCCGTGGGCATCATCGGTGGTGCGCGTGGCACCAACGAAGATGCGTATGCGTGGGCCCGATTCGCCGACGCGCTCGGCATCACCGCGCGCGATGCTCAACTCGGCGACGGTCTTCCTGCCGAGGTGTTCGCCCTGCCGCAGGCAACCATTGCGGAGACCTGTGAGTCGTCGACGATCGTCCTGTTGGCGCCCGACCTCAAGGAAGAACTACCGGTGCTCTATCTGCGTCTGCGTGACGCTGCCGAGAAGCGCAAGACACGCATCATGGAGTTTTCGTCACGTGCCAGCGGTTTGTCTGACTACGCGTGGAAGTCGATTCGCCATGAACCCGGCGATCAGCCGCGCGTGGTGAGTGAGGCGCTCGCCTCACCAGAGATTGCGGCACAGTTGGCGCGCGGCAGTGTGACGGTGGTCGTTGGTCGTGGCAACCTTGCCGAGTCGCCGGAGTTCGCGCTGCTCGCCGTCGGTGCCGTGATGAAGGCCAAGCCTGATGCCCGAGTGTTGCCGGTGGTACGTCGAGGCAACGTGCGTGGGGCAGTGACTGCGGGCTTGGTATCGGCCACCGACGGCGACACCAATTCGATCCTTGCTGCGGTGGCCGCAGGCAAGGTCGAGTGCCTCGTCTTGCTCGGTGCCGACCCGCTCGTTGATGTTCCCGACGCAGATCTCGCTCGCCGAGCCTTCGCCAGTGTGAAGCACGTAATTGCCGTCGACACCTTCGTCACCGAATCGGCCCGTCACGCCGAGGTCTTCTTGCCGGCTGCTGCGTATGCAGAGAAGGTCGGCACCACGACGAACTGCGAAGGTCGTATCAGCGACATCGCACAAAAAATCACCACGGCGGGCACGGCGCGGCCCGACTGGATGATTGCCGCCGAGTTGGCGCTTGAACTCGGCAAGGATCTCGGCTTTGGTTCATACGCCGAGTTGCACGACGCCATGACGAGCAACATTCCGGCGTTCGCCCCGGCAGCCGATGCCAAGGCGGTGCGCCACGAAGGTGTCGTCGCCGTGCACCCGTCGCCGGTGCGCATCACTGCGGCGCCGAAACCCGCCGCACCGCGTCTTAGCCATCACTTCCGCCTGCTCGTTTCGCGGGTGCTCTACGACCGTGCGACCGCCACGGCTGAAAGCCCGTCGCTTGCATCACTGGCCCGAGATGCCGCCGTGCACCTGCACCCCGGTGACGCGCAGCGACTCGGCGTGCCCGCTGGCGCGGATGTGCGCATCGCAGCCAATGGCGCGGCGGTCGTGCTGCCCGTGATCCTCGATGATGCTGTCGCGCGCGGTGTGGCGTTCGTGCCGTTCAACCAACGGGGTAGCGACATCCGGCAAGTAATTCGCCACGACGTGCCGGTGACCGACGCAGTGGTGGAGGCGGTGTGACGATGTTGCACTCCGCCGTTTCGCTCATTGGTGCGTCGTCGTCGATGCGACCCGCGCTCGATCCGGCGCTCGAGGGCGACCTGTCGTGGGCGCCGCTCGTGATCGTGATCTTGAAGGTGCTCGTCGTGTTCGTGGTCGGCCTCGTTGCGACGATGCTCATGGTGTGGTTCGAGCGCAAGGTCATCGCCGGAATGCAAAACCGCATCGGCCCGAACAAGGCCGGCCCGTACGGCTTGCTGCAGACGCTGGCCGATGGCATCAAGTTGTTCTTCAAGGAGGACCTGCTACCGCGGCGTTCGGATCGGTTCGTCTTTGCGCTGGCGCCGTTCCTTGCGTTCGTGCCGGCGTTCCTTTCGTTTGCCATCATCCCGCTCGGCGGTGATTACCGCGACGGTAACGATGGCATCGTCACGTGGTTCGGAGTCGAAACGCGCGTGCAGTTGGCCGACCCGCATGTGGGCGTGTTGTTCGCTCTCGCCATCTCGTCGATTGCGGTCTATGGCATCATGCTGGCGGGTTGGTCGAGTGGCTCGAAGTATCCGCTGCTCGGCTCGGTGCGCGCATCGGCACAGATGGTGAGCTACGAGGCGGCGCTCGGGTTGTCGTTGGCGAGCGTGCTGTTGATTGCCGGAACGATGTCGACGAGCGGCATCGTCAGCGCGCAAGCGACGCTCACCGACTGGAACGTCGTCGCAACCGGCGTGGTGCCGTTCATCATCTTCCTCACCGCTGCCACCGCCGAACTCAACCGACCTCCGTTCGACTTGGTGGAAGCCGAGCAGGAACTCGTCGGTGGCTTCAACACGGAGTACTCATCGATTCGATTCGCGCTCTTCTATCTGGCCGAATTCATGAACACCGTCACCATGTCGGCGCTCATCGTCACCCTGTTCTTCGGCGGGCCGCAACCGATTTCGGTCAACGGTGTCACGCTCGATATTCCGTTCGTACCGAACGCACTCGAGGGCACCGTGTGGTTGCTACTCAAGGTGTTGGTCTTCCTCTATGTGTACGTCTGGTTCCGCGCCACCTTGCCGCGCCTGCGCTACGACCAACTGATGAACTTCGGGTGGAAGGTGCTGATCCCGGCTTCGCTCGCGTGGTTCTTGCTACTGGCCGCGCAGCGCCTCGCCCGCGACGAGGGTTGGAACGTGTTCGCCACCACGGCCATCGCGGTCGTCGTGCTCGGCGGGTGTTACGTGCTGATGCAGGCTGCGTTTGCCGTGAGCAACAAGACTCGTGAGTCGCAAGGAGCACAGTTCTAGATGGGTTACCTCGGAGGATTCCTCGTCACGATGCGCCAACACGGGCGCAAGAACCGTGTCACCACGCAGTACTCGGGTGGCCGGCTCTTCAAGCGCAAGAAGCGCAAGGCCGAGACGATGGACGAAAAGATCGACAAGCCAGAGCGTCTGCACGGTCGTCACGTGCTCAACCGCTACGAAGACGGCATGGAAAAGTGCATCGGCTGCGAACTTTGCGCTGCCGTGTGCCCGGCCAAGTGCATTCACGTGCGCGGTGCCGACAACGACCCCGACAACCCCACCTCACCCGGTGAGCGATTCGGCTGGATCTACGAAATCAACTACCTCCGCTGCATCCACTGCGACCTCTGCGTCGAGGTCTGTCCGACCGAGGCAATCACCGAGACGAAGTTGTTCGAGTTCTCGTTCACCAACCGCAAGGACGCGATCTACACGAAGAATGACCTGCTCGTCGGCGACGACGGCAAGCCCAAGCACCTGGCGTGGGAAGACTGGCGACCCGGCGAAGACCAGCACACTTCCGCGTGGATGCGCGCCACCGCGCCGGCAGGCGATGCCAACTTCGTGGGTGTCGTGTCGTGGGCCGGCGAACTGGGCTACGGCGTGCGCGATGCTGAGGCCGAGCAATCGAGTGCCGACGCCCAGAAGTCTGGTGACTCGCAAGGTGAACCCACCGCCGCGCCACGAGGTCACGAGTAGTTCGCATGCAACTCGCGGTCTTCGTCATCGCCAGCGCGATGATGCTGGTCGGGGCTGTCGGCGTGATCATCCGTCGTAACCCGGTGCATGCCGCGCTCTCACTCGTGCTCACGTTGTTCGGTGTGGCGGTGCACTTCGTGGCGCTCGAGGCGTACTTCTTGGCGGCGGTGCAGATCATCGTGTACGCCGGCGCAATCGTCGTGCTCTTCCTCTTTGTGATCATGTTGCTCGGAGTCGACAAAGCCGAAGACCTGAAGACGGAACCACTCGTCGCCCAGCGGTGGTTGGCCGGTGTTGCAGCGCTCGGTTTGCTCGGCCTGCTCGTCGTTGCCGTCGCCCGCGGCGCTGACATCCTCGCCACGAGATCGGAAGGGCTCGACACTGCGGCGCAGAACGCGGGTGGCGATGCCAACATCCAGCAGCTGGCCCGATCTGTGTTCGGTGACTATGTCGTCGCGTTCGAACTCACCTCGGTGCTGCTCGTCGTGGCAGTCGTCGGCACGGTCATGCTCACACGCAAGCGTGCGGCGGGGGAGGCGTGATGCCCGAGCCCACGACGCTCTCGTACTTGGTGGTTGCCGCGCTGCTCTTTGTCGTCGGGGCATTTGGCGTGATGGTGCGACGCAACCCGTTGGTGATGTTCATGTGCATCGAGCTGATGCTGAATGCGGTGAACCTCTCGTTCGTTGCCTTGGCGGGCGAGTTGACCGACATCGACGGCCAGTCGCTCGTCTTCTTCGTGCTGGTGGTTGCCGCTGCCGAAGTGGTGGTTGGTCTCGGCCTCATCGTCGCGATCATGCGCAACCGTTCCTCGCTCACCGCCGACGACCTTGCGGAGTTGAAGGGCTGACGCCATGACCGATCTCGTCTGGTTGGTGCCGTTCTTGCCGCTCGTCGGCGGGCTCACACTCATGGTCTTTGGCGCGCGCATCGGCGAACCGCGGACCGGCTGGCTCGCAACCCTGATGAGCGCTTCGTCGTTCGTGCTGACGGTGCTCGTCTACTTTGACTTGCTCGGCATGCCCGCCGAAGAGCGTTCGCACGTGGTGTCACTCTTCTCGTGGATTCCGGTCGGCTCGTTGCAAATCGACTTCGCCTTGCTCGCCGACCCGCTGAGCATCACGATGGCGCTCTTCGTCACCGGTATCGGCTCGCTGATTCACCTTTATTCGATCGGGTACATGCACGGCGACCCGAAGTTCTCCAAGTTCTTCTTGTACCTGAACCTCTTCGTTTTTTCGATGCTCGCCCTCGTCTTGGGTGAGAACCTGGTCGTCACGTTCCTCGGATGGGAGGGCGTCGGAGCGTGCTCGTACTTCCTCATCTCGTTCTGGCACACCCGCGAGAGCGCCGCCGTGGCGGGGAAGAAGGCCTTCGTCACCAACCGCATCGGTGACTGGGGCGTCATGACGGCGATGTTCGTCGCGTTCTCCGTAGTTGGCTCGGTGTCGTACAAGGCGATCAACGAAGCGGCGCAGGAGGGCACCATTTCACGGTCCGCAGTCTCCGCGATTGCCATCCTGCTGTTCGTCGGCGCGTGCGGGAAGAGCGCGCAACTCCCGTTGTACTTCTGGCTGCCAGACGCGATGGAAGGCCCGACACCCGTGTCGGCGCTGATTCACGCGGCCACGATGGTGACTGCCGGCGTCTTCCTCATGACCCGCGTCGGCCCGGTGCTCGCTGAGTCGTACGGCTGGGTGCCCGACACGGTCGCCGTCGTCGGTGCGGCAACGGCATTGTTCGCCGCGACGATTGCGGTGGCGCAGCACGACATCAAACGTGTACTTGCCTACTCCACCGTGTCGCAACTCGGATTCATGTTCCTTGCCGTCGGTAGCGGTGCATATGTCGCCGCGATGTTCCACATGGTGACCCATTCGTTCTTCAAGGCGTTGCTCTTCCTTGGTTCAGGCTCGGTGATTCACGGCCTGCACCACGAACAAGACATGCGCAAGATGGGTGCGCTGCGCGCGGCAATGCCCGTGACGGCGTTGACATTCATCATCGGCTGGTTGGCGATCGCGGGTGTGCCGCCGTTCGCCGGCTTCTGGTCGAAGGATGAAATCCTGCTCTATGTGTACGCCGACAACCGGTTGCTGTACGCAATCGGCATGGTGACGGCGTTGCTCACCGCGTACTACATGACGCGACAGGTGATTCTCGTATTCTTCGGTGAGGCACGCTGGCACGACGCCTCTGGCGAGCACGGTGCGCACGGCGATTTTCGTCCGCACGAGAGCCCGAAGGTGATGTTGGTTCCGCTCGTCGTGTTGTCGGTGTTGTCGGTCGTTGGTGGCGGCATGCAGTTGCCGTTCAGCAAAGACCTGCACTTCCTCGGACACTGGCTGGAGCCGGTGGTCGAAGAAGCCGAGCGCAGTATCAAGGGCACGTGGGCGGACGAGAACAAGTACGTGTTGTTGGGTGTGGCGGTCGTGGTCGCACTCGCCGGAATCGCCCTCTCGGTGGCGGTGTACGCGAAGCGCCGCCTGCCAGCGGTGGAGCCGACGGTGTTGGAGAACGCGTGGTTCTACGACGCGACCGTGGCACGACTGGTTGGCGGGCCAGGTGCCGCTTCGTTCCGCGGCGTCACGACGTTCGACGCACGTGTCGTTGATGGCGCCGTCAACGGTGCAGGGGCCGTCGCCCGTGGGCTCGGTGGCGTGGTGCGCCGTTCGCAGACCGGTTTCGTGCGCGCGTATGCCGTCTTCATCGCGCTCGGTGCAGTGGTGTTGTTGGCTTGGTTCGTGTGGCGGGGGTGGTTGGCGTGATGCTTGCTGCCTCGTCTTCCACGATTGCGTTCCCCGTGCTGACATCGCTGGTGGCTGTGCCGCTCGTCGGCGCGGCTCTCGTGATCTTCTTCGGGCGCATCCGCCAAGAGTGGACAAAGTTGACGGCATTACTCACGAGCGTTACGACTGGCGCAATCAGCCTCTGGGTTCTGCAGGCATTCGATAGTTCGGACGCCGGGTTTCAGTTCGTTTCGCAGCACGAGTGGATTACTGCCTGGGGCATTTCGTGGCACCTCGGTATCGACGGCATCTCGCTCTTTCTCGTGGTCTTGACGGGTGTGCTCTTCCCGCTCGTCATCGCTGGTGTCGACCCGCACCACGACGAGCGTCCGTATCTCGCGTGGCTGCTCGTGCTCGAGGCCGGCGTGATGGGGTCGTTCATCAGTCTTGATCTGTTCCTCTTCTTCGTGTTCTTCGAGATCGTGCTCGTGCCGATGTACTTCCTCATTGGTGGCTGGGGTTACGACCAGCGTGTTTATGCCGCCACGAAGTTCTTCCTCTTCACGATGACGGGGTCGGCGTTCTTGTTGGTGGGCATCGTCGCCACCGCGCTCTTGTCGCGCGAGTCGGTGGGCAGTGTCACGTTTGACGTCGTCGCGCTTGCCGAGAACGGTGCGCTGAACGTGACGCAGGGTCGTTGGTTGTTCGTCGCGTTCGCAATCGCTTTCGCGGTGAAGGTGCCGCTCTTTCCGGTGCACACGTGGTTGCCCGATGCGCACACGCAGGCGCCGACAGCCGGCTCGGTGATCCTCGCCGGCGTGCTGCTGAAGATGGGCACGTACGGGTTGCTGCGTTTCGGTGTGTATCTGTTCCCCGAAGCCAGCGTGTGGGCGCGGCCCGCGTTGTACACCTTGGCGGTAATCGGGATCATCTACGGCGCGATTGCCGCGACGATGCAGACCGACCTCAAGCGTCTCGTTGCGTACTCGAGTGTCGCGCACCTCGGGTTCATCGTGCTCGGCACGTTCGCCCTCACCGACCAAGCGGTGACTGGTGGCGTGATGCAGATGGTGAATCACGGCGTGTCGACTAGTGCATTGTTCTTGCTGGTCGGCATGATTTACGAGCGTCGTCACACGCGCCAAATCGCAGAATTGCGCGGGTTGCAACAGGTGGCGCCGGTGTTTGCCGGCTTCTTCATGATCGTGATGCTCTCGTCCATTGGTCTGCCGGGGCTGAACGGTTTCGTCGGAGAGTTTCTCATCCTCATCGGGTCGTTCGACACGGCGCGCTGGTGGGTGATCGTGGCGACCACCGGCGTGATTCTCGCGGCGCTATATCTGTTGTGGGCGTATCAGCGTGTGTTCCATGGCGAGGTTGATGATGCCAATCGAGGCTTTGCGGATTTGCGACTGCGCGAGGGTGCGCTGCTGCTGGTGTTCGTCGCGATCATCGGCTTTACGGGTGTGTATCCCAAGCCGATGCTCTCGCGCATCGAGCCGAGCGTGAATGCACTAATCGAGCATGTTGAATCACGCACCGACTACCAGCGCCCTGCGCAGGGCGAAGCAGGGAAGTAGACCATGGATCTGACCGGCGACTTCATTGCACCGTCAACCGATTGGTACGCGTTGGCGCCGTACATCGTGCTACTCGCCGGGGCGCTGGCGTTGCTGCTCGTTGGTTCGCTCACTCCACGCTGGCCGCGCGGTTGGTATGCGATGCTGACGGCGCTCACGGCGGGTACTGCAGGTGTCGTTGCGTCGTTGCAGTTCGCGGCGCTCGCCGACGAGGCACCCCGCTCGTTGATGAAGGGTGTGCTGGCGCATGACCGATTCGGATTGCTCGCCGTCATCGCAATTTGTGTGGCGGTCATCATCACGAGCATGATGGCATCTGACGCCGCCGGTCTCGACGGCGCACAGACCGATTCGCTCGAGCCGTTCTCGTTGCTGCTCGTTGCCGCGCTCGGTGCGGCGATCATGGTGACGGCCCACGACCTCGTCGTCTCGTTCCTCGGCATCGAAATTCTGAGCATCTCGCTGTACGTGCTGGCGGCGAGCGATCGTCGTCGAGCAGCCAGTCATGAGGCGGGCCTCAAGTATTTCGTGCTCGGCGGGTTCTCCTCGGCCTTCTTGCTCTACGGCATCGCGCTCGTGTACGGCACCACCGGGCAGACGAACCTCGGTGGCATCGCAGTGGTGCTCGCCGACGAGGTCACTTTGCCCCGCAACGACGCGATGCTGTTGGCGGGTGTCGCCCTCCTGCTCGTCGGGTTTGCGTTCAAGGTGTCGCTCGTGCCGTTTCATTCCTGGACCCCCGACGTGTATCACGGCGCACCGACTTACGTAACGGGGTTCATGGCATCGCTCGGCAAGGTGGCGGCAATCGTTGCCCTCGTGCGTCTGTTCGTGATTGCGTTCCCGGCACGAGCCGACGACTGGCGTCCGGCGGTGTTCATACTCGCCGTGCTGACGCTCGTGGTCGGGTCGGTGTTGGCGATCGTGCAAACCGACGTGAAGCGCATGCTCGCGTATTCGTCGATCAGTCACGCCGGCTTCATGCTCGTTGGCTTGGAGGCGGCCGGCCACATCGGCTCGTCGTCGGCATCTAGCGGCACCTCGTCGACGCTCATCTACGTGGTGTTGTATGCGGTGCTCGCCCTCGGTTCGTTCGCGGCAGTGTCGGTCGTGTCACAGGCTGCGTCCGTCGTCGGTCCGACCAACGCCACGTCGCTTGACGCCTTCAAGGGCGTCGCCAAGACCAACCCGGTGTTCGCGCTCGGTTTCACGGTGTTGCTGCTCGCGCAGGCGGGCGTGCCGCTGACGAGTGGTTTCGTCGCGAAGTTCGGAGTCATTCGCGCGGCAGTCTCCACCGAGAGCTATGTGCTCGCAGTCCTCGCGATGGTTTCGGCAGTGATCGCCGCCTACTTGTACCTGCGCATCATGGTGAGCATGTGGCTGTCGGAGTCTTCGTCGGCGCGCATCCCGCTTCGGCCTGTCGCACGCCTCGCGATGTTCGTAACTGTCGCCATTACCCTCGTGCTCGGCGTACTGCCCACCTTCGTGCTTCGCCTCAGTGACACCCTCGCCACACTCGTGCGGTGACCACCCGCGATCTTTCTTTGCAGACCACCCCAATCGGGTGGCCAGCCGCAAGTCCGTTATCTCGTGTTACACGCGGCGACGAACGCCTCAAACAATCGTTGTTGATCGCCGACTTCAGCAGCGTCATCTTCTGGGTGCCACTGCACACCGACTGCGAAGCGGCATGACTGGTGTTCAACCGCCTCGACGACACCGTCTGGGGCTCGGCCAGTGACCACGAGTGACGGTGCCACATCTTTCAAGGCCTGATGGTGGTAGGAGTGCGACTGTTGCGGTTGCTCGGTCTGCATCGCGCGCGCGACGCGTGAGCCGCTCGTCAGCGAGATCTGGTGATAGGTGTTCCAATGACTTTCGCGATCGCTGAGCACATCGCCGAGGTCTTGGTGCAGCGTGCCGCCAAGTGCCACGTTGAGTACCTGGATACCACGACAAATCGCGAGTAGCGGCTTGTCTTGGCGAATTGCTTCTCGAACCACGGCGAATTCAAAGTCGTCGTGTGCCTCGACGATGCCATACACCGTGCCGCTGCGTCGCGGTTCGCCATAGCGGGCCGGGTCGATGTCTCCGCCGCCCTGGATGAGTACGCCATCCATCGAAGCGACGAGATCGGCCACCTGGTCGATGTGCTGCGACAACGGCGCAACGGTCGCAACAACACCGCCAGCCCGCGCGATCGCCTCGGCATATTTCAAGCCGTTGGAGTAGCTGTCGCCACGCACGCCCGTTGCGTTGGTCGTCAACTTGCCGGGCAGCAGAATCCTCGGCGCCACGAAGCGTCTAGCGACCGGTGACTTCGGAGAGTTCGTAGCCTTCGGCCTTTGCGCCGGCAATCAGCGTGTCGGCATGATCGCGTCCGCGCACTTCCAGCACCACCTGCACGCCAGTTTCGCGAACGTGCAAGTCGACGCCTTCGCGAACATGCTCAACCTCGATCAAGTTGGCACCGTGCTGGGCAAAAAGTGTCAACAACCTGGCCAGACCACCGGGGCGGTCGCTGATGCGCACGAACACAATCAACCTGCGCCCCCGCAGTGTTTCGTGACGACGCACCAGTCCGGTGAGCAACCCAAGGTCGGCGTTACCGCCGGACAAGACCACGCATGTGGTGCCGCGGTCGGCGGGCTTGATGCGGTCGGTGATGAGCGCAGAGACACCGACTGCTCCACCACCCTCAACGAAGAACTTTGCACGCTCGAGCAGCAGCATCATCGCATCTGCAACGCTGTCTTCGTTGACGTCGACGATTTCATCGACCCATTTGTCGATTAGTGGTGCGGTCACATCGCCAGGCACCTTCACTGCGATGCCGTCCGCGAGCGTTGCAATCGGGCCGTGCGGTGCCGAGCCATATACATATGGGGCACATGTCGAAATCTGCACACCAATCACCTTGATTGACGGGTCGAACTGTTTGACTGTGAGGGCGACGCCGCTCAGCAGTCCACCGCCACCGAGTGGCACGATCACCTGAGAGAGATCGGGAATGTCTTCAATCAACTCGAGCCCAAGTGTCGCCTGACCGGTGACGACATCAGGGTCGTCGTACGGATGGCAGAAGACCATCCCGGTCTCGGCCGCGCGTGCCTGGGCAT
>Ga0194128_10003428_pt1 | contig 24378 bp, 26 predicted proteins | sample TA2KigCa65mmetaG_FD_148650 | JGI IMG/M metagenome (GOLD analysis project Ga0194128, IMG submission 148650) | Freshwater microbial communities from Lake Tanganyika, Tanzania - TA2015037 Kigoma Deep Cast 65m | ecosystem: Environmental > Aquatic > Freshwater > Lake | place: Tanzania: Lake... | reverse complement strand
ACATCGAGCAAACCCCAGGAGCTGCGCAAATAGTCGAGAAAGTAAATGGGGGGAATCAAACCGTCCCAACCCTAGTTTTCTCAGATGGCAGCGCAATGACTAACCCTTCAGTAAAACAAGTTCAAGAGAAACTCGATGAACCTTCACGTTAGGTTCTCCTTAATCGGTTAGGTTTTAGTTTTGGCAAAAATTTTAGTTCCTCTGGACTCCTTCAAAGGTAGTGCTAGCGGTCTTTCCATAGAGAATTCGATAGCACTGGGGTGGAGGTGAATTAGATCCAGAGACAAAATTGAAATTATCCTTTTGCTGATGAAGGAGAGGGGATTTTGGAGTGCGCTGAGTTATCAAATCTAGAGTCAGAAAGAGATTGTCTCAAGGCACAAGTTGTGAATGGCCAAGTTCATAGAGTTTATTGGCTCCTAGCCTAAGGAAATATCGCGTTCATAGAATTGGCCCACATTTATAGAATGTCTTCAATAGATGGATTGGATCCGCTGGGAGCTCACACTTTTGGATTAGGCGAGATAATGAATGTGGCACTCTGTGATGTTCGAGTGAAAGAAATAATTGTAGCCCCGGGGATTCGGTATCCACCGATGCGGGACTCGGCGCCTCAAAGGCGCTTTGGTTTTAGAGCCTTGGACTCCAAGGGCATCGAGGTGAGTTTAGGGGGTCTGGGTTGGGAACTCTGAACTCACTTTTTCCACCAGAGATAGAAGAGATAGAAGAGATAGAGATGAGGCCCGAGAGAGGAATCACCCTATTAGTTGATGTGTGGTCACCATTAGTTGGTCCGGATGGCACGGCATATGTTTTCGCGCCACAAAAAGGAGCCGATGATAAGGGCGTTCAATTATTAGATCAAGCTTTGAGTAATTTTCTTGAAGTTACAAGTGGGAGCAACCGTCCAGGGTATGGAGCAGCAGGCGGAGTAGCCGCGGGCCTATCTATAGGCCTGGGCACCGAAATTGTCAGTAGAGCGGACAAACTTTCAAATCTTGTTGGATTGGAACGCGCAATAGATGAATCATAGTGTGTCATTACCGGAGAGGGTCGTTTCGATTCTTAAAGTTTTAAGGGAAGATGGTGGGTCGCATCCTCAAGATTGGCAAGGAATTTGATCGCAAGGTATTTATCTGTTATTGGATTAATGAGCTCGCAAAATCAGATCAAGTAATTAGTTTGGCAGAGTTAGCTCTATCCGTGGAATTGGTTTTTTGGAACCAAAGCATTATCTCGAGAAGGCTGGAGAATTGATGGCGACTAGATTTAGTTGTTGACTTAGCATCTTCAGCCTATAGGATTTCTAAATGGCTCTGGAGGACCTTGCATCAATTGAAATATCAAGTCAATCCAAAGTTGGTCAGTGGGCCCACTTACAAAGAGAAATAATCAAGAGAATCAATGACGCAGCCCCAGAATTTGTAGCACGCTACACCAGAAGCGATGGCTCCCTGATCTGGCGAGACAAATGGCCGAGCATGGATGGGTCAGATGATCCCTATGAGGCCTTCATGTATCTCGCTCTTTTTTATAGCATCGGAGGAAGCGAAGAGGTTTATCAACTAGCGCGCAAGATGTGGGATTCCATAACTCTGCAATGGACCGAGTATGGGCAAATTTATCGAGAATTCGATGGATATTACGATTGGATGCATCACGGCGAGGGCTATCTCTACCACTATTTTTTTGGTTTGACCAAGCCAGACTCACTGATTGATCGTCAACGAGCAGCGCGTTTTGCCAGCTTCTATACCGGCGAAGATAGAGAAGCTAAGAACTATGATCGCGAAAAAAGGCAGATGCTCTCGCCTTTGACCGGCAGTAAAGGTCCGAGACAGGTTGTCACCCACGAAGATTGGGACACCCATCGAACCGTTCTTGATGATTACTTGGCGCCATACGAAGACGTGATAAAAACCAATTTTTCTTCCATGTTTTGCCATTGGTCTGATCCTGAAGTTTATGACGATTTGATAAAGAAGATGAATGAGCGAATGAATCGTGGAGATGTACCACTTAATTTGAATTCCACTTCGTTGCTAACCCATGCGTATATGTACTCTCATGATGAAAAATTAAAGAGCATCGCTTTGGAGTATATAGAAGCGTGGATTAAGAGACGCGACGCTAACAAGGGAATAATGCCTGACAATATCGGAACCTCAGGAATCATTGGTGAGTTTAATGATGGTAAGTGGTGGGGCGGATACTACGGATGGCGATGGCCTCATGGATTTATGACAATCATGGAACCATGTGTAAACGCTGCTATGAATGCCGTACTAATGACTGGCGAGCGCAAATACCTTGATCTTCCAAGATCTCAGTTCGACTTAATCTGGTCTCTGCGTAAAGAAGAAGATGGTATTGTGAAAGTGCCACATCGTCACTTTGACTCTGGTTGGGCGGACTTCCGTAAACCATCAGCCACTCACTTGATCCATCTTTGGACCACTTCTATGGCACAAGAAGATTTAGATCGGATTGAAGCGCTACCAAAAAGTAATTGGGATGTCATTTTCATCCCTGGGGTCTCTGGAAGCGATTCACTCACAGGTAGAGATACTAAGCACTACAACGGAAACACTCTTCCGTGGTTTGAATTCATCCAAGGTAGATACCCCAGTTATCCAGAGGAAATACTGCAGGCCAATCTAGAACTAATCGAGATACAGTTGCACAAAATGCGTTCAAACACAGGTAATCCCAGATCCTGGGATTCCTATGATCCAAAAACTGCCGATGTAGTTGTAGGGCTAGATCTGAGAGTTCCTGGCTACAACATTCATGCTTGGCAGGAGTTTAATCCGGTCTACTTCGAGGGGCTTGGACAACTGCTCTTTGGGGCTCCCATGCATATATCCCATGGCGGATTGCAGCATGGCAAGGTTAGATACTTTGATGGAGATAGACAGCGTCCTGGCCTTCCAGATCAGGTAAGTGCCATGGTAGATCTGGTTACCGCCGAATCCCTCAATGTTCAAGTGGCAAACTTAAGCAAAAGCCATAGTAAGAACTTGATTTTACAAGCTGGAACATTTGGTGAACATCAATTTACAGAAGTGACAGTTAGCACAACCGATGGCGATAAAGTGAGCCAAAAGTTAGACTCTAAATGGTTCTCTGTGAAACTGGCACCTGACTCTGGCGCCTCGCTCAACTTTAAGTATCAAAGATATGTAAACCAGCCAACATATGAAACTCCATACTCTTCTCGCCAAGATTGGGATCCCATAATTTCTGGACGATAATGATAGGCTTAGTAGGGACGCAATGGAGTGATTTAGATTTGCCAAGTGCGGTCGAATGCGCTGCGACAAATGGAATAGAGCCATTTGAATCTAACCTAAAGGGGATGGAGTTTTTTGTCCCCCTCCACGTGGAATTTTCTCCACCATCATCCCTTTTCTACTTAGGTGGTTTGTCTATCAAAATTTAGAAATTGTGTGATTGTCGATAAAATCCCAATCGTATTCGATGCATAGCCCAACACCTTTCGGAGCTCTGACATAACCATCCACTATGTTTAGTTGAGACTTAGTTCCAAACTTGAAATCTTCAAAGGGGTACAGAAGTTCAAAATACTCACAGTTTGAAATAGCTAATGCGGGATGAAGCTGAACCTGCTCTAGTCCATGGTAAATAGTGGTGTGCAGTTCGCACTGTACGCCAAAGGCTTCCGCGAGGTGAGCGGTACGCATTACCGTTGACACCCCCGCTTTCCAAGAGACATCTGTTCGCACGATATCCACGATCCCTTCAGTAATACAGTAGGCAACACTGTATTGATTACCAGCTATAACCTCTGTGCCACAAATCGGAATATCTAACTTCTCGCGCAATTTCTTCAAACCACTTAGGTTGACATCTAGTAGTGGTTCCTCAAGCCACTTGTATCCAAGCTTTTCTAGTTCCCTGCCTGCAGTCAATGCCTCTTCATAAGATTTCATAATCACAGGATCTGCCATGAGGGTAAAATCGTCACCAACCGCCTTGCGCACAGCACGGTAACACTCAATATCCAGGTCTAATTCCCCCGGTGGATGAAGTTTGTAGCCCTTATACCCTTTTGCTTTCACCTCCAGTGCTTGCTTTGCATAGTCTTCGGGACCTGGAAGGAACATCGAGGAAACATATAAGGGAACTTTTTCTCTTGCTGCTCCTAGAATCTTGTAAACTGGCAGATCAGCCATCTTGCCAACGATGTCCCAACAAGCATTATCAAATGGGGCATATGAATAAATCGGAACGTGATTCCACCTACGATCAAATAATTCAAAATCCTTCAAATTCTTCGCTGAGTCGTGAGCACTCCGCCCTAGAAAAAATGGCTTAACTTGTGACATGGTGGCTGCGGCAGCTTTTGCATCTTGCGCACCAAATCCAAAAGACGTTCCTGTAACCCCATCTTCTGTAGTTATTGTGACTACGGTGAAGTCTGGTCTTGAGCCACCTGGTAGTTTTACCGCAGCGACTCTGTCAATTTCCTCCAATTGGTCGCCACCTCTACAAGCCCTTATCTCGATATTCTTGATTTTAGAGAACATCAGCTTTCCTTTCGCTTCAAATTGATGTGGTATCGTTTCAACTTCACTCTATTTCCCTTTTTTCACTGAAGGCGACCAGCGTCTTAGCGAAGATTCAATATGCGAAAACATAGCAGCCTTGGCAGCCTTCGGATTGCTCTCCAAGACAGCCTCTGTTATTGCTTGGTGCTCTTTAATTGCTAATTGCCCTGATTCGCTCTGGTAATACTGCTTAAAAAGCTCTTCAACAAATGAACTTCTAGGTAGATCTTTGCTGTAGTGATTGTTGTAGGCAAGATAAATCCTAAATAGATGCAAGTGAGAGTGTGTACGTTCATAAGCATCCGCCAGAATTTGATTTCCTGATATGCTGGCGATAAGGCCATGAAATCGCGAATCATGTTCAGTCAGAGCCTGCATTCTCTCTGCGCCAGCGAATCTAATAGCAGCCTTTGCGCTCTGCATCTCTGCCTTCAAGGCCGCCTTGCCTACGCTATCAATTCGCTTAGCTGCTTGCGCTGCTGCCCATGGTTCAACTAGCAGGCGAAACTGAAACAAATTCTCAAGATTCGAAATGCCTAAGAGTTTAGTAGCATGATAATCCTTTAGGGCCTCTTTCTCTATAAGACCATCAGATTCCAAGCGCGCCAACGCCTCTCGTACGGGAGTCTGTGACACACCCAACCCCATTGAGATTGCATCAATATTCACTCTGGCACCAGGTGCAATTTCATAGTTGAAGATCATGGCCTTAACCATGTCATAGGTCTCATCGGAGAGTGTTGATCGGCTAGCAACCTTTCTCTTTGGTTCAGCAGATATTTTTTTCTTTGCCATGATCAACACCACCTTACCTATAAATCAAGATTTAGGTTTACTCTACTTTGGTAATCGAACTCCGTACACTCCACCATCTACGGCCAAGACTGTTCCAGTAGTTGATGACTGCTCAGAGTTTGCTAGGTAGACAATTGCACGAGCTACCTCTGCAGCGCTAACCAGGCGACCCATAGGCTGGCGAGCCTCCAGTGCTATACGTTCAGCGATCGGATCTGCGGCTTGGGATAGTAAGGGAGAAACCCATGGGGTATCAGCAGTGCCAGGACTAACACAATTCACGCGAATCCCATCCTTTATGCGGTCTGCTGCCATTGCAAGAGTTAACGACATGATTGAACATTTACTAGCGCTATAGATAGCTCTCTTGGGAAGCCCAGCAGTTGACGCGATAGAGCAGACATTAACAATTGAAGCGCTCTTGCTCATTCGCCAAAAAGAGAGTGCAGCAGCGCTAACTCGAGATGTACCCACGACATTTATGATTAATACCCGCTGCCAATCATCTTCCTTGGCATCCTCGATACTGCCAATGGCTCCAACTCCGACATTATTTATCAGCATGTCAATTACACTTATTTCTTCTTTTAGTTCGGCAAAAGCATTATTTACGCTAGCAGGATTCCCAATGTCACATTCAATGAACGTTGCAAAGGGTGCCATAGCTCCACTTACCAGTTCGAGGCCAAATACTCTGACACCTTACATATGAAAAAGTTCTGCCACCGCCAATCCAATACCAGAACCCGCCCTTGTTACTACTGTAACCAAACCTTTCAGACTCTCAGTCATGCTACGTCCTCACCATTCCAATATGCACCACCCGGGTATGAATAGTCGTCAATACTCTTTTGGTGCATCTCAGCACCAGAGCCAGGCAATCGTGGAGCCATGTAATTACCTTGCTTAATCAAAACGGGCTCTAGAAAGTGATGATGTAGATGATTCACATACTCAACCACTCTTCTGTTGTGATGTCCTGTGACTGCGACTGCATCCCACATCGCCAAGTGTTGGACCATCTCACAGAGTCCGACCCCTCCAGCATGGGGACACACTGGGATTGAGAATTTGGCTGCAAGAAGAATGTTTGCCAGATTTTCGTTTACACCAGCTACTCGTGTCGAATCAATTTGCATTACTGATATGGCTTTAGCTTGCAGTAATTGTTTAAAGATGATCCGGGAGCTAGCCATTTCACCTGTTGCAATTGGCGTAGGGGAGACCTCCTTAGCAATCCGGGAATGTCCCAAAACATCATTGGGACTTGTGGGCTCCTCAACCCAGGTAAGCCTGTATTCTTGTAAAGCATTTATCCAGGCAATTGCCTGTTCTACATCCCAGACTTGATTGGCATCAATTGCAATCGGGAAATCTGGGCCAACTAATGCTCGAACTTTTCCAAGGCGACGTCGATCATCCTCTAAGGAATGCCCGCACTTGTACTTGATCAGTCCAAAACCATCATCGAGTGCTTGTCTAGTTAGATCTAACATTTTTTCATCACTGTAACCTAACCAACCTGGCGACGTGGTATATGCCGGAAGACCTTTTTGCAAAAGCATTCTCTCATTAGCGTTCTTCTGTACTTCAGCCTCTCCAAGAATCTTTAACGCATCATTAGGGCTTAATGCATCGCATATATACCGAAAATCAATTACGCTTACAATCTTTTCCGGGCTCATGTCAGATAAGAGTTTCCACAAGGGAAGCTCTCTGGTCTTAGCAAATAAATCCCAAAGGGCGTTAAGTACCGCACCTGCTCCCATATGAAACACACCATAGTCAGGTCCGAGCCATCTAATCTGACTGTCAGAGCTCAACTCCTGAGCAATCTGTCCAATATTGGAAAAAGTGTCTTCAACATCTAGTCCGTTAACTTTTTCTACTAGCATGTTTATTGCCGTAACTTGAAGATCATTACCTCGACCAATTGTGAAGACTAGAGAGTCTCCATAAAGTCGTGAGCTATCAGTTTTGATTCGAAGATAAGCTGCCGAGTAGTCAGGGTCTTGATTCATGGCATCTGAGCCATCAAGCATCTTTGATGTTGGGAATCGAACATCAAATGTTTCAGAACCGATAATCTTTGGCACTACTTCAAGTACTTTTCTAGCCCTGCTGGAACTCCAGACTCTGCCCAAATACTTTCAAAGCCGACTCCAGGGCCAGTCGGTCCATGAATCAGACCATTTGCATCGACCAAAGATTCTCGCTTTATTGGATTGCCCCAGATTAATGACTCATAATAAGTAGTGTTTTTTATAGCCATGCAAAGGTGAGCACTCTCCAACCCCATTCCATGGACTTCCGCTCGCAGGTGGTAGGCATCGGCCAGATGAGCAATACGCATAGCGCCAGTGAATCCTCCACGTAAGAATGTGCTTGTGCGAAGCGCAGTTGCAACCCCAGTGGCAGCAAAATCTCCAGCGCTCATATGTGCTCCATCGGTAACTTCACCAAGAAGTAATGGGATCTTTACTCTCTGGCCCAGCCACTTGTATGCGGTAATACTGAATTCACGCATCGGCTCCTCATACCAAACAAAACCTGAGTCATAGAGTGAATGTCCAAGATAGAGAGCATCCATCAAATCAAATCCAGCTGATCCGTCATACATTAAAGGCACGTCGTCTCCCACATGTGCACGAAGACGTTCTCCTAGTAGCGCGTCTCTCTTGGCATCTCCGAAAGCATGCAACTTAATTGCTGGATATCCCAAGGCAAGAGCTTGATCGGCAATGTCTAAAAATTCTTCAATACTTGAATAAGTGACAGTTGAGGCATAGGCAGGCAGAGACTCTCTAAAACCACCAAGTAATTTATAGATGGGAAGCCCAGCTTGTTTTCCGGCAATATCCCATAGCGCTACATCAACTACATGCGCCAAATTTGGGGCAAAGCGCTCGATACGATCGAGCTCCCAGGCCCGCTCCCAGAGGTATTCACGTTGCAAAGGATCCTGACCGACTAGTTCATCTCGAAATCTCCGGTCAACATAGTCTTTAAGAATCACGCCTCGATTAACCGAGGCAAACCCCGTGATGCCAACATCAGTCTGGATTACTAGCCACGCCCCAAGCACTAAACCATCCGAGCCAGGCACGCCTTTTCTCCAGACAAAGGCAGGGGAAAATCCTTCCCGCTCTTCAAGGACCACCTCAACCTTGGTAATTTTCAAAAAGCTTGCACCAACCCTTCTCTATAACAACTTGATAACAAATTGCTTCAAAGCCTTAAAGTCGGTCCCAAAGATCAAGATCGGCCATTCTGGATTCTATACGAATTAGCATTCCTGCCCCTAGTATTTAGGCGACTGGTTTGAAGGGCAAACAGGTTCCGACGCCAGATCTAGAAAAGGGGAATATCTTGAAGAAAAATTACAGACTTATTGCAGTTCTTGCTGCAACTACGATGTTAGGTACAACAGTGATGGCAATGCCGGCAATAGCGGCAAAGCCCAAAATCACCATCTGGGTTGATGCACCACGTCTACCAGGTGCAAAGTTGTATGCGAAGTTAATGAAGAAAACTGTAGATGTCAAGGTTGAGCTACATGCTCAAGGTGATTTAGTTCAGAAAGTTGCACTATTCAACCGCGTTAAGAAGGGTTGGCCAGATGTCGTATTCGGCCCACCAAATGATGTCTCCGTACTTGCAGATGCTGGAAACGTTCGAGTTCTCGACGATTTAGCTCCAAAATCTGTTTGGAACGATCTTAAAGAAGGTAATTCTTGGTGTCGTGGTTCAGATGGAAAGACCTACTGCGTTAAGAATGACCTCGCCCAGACAGTCCTCTGGGTTAACACGAAATTGATGAAGGATTTCGGATACACCATTCCTAAGACAATGGAAGACTTCGCAAAGATTGGAGCGGACCTAGCTAAGAATCACCCAGGCCACTCACTAGGAGCTCTTGGCTCACAAGGCATGTACTCAAGCTATCTATGGCCATCGCAGTGCCCTGTAAACCAGGCAACTTCTGGATCAAGCGTTCGTATTGCTCCAAAGGATGCCAAGTGCACACGTGCAACGTCACTCGTGCAACCCATGATTGCATCCGGAGTGCTCTCGACTTCAGCCCCTTGGGATGCTGACTTCATTGAGACATATGGCAAAGCTAATAAGGTTGTAATGACAATCGGACCTTCATGGTTTGGTGAGTTCGTCATTCGCCCTGCATCCTCATGGGCTGTTCCTGCTGGACAGATCACTGCTGCTCCAATGCCATTATGGGCTGGAGAGACGGTGAATTTTTCCGGTGAGTGGGGTGGCGGTATCTATACTGTTTCACCACATTCCAAGTTCCCTAAGGAAGCACTTGATTTTGCAATCTTCATGGTAAGCGATAAGAGAAATGTTGTCGATGTTGCCAATCCAGATGGTTCCAAGGGCGCTCCTACATTCCCAGCTTCTAAGAAGGGCAATGCCCTATGGAAAGCAAAAATTTCCTCTGACAAGTACTACGCAGCAGATCCTTATCCTGCGATGCTTGAGCAGTCAAAGAAAATCTTTACAGGGGAAAAGCCAGTCAGCTATGACACCAACGGAGCTCAAGAAGGAACTTTCTTCAACGAGTTAAAGAAAACTAAGAATGCGCAGGCAGCTCTTGAGGCCTTCGCAACCTACGCTGGCAATCTCGCAAAGACATTGGGTTACACAGTTAAAACAACCTAATCTCTCCAGCGAAGTTTGTTTGACTGGGACAGTTGAGTAAGCCCGCCACCATGGCGGGCTTACTCCTCAGTTCAGGAATTTTTAGATTTTGAATTTCAAACAGCTCCGATCATGTAAAGGATCGAATCAAACTATGAAGAAAGCAACTCTCGGTAGCAATCGCGCGATGTGGGTGATGCTCACTCCATATCTGCTTTTGCTCCTAGCCTTCGGGATTATTCCTGTGATTATGGCCATCTTTGAAGTTCCCCATGAATCGAGAACCAACCCTGACGGAGGTTGGGATGCGTTCAAAATTGTGCTCTCTGATTTTCGTCTTTTGCCGGCCGTGGTGAACGTCCTTGGATTTATCGCGATTTATTTGCCCCTAACGATCTTCTTCGTCATTTTGATGTCTCTCATGCTTGACCTGAATCCCAGTAAGTGGAAGAAATACTTACGCATGTCATACATCGTCCCTGCTGCCATCTCGGGACCGGTGGCAGTCCTTGTCTGGTATGTGATTTTCTCTCCCACAATGAGTCCTCTTAAAGATGTTTTGTCAAAGTTCGGGATTACTAAATCTGAGGATGTTTGGCAGACAAAGAACCTTGTATATCTCTTCGCAATCATGGCCTTTTTCAATATTGCTGGTAGTTGGATCTTGATCCAATACGGATCATTGCAGACAATTTCTTATGAAATTATCGAAGCCGCAAGAGTTGATGGTTGCACTCCCTTCCAACTTGCCCGCCGAATAAAAATACCCCAGATTAAGAAATACATTGTTTATATGGGTGTTCTGATCGGTGCTGGTGGTTTGCAATTATTCGTCGAACCGCAATTGCTTAATACGGGCGTCTATGTGGGAATTGCAGAGTCGTGGTCACTTGACCAGTTAGCTTTCGAGTTGGCTTTTACAAATGGAGATTTTGGTGGCGCAGCGGCGCTTTCGTTGGTCTTGTTGATTCCTACTCTTGTTGGCGCCTTACTCGTGATTTTCAAGACCGATATGTTTGAGGAAACTGAAGTTAGTCGAAAGAAGGTGCAGGAGTGATGCAAAGTATTCTCACTCGAGGTGCCAGTCGCGCCAAACTTCGTCAAGAGTCCCGCCTTACAGGCTTCTTGGTAAATGCATGGTTGCTCTTCTTTGCTGTCTTCTCTGTGGTACCGATGATCTGGATGCTTTTGGCTCCGACAAAAGAAGACGCAGAAATTACAAATCGTCATCCTTTGACATTTGGCAATTCCTCAGGCTATAAAAAAGCATGGGATAACTTGCTCTTTTTCGATGATGGAGTAATGAAGCAGTGGGTCTGGAACTCGATCTGGTACACCGCATGTATTGTCATCATTGCCACGATAACCGCATCCATGGCCGGCTTTGTTATAAGCGCCTCAAAGCTGCCATTCAAGAGAGCATTTCTTGTCTCAACCTTGGTGACCATGTTGGTTCCACCAATGGCACTTGTCGTCCCAATCTTCATCTTGATGGACAAGATAGGGCTTATGGATAATCCATGGGGCGTGATCTTGGTCGCCTCCCTTTACCCCTTTGGGGCATTCTTGTCTTACATCTACTACACGAACACCATTCCAAAAGAACTCTATGAGGCAGCAAAAATCGATGGTTGCTCAGATTTCAAGCTCTACACCAAGATTGCTGTTCCATTATCGGGTCCTCTAATCTCAATTTTGGCCTTTTTTGCATTCATCGGAAACTGGGCGAATTATTTCTTGCCCTACATCCTGTTGCCATCAAGTGAGAATTACACATTGCCGATTGGCATGGGCTTCCTCTTCTACTCAACCCCAGCGATCAATCCAGCTGTTGGAGCCACCTCGGTTCCTGTGTACAAACCAGAGATAGCGCTCACAGGCGTGTTTGTAGCCCTCCCAATCCTGATTGTTTTCTTGCTTTCACAGAAACGACTTGTCCGAGGAATGCTCGCTGGATCAATCAAAGAATAAAGAGACCTTCATGTCTCAAATGGTCTATCCGTTCAGCGCGGGCAATCGCACCATGTCCGACCTCCTTGGCGGAAAAGGTGCGAATTTGGCCGAGATGGTCGCGTTGGGGGTTCCCGTTCCAGATGGCTTCACGATCACCACAGAGGCGTGCCGCCTCTACTTGAATTCAGGTGAACTCAGCTTTGAACTCATGGGTCAAGTGGAATCGGCAATTATCAATCTCCAGAGCAGGACTGGTAAGACTTTTGGTTCAAAGGAGAATCCGCTTCTGGTTTCAGTTCGCTCGGGCGCGAAATATTCCATGCCAGGAATGATGGAGACAGTGCTCAATGTGGGCATGTCTGAAGAGGTTGCACTAACTCTAGAATCAATAACCGGCGATGCAAAATTTGCTTGGGACTCATACCGAAGGTTTGTTGAAATGTTTGGCAAGACGGTCTGCGATATACCTGGGGAGGAATTCTCAAAGGCAGCTTTGCCATATCTTTCAGAGGGGTCAGCGAACTCTATTTCCGATCTCTCGGGTTCGGTGCTAAGGAAGTTAGGACATGACTTTGTCTCCATCGTTGAGGCGCACACAGATGCAGCATTTCCATGGCAGGCTCAACAGCAACTGCGACAGACGATAGAGGCCGTATTCCGCTCATGGAACTCCGAGAGAGCACAGCTTTATCGTCGACGCGAGAGGATAAGTTCGGACTTAGGAACTGCCATCAATGTTCAGGCGATGGTCTTTGGAAATATTGGAGAGACATCAGGAACTGGTGTTTGTTTCACCCGAGATCCTGGAAGTGGTGGGCGGGGAGCTTATGGTGACTATCTGCCCAGAGCCCAGGGCGAAGATGTAGTTGCCGGCATTCGCAATACCTTCCCACTTTCATACCTTAATGAAGTAAATCCTGATGCTTATCAAGAACTATCAAGAGTAATCACTATTTTGGAGAATCATTATCGGGACATGTGTGACATCGAATTTACCGTTGAAACAGGCCAGCTTTGGATTCTTCAGACAAGAGTAGGAAAGAGAACGGCCGAGGCTGCATTCAAGATTGCCACCCAGTTAGTTGATGAAGGTGCGATAGACCTTGATCAAGCCTTAAATCGCGTCAATGGCGAACAACTGGTGCAACTGATGTTTCCGCAGTTTGACCTTTCTTCAGCCCCAGACGAATTAACCCGTGGGATCGCAGCATCACCTGGAGCTGCCGTCGGAACCGTGGTTTTCAACCCAAGAGATGCAGCAGATCAAGCCTTGGCTGGGGAAAAAGTGATTTTGGTGCGGCGCGAAACCAATCCAGATGACCTAGTTGGCATGGTCGCAGCTCAAGGAATTCTCACCTCAAGGGGAGGAAAAACATCCCATGCTGCCGTAGTTGCCAGAGGGATGGGGCGACCTGCAGTCTGCGGAACTGAGAGCATCGAGGTTGATCTTGAGAAGAGACTCTTTGTCTGTGGTGGAGTAACAGTGCATCAAGGCGAGATGATCTCTATTGATGGGACTACCGGGGCTGTTTACCTTGGGCAAGTTGCTGTCGCTCCAAGTCTTGTGACGAAATATGTTCAAGGACTGCTAAATCCAGATTCAAATGAGGCATCATCCTTAATAAAGAGCGTGCATCGCATTATTACTCACGCCGATAAAGTGCGAAGGATGAGAGTGAGGGCCAATGCCGACACTCCAGAAGATGCTCAAGTTGCACGGCAAATGGGCGCAGAGGGAATAGGGCTAACTAGAACTGAGCATATGTTTCTTGGAGATAGGCGAGTATTGGTTGAAAAACTAGTTCTGGCCAATAACGATGAAGAACGCAAAGAAATCATTAATGAGATGGAGAAATTGCAATACGACGACTTTGTGGGCATTTTGCGTGCAATGAGTGGATTGCCGGTCACAATTCGCCTTCTTGACCCTCCACTTCACGAATTCTTGACTAATCAATCCAGCCTTGCGGTGGAGATAGCACTGACTCAAGAGCGAGGTGAAGTTGTAGATGAACGAAAATTAGCACTTAATAGAGCAGTAAATCGTCTACATGAATCAAATCCGATGATGGGGCTCAGAGGAGTTCGCCTGGGTGTTCTAATCCCAGATCTATTTGCAATGCAGGTGCGCTCACTTGCCAGGGCTTCATTGGCCCTTCGCAAAGAAGGCTTTGATCCAAAACCAGAGATCATGATTCCGCTTGTAGCATCACAACGTGAACTTCTTTATTTCAGATCTTTCCTGGAAAAAGAAGTCGACAGAGTCCTTAGAGGCGCAGGTGAAGAGATACATATCAGCATTGGCAGCATGATTGAGACACCTCGTGCTGCGATAACTGCAGCAAAACTTGCTGACTACTCGGATTTCTTCTCATTTGGCACTAATGATTTAACGCAACTAACTTGGGCCTTTAGCCGCGATGATGTGGAGTCATCATTTCTACCACGCTATCTAGATCTGGAGCTTTTGCCCTTCAACCCTTTCGAATCTCTAGATGAAGATGGAGTTGGTCTATTAGTGAAGATTGCTAGTGATGCAGTCAGATCTGTCTCACCTGATGTGAGGCTAGGAATATGTGGTGAACATGGAGGAGATCCGCAAAGCATCGACTTCTTCCATGAAGTAGGACTGGATTATGTCTCGTGCTCGCCATTTCGAGTTCCTGTTGCCCGCCTTGAAGCAGGACGAGCGGCAGTCTCCATGGGTCGAACCCTAGAAAGTGTTTAGTGAAACACAATCAGAAGATAAAGCTGCGAACCGGTATTGAAATCTCACGCCTATCTCTAGGCACTGCGGCTTTTGGCGGACTCTATAAATCAGTCAGTGACCAAGATTGCACTGCCACCATAAATGCAGCATTAGATAGCGGCATTAATTTCATTGATACAGCTCCTCATTATGGCAAAGGAGTAGCTGAGAGACGTATTGGACAGGCCCTATTGGGTAGGGCTCGTTCATCCTTTGTTATCTCTACCAAGATAGGCAGATTATTAGTTCCCAGCATTAATGATATTGATGAATTTTTCATGGATGCCGATAACACCGTAGAGCGAAAGCTCGACTTTAGTTCATCTGGTGTAAGAAAGTCCCTTGAGCAGTCACTAGAGAAACTTGGCATGGATAGCATTGAAATTCTTTTCATCCATGATCCAGATGATCATGCCGATGAAGCAATAATGCAGGCTTATCCTGAACTAGATCGAATGCGCTCAGAGGGGATTATCAAGGCAATCGGGGTGGGAATGAATCAATGCGAAACCCCTACGCGAATAATTGAAGAGACTGATATTGATATGGTCCTAATTGCAGGCCGCTACTCCCTACTTGATCAGCGGGCCGAAGAGGAGCTATTACCTACTGCATTAATTCGCAACGTCGATATTATCGCTGCTGGTGTTTTCAATTCGGGGATTCTGGCAAATCCGGTAGCGGGAGCTACTTACGATTACGTCCCGGCTAGTGATCAAGTGCTTGGCAAAGCACTGCGAATCCGAGAAGTGCTGAATCACCATAATATTTCGTTAACGAGCGCTGCACTTCAATTCCCGTTACGTCATCCTGCGGTCAAATCTGTATTGGTGGGCTGTAGGAGCGCAGAAGAAGTCAAGAGAAATTGTGAAGATTTCGACAAGGTTATTCATGAGCAGGTCTGGCAAGACCTTGTGAGCATCTCTTAAGTATCCTATAGTATTTTTATGTCCCTAGACCCACAGACCGCTTTGTTCTTAGAAAAGGCAAAAGCTGCTGGGCTTCCGGATATAAGCGAACAAGGCCCGCAATTAGCCCGCTCTTACTCACACCTAGAACCCGATGTTGCTGGACCTATTGATCAAGAGGTGAAAATCTCATACGAGTTTTTCACGAGCCCTAGCGCAGATGTAATTGTTTCCATATACAAGCCAACAGCCCAAGACTCAAGCTTACGTGCGGGATTGGTTTACTTTCACGGCGGTGGATGGGTCATCAATTACATCGGTAGATATCACGCACAACTTACCTCGTTGGCCAGAAAAACTAATTCCATTATTGTCTCCATCAACTATCAGAAAGCACCTGAACATAAATTTCCAACTCCTTTTAACGATTGCTATGCAGGATTGGAATGGACGGTAGCTAATGCCGAGCGTCTAGGTATCGATTTAGATCGGCTTGGCGTTGGTGGAGATAGCGCTGGTGGAAATTTGGCATCAGCTGTTGCCCTTGCTTGCCGGGATCGGGGGGAGATAAAAGTCGCTTATCAGCTCTTGATTTATCCATGTAACGGTCCTGAGTTCGTTGACTCACCTAATGTCCCAAATGCCGAAGGATTCGGGTTGACCCAAAAGGGGATGAAATGGCTCTGGGAGATGTACTTGAATGGACCGGCAGATCGCAAGAATCCCTATGCTGTTCCTCATTCTGCAACCTCCTTTGAAGACTTACCACCAACTATCTTAATAACAGCCGAATACGATGTCTTGCGTGAAGATGGAATTGCGTATTATCAAAAGCTTAAAGAAGCAGGCAACCAAGTTGTGTATCAAGATTGGCCTGGAATGATCCATGGATTCTTTAATCTGGGGAAGTACATCGATGAAGGAATCTCGATAAGAGATTGGTTTGCTAAACACATAATACAAATTGTGGGTAAGTGATGTCTCTTACTGAGCTAAAGGGCATGACCTGGGACCATGTTAGAGGCCGTGACTGTTTAGTGAAATCTAATGACTTTCTCAAGGCACACTATGGAATATCAATCACTTGGGATGCCAGATCATTGCTTGCATTTGGAGATCAACACATCTCGGAGTTTTTCCAAGATTATGACTTAATGGTTATCGATCACCCTCACGTGCCGGATGCTGTTGAAGCCAAGGCAGTCATTGCTTTTGAGGACTTGGCGACGTCATCTGAATTAGAGCTTTTGGCTGCTACAAGCGTTGGGCAATCCCACCATTCGTATCTGTACCAAGGTAAGCATTGGGCTCTCGCAATCGACACTGCAGCGCAGGTAAGCGCTTTTAGGGCTGATAGAGGCGATCGTTCACCAGTTTTTTGGGGTGATGTAATTGATTTGGCCCGAAAGAGAGAACTCTTATGGGCTCACAAACCAGTAGATGCATTCAGTACTTTTGCCACCATAATGGCGCAAAAAAATTCGCCACTTCAGCCAAGTGAGGAATTCATAGATAAAGAAATAGCTTTGGAAGTTTTGGAATTCATGGTGGAATTAGCATCCCTTGTTCCAGACTTTTGTATAAAGAGTAATCCAATTGAAATAGCGGAGGTCCTAAGTGGCAGCGATGACTTTATCTACGGGGTTTGTATGTATGGTTACAGTAATTATTCAAGATCTGGATTTAGAAAGTACCTTTTGACCTACGATGATCTTCCATCTTTTGATGGTTTGGCTAGCGGATCACAACTAGGTGGAGCCGGCATCGCGGTTTCCTCTCAGAGCAAGAATGTCCATGCATCTGCGAAGGCATCGATTGCGCTATCTCTGCCTCAGATTCAGGCAAGCACTTACGGTCTAAACGGTGGTCAACCAGGGAATTTGGTAGCTTGGAAAGATAATAGGCTAAATGAGGTTAGTAATAACTTCTTCAGAAATACACTGCGTACACTGGAAAGAGCTTGGGTAAGACCTAGAGTCCTGGGATGGCCGGATGTGCAGTTTCAGAGCTCCCAGATTATCCATAAGTGCCTGGTTGAGAAAAGAGTTAGCAAATCAGATGTTGAGCAGATTTCCTCTACCTATCGAAAGTATGCAAGGGAGTAATTAATGCAGCAGCTCTTTGATCAATACCTTCTTGAGACTTCGCGTATCTCCACCGGCAGGACCATCACCGAGGCCGATATCGTCTTGCATGCCGGTCAGACCGGAGATTTCTATCCTCATCATATGGATGCAGAATGGTGTAAAACCCAAGAGTTTGGCCAGAGAGTTGCCCATGGCACTCTAGTGCTCTCAGTTGCCGTGGGGATGCTGGCAGGTGAGATAAACGAAGCTGCCTTTAGTTATGGATATGACCGAATCAGGTTTATCTCCCCAGTCTTTATTGGTGACACCATTACCTCAAAGGCTGTAATTGTAGGTAAGAGAGATCATGCCAAAAAGCCTGAAGAATACGGGATGATTGAGGAGCAGGTAACGGTTACGAATCAAAGAGGCGAAACTGTTATTGCTTTTATTCATTTATACATAGTCAGGAAGAAATAATGATTTGGAATCTAGACTCTCGGGTTCGTAGCGCCATGGTTTCTGATTCACTGGATCTATTAGGTGTGAGAAATAATGCTATGGATGTAAGTATCCGCGCTCTTCGTCCTGATATGCGAGCTGTTGGATTGGCTGCCACAATTGAGTTTACCCCCGAAATCGACTTTGATCCGAGAGATCCTTATGGCGATGGAATAAATTTTCTAGATACTTTGGCACCGGGTGAAGTTGCCGTAGTTTCAACAGGAGGTAAATGCCTTTCGGCATTCTGGGGAGAGTTATTCTCTGCCGCTGCCAAAGGGCGTAGAGCCACAGGTGTAATAGTCGACGGACCACTTCGCGATACTGAGCAAGTTGTAGCTCTCGGGTTCCCCGCTTTTGGCAAAGGCAGCCGTCCTTATGATTACAAGGGGAGAATGCGCATGATCCAGAGCCGAACCACCATAACCTGTGGTGGGGTTGAGGTTAATCCAGGCGACGGAGTGATCGCAGACGCTGATGGAGTAGTTATAGTTCCAGCTTCACTACTTGAAAAAGTCAGCGAACTTGCTAATGCCAGAGCTACAGCTGAAAAAACAATTCTAAAAGACTTAATTGCAGGGAAAAGTGTAAGAGAGGTATGGAACACCTACGGCGTTCTATAGAGAGAGAGGCAAGAAAATGGCAAGAGAGATTATCGATACCCACCAGCACTTATGGGTTATGAGCCAGCGAACTTATAGTTGGATAGAGCCCGCTTATGGCCCGCTCTATGACGATTTTACTCCAGAACGCTTAGCGCCAGAGATCCCAGCATCTGGGGTAACCAGCTCTGTTCTAGTTCAAGCAGCAGATACTTATGACGATACCTTTTATATGCTCGATGTAGCAGAACATTCGAATTTCGTTCAGGGCGTAGTTGGTTGGGTTCCTTTTGAAAGACCTGAGGAATCGCGCACTGCCCTAGCCACTCTTGCAAAGAATCAGTACTTCAAAGGAGTTAGAAACCTAACCCATGATTATTCAAATCCCAAGTACGAATCAGATGACGCTTGGATTACTAGAGGTAAAGTTTTGGAGACTTTGAAATATGTTGAGGCTGCAGGCTTAACGCTAGATTATATCTCAATCAAACCTGAGCACACCAAGAACATCGTGATAATTGCCAAGAAGTTTCCTAAATTAAAGATTGTGGTAGACCACTTTGCTAAGCCACCAATAGCGAGCAAGGCTATGGAGCCATGGGCCTCTTCAATGGCAGAGATTGCAGCCTTTCCTAATGTCTACGCCAAACTATCAGGACTAAATACCGCCTCTGACTTAGCTAATTGGACTGTGGCTGATTGGCAACCCTATGTCGATTTCATGGTTAGAACTTATGGTGCGAATCGAATAATGATGGGTGGCGATTGGCCAGTGATTGTGCTGGGGAACACCTATGTCGAAGTATGGAAAGCCCAGATCAAAGTGATTTCTGGGTATAGCCAGCAGGATCAGGAATGGATGTTAAGCAAATGCGCTAAGGCCTTTTACAACCTCTAGAAAGCAAATTGAGAAAGGATTGATCATGCAACGTTACGCCTCAGTTATTGGAATCCCAAAGGAGAATCAAGCTGAATATGAGCGCCTTCATGCGGCAGTTTGGCCCGAAGTCCTAGCCAAAATAACCCAAGTCAATATCCGCAATTACTCGATTTATCGTTATGGAGAGCTCCTATTTTCATACTTTGAATATGTGGGAGATGACTTCGATGGCGACATGGCCAAAATGGCTGCCGATCCCAAAACGCAAGAGTGGTGGAGCGTTTGTATGCCCTTGCAACGTCCCGTAAGTGATCGGGCCGAAAGCGAGTGGTGGGCAACAATTCCCGAGGTTTTTCATGCCGATTAAGTCCCTAGAGAAATCTGAACTTCCCTTAAGTGGTATTTTAGTTTTAGATTTTTCGCAATTTCTTGCCGGTCCAGTATCTGCTATGCGGCTTGCTGATTTAGGTGCTCGAGTAATCAAGATTGAAAGGCCTGGAGTAGGAGATATTGGACGCACCTTGGCTTTTGCGGGTCTAAAAAGAGATGGAGACACACTCTCTTTCCATATTATGAATAGAAATAAAGAAAGTTATGCTGCTGACTTGAAGAGCCCTGAAGGCCTTAAGGAAGTTTGGAAGTTAGTGAAGAAAGCAGATGTGATGATTCAAAATTTTAGACCAGGCGTTATAGAAAGACTTGGTTTGGGCTATGCAGATGTTAAGAAAGTGAATCCTAGACTGATTTATGCCAGTGCTACTGGTTATGGAGCAGAAGGTCCATTTAAGGATCGTCCAGGACAAGATCTCTTAGCTCAATCAATATCGGGACTTCCTTGGCTAAATGGACGTGCAGGTGATCCACCAATTCCAGTTGGTCTGGCGGTGGCAGACATCTTTACCTCAACCCATCTGGCTTCAGGTGTAATTGCTCTTCTCCTCCGCAGAGAGAGAACTGGTCAGGGTGGTCATGTAGAATCTAGCTTGCTTGAATCAATGCTGGATTTACAATTCGAGTTAATCTCTGCGAACTTATTTGATCCTAGTGTCGTGGTTAACCGAGGTGCAGAAAATTCAGCCCATGCATTTCTTCCAGCCCCTTATGGTCTCTACCGGACAAGTGATGGTTTCTTGGCAATAGCCATGACTCCCATACCAGAACTGGGCAAGCTTCTAGGAGTAGACCTTGATCGGTATCAAGATCCAAAGTCATGGTGGAGTGATCAAGAGGTAATCATGAAGAAGTTAAGCGCCTGTTTAGCCACAAACAAGAGTGAGTATTGGCTAGATATCCTAGATGGCGCAGATATTTGGTGTGCTCCAGTTCTAACCCTTCCAGAACTTGTCTCTCACGAAGGATTCAAAGCCATAGACATGGTTCAAGAAACCACTAGAACTGGCAAAGATGGAACTGAAGTAAGAATACCTACTACGCGATCACCACTTCGAATTGATGGAAAAACCATCAAGCATTCTCAAGGTGCTCCACATGTTGGACAAGACACAGAAAAGATTCGCCAAGAATTTGGAATGTAAGTCAAGGATGCGATACTTATGAAGAATCCCAATCCAGATAAAGATAAGCGCTATGCGGTTCCAGTCTGGAATCAAGATGTAAAACTCTATGAGGATTATCAAGTTGGTGAAGTAGACCGCTCCTTGAGGCGGACGATCTCTGAAGGTGAAGTGATGTTGTTTAATTCCTTAGTTTTAGATATGCATCCATATGTTGGAGATGACATCTGGGCAAGGGAGCATGGACACTTCAAAAAACGCTTAGTCCCAGGAGCGATGGTCTTTAGCTATGGTCTTGGCCTCTTTGCCCATAATAATGTGAACACTTTTAGTTATGGATATGACAAATTACGCTTTATCAAACCAACTTTTATCGGAGATACCATCTATGGAATGCGCACCCTTCTAGAAAAAACGCCAAAGTATGAGAATATGGGTCTTTTCAAAGTCAGCTATGAGATATTTCGTGCAGATGATGAGGAATTAGTGCTCTATACTGAACATTTGCAGACAGTTCTCTATAGAACCTCTCAAAGCGAGAACTTAAAAGCAGAAGGCAAGGAGAGAGCATGATTGAGCAATTTAGAGAGGTAGCAGAAGCTGTAAAGCTCGAGGTTAAGCCCCAAAACCGACGAAAAATAGGGATTTGCGGGGCGGGAGGAATTGTTGACGGAGCACATCTGCCAGCCTATAAGAAAGCAGGCCTGGAAGTAGTTGCAATCTTTGATACAAATTTTGAGAAAGCTACAGATGTGGCAAAGCGCTATCAAATTCCTAAAGTTTGCAGTTCACTAGAGGAGCTCCTTGCAGATAAAAGTGTTGAGATAGCAGATATTGCAGTCCCGGCTGCTGCGCAACCAGAGATTTTTAGAAAAGTTGCTGAAGCAAAGAAGCATATCTTGGCCCAGAAACCTTTTGCTACAACGGTGGCAGCAGGTCAAGAGATGGTCAAACAAGCAGCGAGCGCTGGAATTATTGCAGGTGTTAATCAACAACTTCGTTTTCAAGAGGGTGTAGCTGCTGCGCACAAAATGGTGGAGCTGGGTTGGATTGGAGCTGTAAGCAATTTTTCAATCACGGTGAACCTATTGACTCCGTGGGAGTTATGGCCGTGGGCCAAAGACTTGCCCAAGTTAGAGGTAATGCTTCACTCAATTCACTATCATGATCTGATTCGCTGGTTCTTGGGTGATCCAAAGACTGTCTTTTGTGCGGCAGGACGAACCCCAGGTCAATTCCCGGTAGGTGAAACCCGCACAATCTCTACCGCGCTCTATAAAAGTGGAGTTACATCCGTAGTTCATGCCAACCACGTCAATCGTGGAGGTGATAATTATGCGGAATATAGAATCGATGGTGATAAGGGTTCAATTCGTGGAACACTCGGACTGCTATATGACTATCCCAATGGTCGAGTAGATACTCTAGAAGTTAATTCTCAAACCCTTCCAACCGATGGTTGGATGCCCTATCCGGTGACAACTCGCTGGTTTCCTGATGCATTTATCGGAACTATGGGATCGGTTATGGATGCTATTGCCACAGGATCAACTCTAAGAGCATCAGCTGCAGATAATATCGGTACGTTAAAGATGGTAGAAGCCCTATATAAATCAATGGATTCCGGGGCATCAGTTGAGTTCTAACTCCCTCTTTGATTTAACTGAGAAAGTAGCAGTAATAACTGGTGGCAATGGTGGAATTGGCTTGGGTTGCGCCAAAGGTTTGGCAGCAGGAGCAAGTATTGCTACTTGGGCATGAAACGATGAAAAGAGCCAAAGCGCAGTAGTTAAGTCCCTTCGGCAATGGGAGCGGTAATGATTGCAAGAAAAGCTAAAAAGGATTCTCAGATTGACTCATAAGAATGAGCCTATATTTCACCTCTGACAAGAAAGCCCTTATCTTTGTCCGTGCCCACCTCTAGATTAAAGCCATGGATCTTGAGCAGGTAATACTGGCCCTAGTTGCCATTCCCATAGTTTCATTTACCGCCTTTGCCTTTGGAAGAAATCCATTTATCTGGGCCTTCTGGGCATATCTCTTCCAATTCTGGTGCTTGATCCCTCTCTTTCTAATGAGGAGAAGACCAATGCCAGCACTTCCCCAATCAATCCTCAAATTGGCAGGTGAGATCAATTTGAGAAGAGAGATGAGAAAGATAAAGACTCCAGATGATCTCCTAGGTCAAGGCAAGAGTGACTGAGAGTAATTTCAAGAGATAGCCAACCAGGATTCTTTCCAGAAGCTCAAAGCAAGCAGAGCTGCCAAGAAAGCTAAAAAGCTCTCTGAGAGCCAACTTGCTACTTGGAGCGCTGAGAGTGAGTTATTAAGTAAAGCACCTGAGATCTTTAACGATGCTTCAAAAGGTGAGGAGCCATCAGATCAAGGCCTTGTCCAAAAAGCTGGCGAGTTAGTGCTTTGGAATGGATCTGCCCTTTATCACGAAGCTGGAAGAACTCCCTCTAGATATGTTGGAGCTTCAACTGGATTTACTCTCCCAGTAGTTGCAGGAATCAGAGTAAGGGTTGGATTATTTCGTGGTCATATGGTGCCAGGTGAGGAGATGCAGCTTGATAAAGAGCAAGGTTTGGTAAAACTCACCAATCAAAGGCTTATCTTCTCAGACTCTATTGCCAGAACAGAATGGGCCTTTACCATATTACTCTCAGCGGTTAGAACTGAGGATGGCAATGGTTTTCTTCTTGGAGTTTCAAATAGAAAGAAAACTTCAGGGCTACGCTTTTCAAGAGTTGATGGGCATACTTTGCAAGGCTATTTGGAATGGCCCTTTACTGCTTTGAAGAAGGCCTTGCCGCAACAAAAAGAACCATCAAAGATGAGATTAAAGCCCTTGAGAGTAATAAACCTGCTTTAGGAATACCCTCTCAAGTAAGAGAGCTTAATTAGGGCACTTATCTAACTATCCCCTTGCATCATCTAGCCTATGGATGAGAGACCTGATCAATTCTTGGAATCAACAAAGGGCAATTAGGGTCAAATCTCAACTAGCTCCAACAGTTCTTCTCTCGGCAGTTCTAGCGCTCTGTGCCACAGGTGCTATCACTAGCGACAGCGATCAGTACCTAAAGCTCTTTCTAGTAGGTCTGGTTGCCTCAGGTGGGGTCTTCTCGGTAACAGCGATGGTGGCAGCAATTAGAGATGGCCTAGCAGTTATTGATTCAC
>Ga0194128_10003427_pt1 | contig 24393 bp, 39 predicted proteins | sample TA2KigCa65mmetaG_FD_148650 | JGI IMG/M metagenome (GOLD analysis project Ga0194128, IMG submission 148650) | Freshwater microbial communities from Lake Tanganyika, Tanzania - TA2015037 Kigoma Deep Cast 65m | ecosystem: Environmental > Aquatic > Freshwater > Lake | place: Tanzania: Lake... | reverse complement strand
CAACAACTACCATACCTCAATTTAACCCAGAATCTAAAGAGTGGGAGCTATTACCCCCTGTAAATCGTTCTTTTATTATAAATCTTGATTCTCCAAGTACAAGTGAAAGTAACATGTTTGCAATGCCAGGTATTATCTTTGATACAACCTCTACAGGTATTATATTAGCAAAAGTATATGGACCACTTAATGAGGCAGCAATACCACTTAGAAAAGCTATTCCAGTTGAGTCAGGAATGAAATCTATCACTGCTGCTAAAGAAGGTTTTCCTTACCCTGTAGGAACTCCTATACCTCTTAGTAATTTAAGTAAAAAATTACAATGAAACTAGAATTAGTTGAAGAAACAAGGTTTGGTTACTATTGGCCGTGGTACACTCTTCATGTTGATGGAGAAGAAGTATATAGTAGTTGGAGTAAGCCTCTTGTAACAGAGATGTACAATAAGATTGAGAAGGAGAAAAAGTTTGAAAAAACTGTAAAAAATACTTTGCAGTCGAGCGAAATTTCACTATCTTTACAAAAAACAAACAACGATTAACAATCATGGCAAGCAAACTCATTGGGATTGTAGGTGCCACTGGTACAGGTAAGTCTACCGCCATTAAACACCTAGACCCCAAATCCACTTACATTATTAACGTAGCAAAGAAAGAACTACCATTCAAGGGAGCAGAAAAACTGTACAACAGAGAAAACAAGAATTATGATGAGATTGATGACGCAAATGAAATCACACGCAGATTGCGCATTCTCTCAGACAAAGCTCCTCATATTAAAACAATTGTAATTGAGGACAGTAACTACATTATGGGCTTTACTATTGTTTCCAAAGCAACAGATCCAGGTTATACTAAGTTTAGCTTGATGGCTAAAGAAATGGTAGAGCTGTTCAGAGAGGCTCGTAAGCTTCGTGATGATATTACAGTGTTCTATGTTACACACCCTGAAACTATTGAGGATGGTGGTGATATTGTAGGATACAAAATTAAGACCGCTGGTAAACTGATTGATAATCAAGTTTTGCTAGAGGGACTTATGACTATATGCTTGTACACTTACATAGATGAAAATAAAGACGGTACAGCGAAATATAGTTTGATTACTAATCGATTCAAGAAAATGCCCGCAAAAAGTCCTGATGGAATGTTTGAGGATATCAAAATTCCTAATAACTTACAGCTGGTACTAGACAAAGTACATAATTATTATCAATAAACAATTAAATCTAGAAAGCATGTCAAACATTGGAGGAAAACTAAAACAAGTAAAAGAACTACCAGAATTTAAAAAGAGCGTAGGTCTATTTGAAGCAAAAGTGGTTGCTATCAATCCCACAGCAGAGGAGTGCAAAGACCTTTTGAACTTTGAATTAAAAGAGGACAGCAAAATGACTGAGTACCTCACTAAGAGTGATGATAACATCACTGTTCTTCGTGTAGATGTCTGGTTAGAACACGTTAAGAACAAAGAAAAGTTTAAGGTGCAGTTCTATCTAAAAAACAGAGAGTCCCTTAATAAAGCGAACACCAAGAAACAGTATATCAACAATATTGGTACTACCACTTGGGCTGATGATGCTAACAATCTACCTGACTGGTTTACTAGCAGAGATTATCGCGTAGCATTTGAGGGAGAGGACGAGTTGTATGGTTTCTTACGTACATGGTTAGGTAAACTTGACTATCGTGAGGCAGAAACTGTTCTACAGCTTGATTGGAAACCCCTCATGAAGGGTAACACTAAAGACATGAAGAGCTTAGTAAATGGAGCGTTCACTACAAATATTGTAGCTCTTGCCACTATCAGAACTGTAGCAAAAGAAGATGGTACAAAGGAATATCAGAGTGTATATAACAAAGGTTTCCTGCCATCTTATAGCTTGAAGAACTTCCGTTTGATTAACTATAGTGATGAGAAGGTATTAAAACCTCTTCGTGAGAAAAGGAAAGCCACGCTTAAACCACATGAGCGTTTTGTTGTAGATGTTACAGGAGAATATGGTTGTAAAGAGTTTTATATTTTGCGTGATTTGCAAGAGTATAATGCTGAGAACAACCTTGCAGCTTCTGATAAGACTATTGCAGACGGCGATTCATCATATTAATTCCTCCCTTTCGTTCCCTTAACAAGCCCCTGTCAGAATTGATGGGGGCTAACTTTTTTAATTATGATAAACATACCTGTAAGTGCTGGAGAAGTGATTGATAAGATATCAATCCTTCAAATTAAGATGAACAAGATAAAAGATGCTTCCAAACTAGAGTTTGTATCTAAAGAGCTTAAACTACTGATGGATATATCACAAGAGTGGTTAGTTCGCTATGATTTGGACGATCTTCTAGCTGAGCTTAAACATGTAAATGGAACACTTTGGGAGGTAGAAGATAAACTACGTGTTATGGAAAGAGATCATGATTTTAGTGACAAGTTTATAGAGCTTGCTAGAGCTGTCTATTTTCTGAATGACAAGCGGTTTTCTTTGAAAAATCAAGTGAACTTGATGACTAATTCTATTATTAATGAAGTGAAAGACTACGTTAAATACAATGATCAAGGGTAAAATTAAGGTGCCTTTAATGGCTGAATCGATTCTTAGTAAGATAACAGAGTATGATATATTCATGTACTACATGCCTCATAAGAATTGGAAGCTGAATGTAGTGGCTATGTCTCCTTTTAGACAGGAACGTAAACCTTCCTTTATTATTGGTAATAAGATTGGTAGACTAACATATATAGATTTTGGTGATACTAGCAAAAGAGGTGATTGCTTTAATTTTGTACAACAGCTGTATAATTTACCTGATCTCAAGACTGTCTTGATAATGATAGACAGAGATTTCAAGCTTGGCATTCGCAGTGGTGAACACTCTGAAGAGTATAAAATCATCACATCAGCCTATAAACAGCCTGAGGACCTAGGTAAGCGCTATTCCCTGATTCAGGTGATTACGCGTAAGTTCACTAATGAAGAGCTAGCCTATTGGAACCAGTATTATCAGGACGTAGAAGATTTAAAGCTTAACCAAATCTATTCTATCAAAACTCTTTATTTTAACAAGGGGAGGTATCCTTTAAAGGAGACAGAACTCAGGTTTGGTTATTTCTATGATGGCCATTGGAAAATCTATCGTCCGTTTAGTGACAAGAAGAAAAAGTGGTCACCTAATAACGTACCAATGACAGCTATGGATGGTAAAAATGATATTATTAATTGCAGTCTAGCTTTCATTAATAAGAGCAAGAAGGATTATATGGTGATGAAAAAGGTTTATCCTTGCTGCTGTGCTGTTCAAAACGAGGGTGTAGGCTGTTTCTCCCCAGAAAATGTGGAGTATATAAAAGCTAACTCTGACAAACAAGTTCTGTCTTTTGACAGTGACGTAACAGGTGTTAAAAACAGTCAGCAGATCACCAAACTGTTTGATTTTGATTACATAAATGTTCCAAAACGTTATTTGAAGGAGGGAATCAAAGACTGGGCTGATCTAGCCAGGATACATGGACTCAAGAAGATTGAGGATTATTTACGATTTAAAACAATTATCTAAACTACAAACAAATGAAACGTGTAAATTATGACACTACTAAAGAGCTAGTGTTAAGTACCCCTTTGCCCACAGAAACAAGGACCTACAAACCTATTTCTCATGAGCAACTTGTTGATCTCACACTCAACAGCATACAGGGCGCTGGTTTTCAGCTTGACAAAGAGTTATACACTTGGGGTAACTCAGGTAATATAGCCACTGGTAGATATACCATTAATAATGTGACAGACAATGAAATGCAATTGCAGATTGGTTGGCAGAATAGCTATGATAAAAGCCTATCCCTGAAGTTTGCCATTGGTACACACATCTTTATTTGCTCAAATGGCTGTGTTTCAGGTGATTATGGTGCTTTTAGGAAGAAGCATGTAGGCACTGTGCAAGAGTTTACACCTACAGCTATTACAGAATACATTAAGCAAGCAGGAGAAGCTTTTCGTAGAATCCAGAAAGAACGTGATTCTATGAAGCAGATTAAAGCTAATAAACGTGTGTCTGCTGAGTTAATAGGTAGACTCTTCTTAGAAGAGAAGCTCATTAACTCTTTACAGCTTAATATTATTGCTAAAGAAATGGAAGCGCCTAGCTTTAATTATAACTGCCCAGGAAGCATGTGGGAGCTTTATAACCATGTTACCCACTCCTTAAAAGAGTCTTCCCCAAGATTCAATATGAGTGACCACATTAGAGCACACAGCTTCTTTGTAAATGCAGCAGGTATATTAGTAACACCTACAGAAATAACAGTTCCTGAAACAGGAGTTTTACAACAATTAGAAATGTTTTAATATGAATTTAAACAGACATATTTGGGAAGGTTGGACTGTACAAGATTTTGTTAATAATTTAGAGCCATTATTTAATCAGATAATGAGTAATAATTCTTGGCAGAAACCTTTCAAGGATAAAGCAGAATTGAAACAATGGTGCAAGGATAATCAACCATATTACAAAAAACATATTCCTGAAGTGTTTAGTTATTTTAAAAATAAAATAAATGGATTTTGAAAAATTTAAAGATCAGTTTGATGAAAGCTGGCATGCTAAAATGAAACCTTTCATTGAAAGCGATGAATGTGATGATATCTATAAGTTTCTCAAAAAGGAAGCAAAGAGGGGTAAGAAGATTGCTCCCCTTTCTTCTAATACTTTTAGGGCTTTTAGAGAAACTAAGTTTAATGAGCTATCTGCAGTGATGGTTGGAATGTGTCCCTATCACACGTTTAAGAACAATGAGCCTGTAGCAGATGGTCTGCTTATGGGTTGTTCTTCAACAGGATATCCACAGCCTTCATTAGATAAGTTTTACGATGGTCTTGAGGTGGAGCTTTACAACGGTCTCAATCTCAAACTGAAAAAGAATCCAGATGTTAGTTATTTAGCTAACCAAGGTGTACTTATGCTTAACGCAGCACTCACAGTGGAAATGGGTAAAGCAGGTTCTCATAATGCTATTTGGGAACCATTTATGAAGTATCTACTAGAGAATGTGTTGAACACAACTGGTGTTCCCTTTATCTTCCTAGGTAAAGACGCAGCTAAATATGAACGTCACTTACCACCTTTTACATGGTCCTTTGCTTTAAGTCATCCAGCCTCTGCAAGCTACAAAAATACAGATTGGAATACAGAGGGTGTATTTACAAAGGTGAATAAGATTCTTAAAGAAAACAATAATTACAAAATTAATTGGTTGGACGAAGAGCCACCATTCTAAATCAACATTTACTAATGAAACCTTTAAAAATTGGAGAGAATCTCACCTTAAATGCAGGTGATTTTATTGTGATTGCCTCAGGTGGCCATTTAGATTATGGCTGGTATTGTGGGCAGGGTAGATATGCATCTACATTACACTATTACAACATATGGAGTCCTGGAAGTGCTTTAGAAGACTTTGAGAGGTATGAAAAGGGAGAAAAATTAGCCTCATGGATAACCAAGAAGTTTGAAAGAAGCAAAGGATTCACTTCTAAATGCTTCTTTAAGAACTTCCTGAACAGCTATTATGAGAGCAGAATTCTGAAGCCAGCTAATCCAGATGACTTATTTACACATCCAGAGCAACTAGCAAAATACAAAAAATCAAAAGAAGCACTAATCAGAATTAAATTTCTAAATAAATGATCTTAGAAAAACAGAAAGAGTCAATGATTCATCAAGAGGGTGAATCACAAGAGTCTATAGATATGTCTTTAGACTTAGAATCAGCACAGGTGTTGATGCAGATGCTGAGCAAGAATTTGTATTCAGATGCTATTGGTTCCACTGTTCGTGAGTGTGCTAGTAATGCACTAGACAGTCATAGAAGAGATGGTGTGGACAAACCTATTATAGTTAGTCTTAAGGCTAATAAAGACAACAGTTATGAATTCTCTGTAGAGGATTTTGGTATTGGTTTGGATGCTGATGACGTAAAGAATATCATCAGTAAGTATGGTAAATCCACTAAACGTGATAGCGCCACAGAACTAGGTATGATGGGACTAGGTTTCAAAGCTCCGTTAGCGTACACATCTAGTTTCTATTTTGTCTGTCGTAAAGATGGAATGGAACGCAAGTATATGATGTACGAGGGTGAAGATGTTAACACCATCGATCTCCTTTATGAAGCACCCACAGATCAATCTAACGGTGTTAAGGTGATTGTACCTGTTAAGTATAGCGATAGATGGCAATTTGAAAAAAAAATCAAGGAACAACTTTCTTATTTTGAGAGTGTCTATTTTGATGTTCCTAATATAAAGAATGATTTTGTAATTACACGCCATGAATTCTTTCAGTTTTCTGAGATAGCTAGTGATACCAGTATGCACATTTGTTTAGATGATGTGTATTATCCGTTGGACTTTAGTAAGCTTGGCATCAATCGTATTGATTTACCTATAGCACTTAGATTTAGCCTGACAAATGGAATATTTCCCACTCCTAACAGGGAATCCATCAGATACACACAGGAAGCTAAAGCTATTATTTTAGAGAGACTAGCACAGGTTGCTGACTATTTCGTTGAGAAATACAATGAGACAATAAAAGACACTGAGGATTTAAAAGCTGTAATTAATTATTTCAATAGTGACAGTCGTTATCTGAACGTCGCTCATCTTATCAATAACTTGGGTAAGACTTCTTGGGATATACATCTTCTATGTAAATTTGCTACAGTGAAGATGATTTCTCCTAAACTTAAGGGAATTAATCTTCTGAGCATGGAGCGTATAGTAAGAGTTCAGGAGTATATTCTTAGTGAGTATGATGCTAAGTATTATGTCAATGCTAGAACTATGCGTGAAGCCAAGCGTCACTCTAATGCCACATCTATCAGGAATCTCACTAAAACTACGTATGTATATTATGGAGACAGAATTAGTGGTCTTAAGAAAGACTATCTCAAGCACATACAGCCTGATAAGCATACAGATGCTCTGATTGTCAGAAAGTCTAGGAGTTTCCCTTTACGTAACAAAAATGGTAGAGGTGACTATGACAACTATTACACAATACTCCAGCTCGATCAACATCCCAAGACTGAATGGAGACAAAGAATTCAGGAGTTTCAATCAATTGTTAATAGATATGTTAACACCTTTGTCAATATTGATAAAGTGGAGGTTCCTCAAAGCTTTATTGATAGCAGAAAGAAACAGCGTATCACCACTGGTAAAATCAAGGGTGTTGATAGCACTTCTGGTGTTCCTCGTAAAATTAAGCTGAAGGGTGAAATGATATGTAAGCAGGCTGAACATCTAGAACGCTGGGTGGATAGTAAAAACTGTAAGTGGGTAAGCAAGATATACGACATGTCCAAGTTTCATCAGAACAAGTTCATCCTGGTTTATGGTAAACAGGAAGATGCTGAAAAGATGGATAAATGGTTCAAACCTACACGTACCATGAATGTAGAACTTGCTATTCTTAGTGACAGAGAAACCAAACTTGTGGAGAAGGTACAATTACATAACCTAATATCATTTAGTAAATTTATGGAAGGAAAGAATAAACTATTCCAACGAGTAGCAACAGCCTGTCTAATTGATCAGGTATATGATGAGTATAGAAATGTCTTCCAAAATGTAGAAGCTCTTGAAAACATCTCCAAAGATTTATTTGATAAGATTAAAAGACTTATTAAATATAGAAGTGATAACTTTAGAGATATTGATGATGAGTTTAGAAGCATCATCATTGAGCATGCTAGATCTATCAACCAGTTTGACACTACAATTGTTAATGACTGTCTAGAACTAAAAGCATTATGTGTCAAACTGCCATTCATAAATGCTATGATGGGTAGTATCCATCGCTATGGAAGAATAAGTGGTATACCTAGTGATATACAAATGGTACAAGCTTTTATAGATCTATTCAAGTATCACGGACACAGGATTGACTGGAAGAATTACAACATACGTATGAATGAAGACCTCCCTTTGGAAGAAACGCTAACAACGGAAACTGTTGAAGAATTAATCACGCAAATTTAAACAAACCAATATGAGTATTTTTAGCCTAAACTGGTTCAAATCAAGAAAAAATGATGAACTAGATGCTCTTAAACTAGAAGAGCAACAATTAAAAAATGAGCTTCTCCGTCAAGAAATTAAATTGATGAGTGAGAAAACAGATGGCACATCCACTTTCAAGCCACCAGAAAAGCCCTATCGCAACATTAAGATGGTGAACGATGTGCTTACAGTGGTGCTAAATGATGGAGACATTATCACCAAAGTGGGTGCAACACCTGCTGATTATCAAGCAGTTAAGAACGCAGTTGTAGAGAGTCAGATCATCAGTATTTGTAGCACTCAAGAGGTGGTAGATGAGAAAAGACGTGTAGAGAGAGAAAGAGAAACAGTCATTGCTTTAAAAAAGGGCCTTGTTTTATTAAAACAATTGGATGATTTTGAAGTGAAAGGTGATTTTGTCTATCTTAAAGGCGTGAACAGAACCATACCTCAATTACTAGTGGAAGAGTTTTTACGCATTATAAACCATTATGTTACAGATAGTTATTATGTGCGTATGGGTGGAGAGCTTCAAACTGCTCTTAATGAGGATACGGAGTTTCAGTCTCTCAAGCGCTTCTTTATGTGGTGTTGCTTGAATCCATATGCAGAGGTATCAGATAAACTATACGAATTCCTGAAGAAGAACGCGTTTAAGATTACCAAACAGGGCTTCTTTGCAGCACTTAGAAATGTAGTGACACTGCATGGATCTCCAGAGCTAGTACAGTTTGTGTCTAATTCCTATATCAAGGTGAAGGCTGTATGGAAGAAGAGTCCAGACCAATATGAGGTTTATCTCAAGGACAATGCTTATTCTTTCATCCATATAGATGACACATTCACCAAAGAGTGGATAGATTGTGAGTGTTATGATAGAGATGATGAAGAATACTGGTCTGATGATAATGCATTGAACAGGTCGTTGGAGTCAGTCAAAGGGACGCTGGGTAGCTTTGATGATAACTGTGATGAGCATGGTAAGACGGAAATCACTGTTAAAAGAACAGATCTTGGAAAGCATATTGGTAATTTGACAGAACTCTATCTAGATCTACCTAATAGAAGTGAGAACCGTTTTACAGATGCATATACAAAAACCTTTGACATTCGTGTAGGTAGAGCTGTAAGTATGGACCCTAACCTATGTCGTTGGAATACAGATGATTGTGGCGCTAAGGGCCTACATTTTACCTCTGATGAGATTCATTATGTAGGATGTGGTGATGAGTCTGTATTGGTGCTTATTAATCCTATGAAAGTGGTTGGTATTGGTGAGAGTAAAGGCAGATGCTGGGAATATCTTCCAATCATGACTGTTGCTAAAGATGAGGCAACATCTATTTTGCATGACTTAGACTTTGACACATTGCAGCTGGATGACAGCTATGCTGTACGTGAACTGGAAGACCTGGCAGAGAAAGCAAAAGATGGCTTTGTTTCAGAGGGCAAGAAGCATGAATTTAGCCTACCTCATATATCCACCACTGATATTGAGAATATCGTGAGCTCTTTACAAACAATGAAAGACGAGATTAGTAAGCGTATCGTACCTCTTGACTAATAATTTTGGGGAGTGTCACAATTTTAACAATTTGTTAACATGATTTTTGCGACAAATTGCGACAAATTACATATATTTACCACATGAAAAAATGTAGTAAATGTAAAATAGAAAAGCCTTTGTTAGAATTTCACAGTGTGAAAAATGGTAAACAAGGAAAACACCATTATTGTAAGGAGTGTATGTCTGCTCATAAAAAGCAGGCATACCCCAAACATAAAAGTGGATATAGACTTCGTCAGATTTATAAAAAATATAAATTAACAGAAGACGAAGTGAATACTATGTATTTATCCCAGGATAAGAAATGTAAAATCTGTGGAGATATTTATGAAGATATATCCCAACACGGTGGACTATATGTAGATCATTGTCACACTACAGGAAAAGTTAGAGGGCTTCTTTGTAGAAATTGTAATAATTTACTTGGTGTATCTAAGGATAATATTGTAATTTTACAAGATGCTATTGACTATCTCATGTCACACAAATTTGAAGAAATGTGACATTCCTCTATTATAACTATATGACAATCAAGAAGAAACGCAAGTCTAGAAAACCAAGGGTGGCTAGACCTAGAAACGCTGGAACTATGACAGAATCAGCATTCTGGTCTTTTATTCGTAGTGCTCTAAGACAGAAAAGTAGGTTCTGGAAACCTGTATTACAATGCAAGTATGAAGCCCGTAGACCTTATAAAGGTCCTAATAAGAGGCAGAAATTTGAATATCTATGCAAGAGTTGCCTTAAATGGTTCCCAGAGAAGAAAATTAACGTGGATCATATTTGCCCAGCAGGAAGCCTTAATTGTGCACAAGACCTTCCAGGATTTGTGGAGCGTCTGTTCTGTGAGAAAGAGCATCTGCAGGTGCTATGTGAGAAATGTCATGATGAGAAAACTAAACAAGAAAAATATGGAACTAAGTAAAAACGAAGTGCAAGCTTTGATAGCTTACTTTGATGAGACAACCATTAACGTAACTAAAATGATTAAAAAGATGGGTCTCAAGCAATGGAAGGAGATTGAAAGTGTAATTGATAAACTTTATAAAATACAAGAATGTCAGAAGAGTTAAACCAGATTGTCATCAACAAAGAGCCCTCATTTACAGAGGTGTGGCACGAGGGATATATTGAATCCAAAGGAGAGCGTCATTATTTCTGGCTTATTAATCCTCAAGGTGTAGATTCTAGAGGTAATGAATATGCCCAAGAGGTGAGATGGTTCTTTGCTCGTGTGCCTAGAGAGGTGAGAGCTATGTACAATTCAATTATTGAAGCATTTAAACAGACAGAGAATGATAGTGCAAACAGTGCACGAGATTCTAAATCCATTTGATGTAGAAGTGAATAAATTAGGATATGGAGTGGCTATGTTTATGATAACAGGGAGCATTCATTCCAACCCTCAGTTTATTGTTCGTTTCTACAATACAGGTGAGCTTAGAACCGTAGACCAAAATGACCTGCGAGTCTATGGTAATCCATCAGCAGGTGAATCTTTAAAACCAATACAGTATGATAAAGGGAGTAACTAAAACAGAAGCTGTCTATAGAGCAGTGCTCTTAGACAGTGCGTCCAGCTTGAAGGAGTTCAGCATGGACAGAAAGAAGTATTTTAGAAAATACATTCTAGGAGAGGATGTAGAAGAAAAAGACACACAAGCAGCTACAACTGGTAGAGTGGTAGAAACACTACTCTTAGAGCCAGAACAGTTTGATAATAGATTCTTTATGTCTTCCTGTGTAGAAGCACCTTCAGCTCTTATGCTAGCTTTTGTAAATGCTTTGTACAAACACACAAAAGCAGCTACGGATGATGATGGGAATATTACAAGAAACTTTGGAGAAATATCAAAAGATGCCTATTCAGAATCTGGATTCAAGATTAAGTATGAGGCTGTAATTAGTAAATTTGTAGGATCTGATGCAGAAATCTATTACAATGAGATGCGTACGGTGAAGGCTAAAGGTTTAATCGTGGTGACAGCAGAAGATGTAACTAACGCTGAGAGGATTGTAGAAGAGCTACGTAACAATCCTATCACAAAGGATGTAATAAATCTGATGAGTAGTAGTAGGTACACTGTGCATAATCAGATGCAAGTTGAAGATTATGAACTAGATGGTGTGAAATTTAAGAGTATGATGGATAAGGTGGTAGTAGATCATGAGAAGAAAACAATCCAAGTGTATGACCTTAAGTGTACATGGTCTGTAGAGAACTTCCTAGATGAGTATTATCTCTATCGTAGAGCATATATTCAGGCCTATCTATATTTCCATGCAGCCAATGAGTTTAGAAATAATAACGATGAGTTGAATGGTTATACAGTGGCCCCTCCTAGGTTTATTGTATGTGACAGTACTAATTATTATAATCCATTGATTTATACACTCTGTTGGGGAGATTTGGAAGATGCATATGAAGGCTTTACACACAAGAATAGAGAATATAAAGGTGTAAAGGAGATTATTGCAGACCTTAAATGGGCTCTAGAGAACAATGCATGGAATATTAGCAGAGAAAACAGTATCAATAATGGCCTTGTAAACATCAGATAAGATGATGGAAATAACAATCACTAGTATATTCATGGTTCCTACGCTCAAGATTGGTCGTGAGGAACTCAAAGTAAATGGATTTCTTAATGGTTATGTCAGAGATGGTGGAAAAGATACGCAGTATGAAAACTCTGTATATCTTCTCTTTCATCCTGATAACCTTGATAAGTTTAGGAATTTTCTAGACAAAGAGTATGAAAGAACAAAAGCGGTTGTAGATGACTACGATTATGCTGATGGATATGTTGTAGTGGTTTATGCACTTTCCCCTAAATTCAAAAAGGATTTTAAACTTGTTATGGAGAGTAGATATTCTCAAACCTCCAGAGAGTTTCAAGCTCTTTTTCCTAAGATTATTAAGCTAAAGAAGGATGGTCTACACAGAGATGAGATAAGTTTGCAGTTTCGTGTTTTCAATAAAACTGATGATCTTATAAAGTTCTGGGAGGATAAGCTAGGTGTAGAATTTGATGAAAATCAGGAAGTGTGGCATGCTTTTGATTTAGAGAAAGAAACCTTAGATATCACTAAAATTGATAGAAAATGTACAATAATCAAATAGTTGAGAAACTGATAGAGAAGTATGGTGACAAGAAGTTTGCCATATACGTACAACTAGAAGTTGAGAAAAACAAGCTTATAGAAGAGGAGCTCAAAAGTTTAGGAGAAGAGAATCCAGATATGGGTTATGATGCCTACTTTTGGAAACAGAAATATGAAGAATTAATTAACCAAGAAAATTACCACCTATGGATGTAAGTAAACTATTTAAGGAATACCCCAAAGCATGTGAAATTGTTAAACAATGGTTCCTAGAAAGAATGCTGGAGAGCTTTAAGGATGAGGCAGTTCCTGAAGATTTTAAGGAGCATGTTCGTAAACAAGGTATTCCCACAGATCAAGTTGAAAAGATCATTGGAAGCAATCCTAGAAGTCTTTTTCAAGTGTTTGACGACAATAATCTTTTTATTGAGATAAGACTTAATATGGAAGAGGGCCCTGAGTTTTCATGGGGAGTGAATGGTAACAGGGTTGATGACTGGCACTCCACTAGAACTGAGGCTGAGCTTAAGGCTGTGATTGAATGTCTTAGACAATTAAACGAAAAAGTATGAGGGACGATATAGTCGAACAAGTGTTAGTTAAATACACACAACGTAGTGAAGTGGGTTACCAGAAATATGGTACCACCCTTACGGAGAACAATAAGGATAGCTATCTAAAGCACCTACAAGAAGAGCTTATGGATGCTACTCTTTACATAGAAAAACTTATATCCTTAGAAAAGGAAATAAGAGTTTTAGTTATGAAGCATTCAGATAACACTAGTTTGGGTGAAGAAATAAGAAGATTAGTTAGTTAGAATTTTCTGAATCTCTTGGAATTTAGGGGGTGGTGATTTACCTTCGTCACCCCCCTATTTTTACCCTTTAAAGCTATAGAATTATGATGGATTTAGGATTAGAAGCACTGTCAAAGATTACGGTGTTTGGAAAGTATGCAAAGTATGTACCTGAGCTAAAACGTAGAGAGACATGGGAAGAGATCGTAAACAGGTATGTAACCATGATGATTAAGAAATACCCCACACTTAAGGGTGCAATCGTGGAATCTGCTACATTTATTAAGGAAAAGAAGGTGCTTCCTTCCATGAGAGCCATGCAGTTTGCAGGATTAGCTGCAGAGGTGAACAATTCAAGGATTTATAACTGTTGCTACCTGCCAATTGACAGTGTGTACAGTTTTAGTGAGACTATGTTCTTACTGCTTGGCGGTACAGGAGTGGGCTATAGTGTTCAAAAACAACACGTTGCACAGCTCCCAACTGTTACAAAGCCTGGAAAGGTGCGTAACTATCTAGTTGAGGACTCTATTATGGGCTGGGCAGACGCTATAAAAGTGCTCATGAAAGCCTATCTAGAGGGAGGATTTATGCCTAAGTTTGACTTTAGAGCCATTCGTAAGAAAGGAGCTCGACTGATTACAGCTGGTGGTAAAGCCCCTGGTCCTGAGCCTCTGAAGATATGCATAGCGCATGTTCAGGCTGTACTAGACAGGAAGCAGAAAGGAGAATCACTATCTTCGTTAGAGTGTCATGATATCCTGTGTCATATTGCTAACTCAGTGCTAGCTGGTGGTATCCGTAGATCTGCCATGATTGCCCTTTTTAGCCATGATGATGAGGAAATGATCACCTGTAAGTATGGAAACTGGTGGGAAACCAATGAACAGCGTGGTAGGGCTAATAATTCTGCTGTATTGCTTAGAGGAGAAATAGGTGAAGAAGAGTTTTACAGCCTTTGGGAGCGTATAGAAGCTTCTGGGTCTGGGGAGCCTGGAATCTATTGGACCAACAATATAGACTGGGGAACCAACCCATGCTGTGAGATTGCTCTACGCCCCTATCAGTTCTGTAACCTATGCGAGGTGAACGTATCAGACGTAGATAGCCAAGAAGATCTTTGCAATCGCGTAGGAGTGGCAGCATTCTTTGGTACACTACAGGCTGGATTTACAGACTTTCATTATTTACGCCCCATCTGGCAGAAGACCACTCAAAAGGATGCCTTGTTGGGTATTGGTATGACTGGTATTGGTTCAGGAGAGATTCTGAAATACGATCTAGACACAGCTGCCCATACAACAAAGGTGATGAATAGCATGATAAGTGAAGTGATTGGAACTAATGAAGCTGCTCGTATCACTTGTATTAAACCATCTGGTGCTACTAGTTTAGTGCTTGGAACAGCAAGTGGTATACACGCATGGCATGCCCCACATTATCTACGCACAATGCGTTTTAACAAGAATGAGGATATTGCAAGCTACCTAACTGTAAATCATCCAGAACTTATTGAAGATGATATACTTAGACCAAAAGATACAATATGTGTAAGAATTCCTGTTAAGGCTCCCGAGGGATCTATATTCAGAACAGAGACAGCAATTAACACATTAGAACGTGTTAAGAAGTTCTCTCTAGAATGGATTAAGCCAGGACATATAAAAGGTGACAATACACATAACGTATCAGCCACTATATCTATTAAGGAAGATGAGTGGGAAGCTGTAGGACAATGGATGTGGGATAATCAACAGGTGTACAATGGTTTATCTGTACTACCTTTCTGGGATCATACATATAAGCAGGCTCCTTTTGAAGATATTACAGAGGAAGAATATAATAGAAGAATTAGTAAGCTACATACATTAGATCTAACAAAGGTGACAGAACTTGATGATTCTGTTGACTTTGGACAAGTAGTAGCTTGCAGTGGTGGTTCGTGTGAAATTGTGTAGGTTTTCTCGATTAATAAAAGCCCTGGGTGTTTCTACACTTGGGGCTAATTTTTCACAAAAGTTTGAAACTTGTTATAAAATGTTGTATATTTGTGGACATTAAAATAACTATATATGGCGAAAGCAAAACAAGAAAATCCTGAATCTAAAAGCAAGTTTCAGGATGCTATGGATAGGCTAAATAAAGCTTATGGTATGGGAACCGTCTTAGCCCTGGACAGCAAAACAGAGGGAAAATATGATGTAATTAGCTCAGGATCAATCGGTTTTGATTGGATTACTCTAGGAGTGGGAGGATTTGTAAAGGGAAGATTGTATGAAGTAATGGGCTGGGAAGGTACAGGGAAGTCCACCATCTGTGGTCATCTAGCTGCTGAGTGTCAAAAACAAGGTGGACGTGTGTTGTATATAGATGGTGAACATGCTGTGGATAAAAATTATTTCCAAGCGTTAGGTGTGGACACTACAAAACTACTCATTTCTCAACCTAGTTGCGGTGAGGAAGGTTTTAATATTGCCATGGAAATGATCAACACTGGAGAGATTGACCTAGTGATTATTGACAGTGACAGCAGTTTGATTCCTAAAAAGGTGTTAGACGGTGAGGTGGGTGACTCAGCTATCGGTAAGAAGGCTGTATTGAATAGTAATGCCTATCCTAAACTAAAGACAGCTCTGTCTGTACATAATGTTTGTGTTGTAGTTATCAGTCAATACCGTGAGAAAATAGGCCTAATGTTTGGAAATCCCACCACAACACAAGGTGGACATGCATTGAAGTTCTATTCAGATGCTCGTATTGAGGTGACTAAAACTGGGGCAAAGGATGGTGATGTGCAATATGGTAACATCACTAAACTAAAAGCCACTAAGAACAAAATTTGTCCTCCTTACAGAAAGTGTGAGTTTGAGATAGTTTATGGTCAAGGTATTGATAAGACTAAGGAGATAATGGAACTTGGTAATGAGTTTGAGGTGTTAAAGAAGTGGGGTAAGACTATCACCTTCCGTGACACTAAATATGAGCTGGATGAATTTATAACTATGATGGAAGACAATGAGGAATTCTTTAATGAGATCAAAGACAATATTGTCCTTAAGATCAAAGAAGCAGACCTAAATGTTGAAACAAATGTTGAAGATTAAATTTAAAAACTAAATATATGAAAAAGCTAATTATTTTGTTTGCTGTCCTAGTGAGTAGTAATGTGTTTTCTCAAAACATCACTTATATTATTGATAGAACTGAACGTAATTTATTTAGTAATTTAAACACCTTCTCACGTTTAAATGATTTTCAAATTTTACCAACACCTAGAATTAATACGTTCAGAGAAGTGACCATTAATACGATGCTTCCATCTAGAGATTTGTATCCAGTAACTAATATGAGAAATGATTACTCACTATCTCCTGTTATGATACCATCTTTTGACAGACATAATGTTAACGTGTTAATTTCTAATTATAACATTAATATAGTGACACCACTATCTTTTCCTGTTTTGCCAACACTTCCTACATATTTTCAAACTATACCTACTAATAGAACAATTTATTTATGGGAAAGATAATATTAGACATAGAAGATTCGGAAATTAGTCTATTCAAAAAACAGTATCTAAGCCTGCTAGAGCTTTGTGATGAGATAGAGGCTATGTTAGAAGAGATAAACCTAATGGACAAGCGCAAGAAAAAGGAGCTTAAAAAGGCCAAACAGGATGTTAATTTCCTTATAGATATGTATAATGCAAAATCTAAATTTAAAACCTACAATCGAGTAAAATGATGAACTCTACTCAACTACTCACAATAAAAGAGTATCAAAGAGACTTTGAAGAAAAGTATAATATAAAGCTGCACATCGATTGGATAGCTATGAAAGGAATGCCATCTTCCTACAATCGTTTCTATAACTGTAGAAACTCTTACAGAAACTACTATTTAGATCCTCAGGTGATACTGGAGGAATGCGTTAAGGAGTTTGGGGCTAACCTAGGAAGAATAAAAGATAGAAAAGTTAGACTTCATAATAAGGGTAATATTAAAGAAAGAATGGCTGTAGAAGCTTATTCTAGAAAAGTGATTGATGGAAAGGTCAATCTAAAAACAGCTGCTAAGCTGATCAACCGAGACAGAACTATGCTTTACCATTATGCAATGAGATATGACCAAAATATGCAAAGTTTGTGGCAAGAAGAGCGAAAACGAATTATGTTTTCATCACAAGTCTAGAAACCCACTATTAAAAATGTCCAGTAAGTTAGATAAATCTGAAGAGGCAATTCGACAGATTTCCGAAATGAAAGAGTTTTTCTTACGAATTTGGAAACATCGAAAACACTATTCAGAATTGAGTGACACTTATCTAGGCAAAGAACCGCTCGCTATCTATTTTCATCACATCCTATCAAAGGAAAAATATCCTCAGGCTGCTTTTGATGAAGAGAATATTATTCTTCTCACCTTTGATGAACACACCAATGTAGAGAGGGATATGTATAAGTATAAGAAAATTAATGATTTACGTAAACAATTACTAGATAAATATAACCAATGACAAACCAATTTTTCTACACTCGTAAGGAACTAAAGAGTGGTACACCAGAAAACCCTGTGTACAATGTGTTCCGTGACAGTTTTAACATTAACAAGGTGATTCGCACTGTAGCCATTGAGGATGGTAGAGTGTTAGTCCTTTTGGATGACCTACATGAGCGTTCTCAAGAGATTCCTGATGTAGATGTTCGCACTAATAAGGTGAAGGGTGTTAAGCGTCAGCGCAACACATTCCAAAGTGAGATCTATTTAGAAGGAGAAGATGTAAACCGTTTTTATAATGCAACAGCCATCTGAACTACCATTTATTAGCTGTAAATGCATCACCTACGGTAGGGTGGAGATGCTTGAGGAGAGTGTAAATTCTTTTCTCAAGCAGGACTACCCTGCAGATAAGTGTGAGCTTATTATAGTGAATGACTATCCTTTACAAAAGCTTAAGTTTGACCATCCTCAGGTGAAGATTGTGAATTTAGATTATACATTTAGCACTATTGGAGAGAAGGAAAACTATGCCACAGAATTCTGTCAAGGGGATGTTATCTGCCAGTGGGACGATGATGATGTAGCTGCTCCCTGGCATTTACAGAATGTGGCTAAGTATTTCACAGATGATGTGAACATCCTTCACTGGAACCCAGGGGTGTTCTATAATGGTAATGCCATCACTGACATTACATGGATAGGTAATTCTGGTATTGTGTTCAGAAAGTCTGCCTGGAAGGCTATTGGTGGACATCCTATTGAGAATGCTGGATATGACATGACGTTTATAGAACGCCTGCATAAACATGGAGGAAGACTATTTGCTGAACCTCCTAAAGCTGAAGCCAGCTGGTTCTATATGTGGGGAGGAAGAGGCTATCACATGTCTGGTCAGGGACACGATAAACCTGGGCAACCTAATGCTATACAAAGGCACAGTGCACACATAGAACAGCTTAAGTTTCAAGGAAAAATACCTGTAGGAGATGTACAGCTAGTGCCAAGATGGAAACAAGACTACGAAAAAATGCTTAGAGACTTTGTAGCTTTAAAAAAGTGAATGTTCCTTTATAATAGAAGGAAGCTTCTCTAAAGACCCTTTGTGTTCAGCAAACACTTGATTAAAAATGTCTTTTTTATCTGTAGAATATCTCCAAAAAACTTTGTTGTATATATTTCTGCTTTCAGCATTGTTCTCTAGCATAAAGTCTTTACACATTTTTCCTACATCCACGAGATAGATATCTGAGCTTATAGCTGCATGAACAGGTTTAGTGTGTCTTCCAGCCAGCCACTCATAGTCTTTTTTTAGAATGCAGGTTTTAGAAAACCAATGGGTGTCTATTTTACAATAGTCTCGTTGTTCTAATATCTTTTTAGTCTTGTCTAAAGGGGGTTCACTTGAGTGTTGCATAAGTGATATACCTGTAGGGACTATCCAGTTTACTAGATTTGCTACAATATATTCTCGTAGATTAGGGTGAAATATAAACTCATCTAGATCAGCGTATATAACAATGTAGCCTTCTTGTAAAAACTTGGTTTTCAACCTGTTTTGGTTGTGCACGTTGTCTCCCCATCCAAACTTGTCCTGTATATAGGTTTCCATCTGGTTTTCTGTAAATCCATAACTCTTTAGAGCTGCCTTTATTTCATCTTGTCTTCGATAGTGCACCATGAAATAAAACTCATCTACATTAAAAAACCTTCTGTAATAGTTAATAAATGCAGCGGTGAGGTAGTTCACCCTATCCATTGCTGTTATCACCTTGAACATATATGGGGTGCCTAGAGAGATCGGGATAAGGAAGTTCCAAATCCTCGTTCTCAAGTGGTTTATTATTTCTATAGAACTGTGTCATTAACAACACTCCTCTCGTAGCTATTTCAGGCATCATATAAAAGTTCCATCCTAGCATATCAAAGTGATCGTTGTGATAGGAACATTCATTTCTACCAGAGAACCTAGCACGTTTGAACCATTTGTAAGCCTGCTCATCATCTGTGAGAATAGCTCCTCCTTTGGATAGCTTCAAGTGCTTATAAGGACCTGTAAAGCTTAAACACATGTGTGTTCCTGGGATGTACATATTGTGTGTAAACCTGAGAGCTGAGTCCCACACCTTTGTAGGAGCTAGTTGATAGGCCCCTTTTATAGTTGTTCCTTCTACAGGAAGCCATTTTACCCTCCCCCCAGCATGTATAATCTCACAAGGAACAGAAGGATAGGTGCGACAAGGAATAGATATTTCTACACCCTTAACATTTTCATACATAAGGGCTAGGAATAAAGCATTACTCTGATTGTCTACAGCAATAGCATATTTAGCCCCTGTGTAATTGCACAAAGCCTGTTCAAACTGTTCTGTTATTTTATATACACCCTCAGCCATTGTCTCTCATTGGTTTACATGGATTTCCATACGCTACAACATTATCAGGAATATCTCTTACAACAACAGCTCCAGCTCCTATGATTGAATTCTTTCCAATAGTGATACCATTACTTATTGTAGCCCCAATGCCTACTAATGTTCCTTTTCCTATGTGAACATGCCCTGCAACATTAGCTCCAGGGTTGACGCTAACAAAATCTTCAAGGACAGTGTGATGGTTTACAAAAGCTCGATTACTTATATTAACAAAGTTGCCTATTTTAGCATGTGCCCCCACAGTGGCAAAGTTATTAATTAATAATCCTTTGCCAAGATTGGCTGTAGAAGATATGAAGGATGTATTGTGTATAACGTTAATAAACTGTAAATTGGTTGTGTCAAAACCTTCAATAACTTTTAACTTTGTGTAAGAGTTTGCTACACCTAAAATAGCAGGGATGGATTTATCTGTAGGTTGCTCACTTACAATTGTGTATTTGAACCTAGGATTATCAAATGTGTGTTCTATAGGAAGATGAAAATTGTTTACAATAATGAGCTCTGGGAACATGTTACAACTCTCCAGATTATCCATTATCATTGTTATAGTGGCATCACTCTTACCTAAAACGATTAGCATATCCAAGCTTTTTAAACTCTTTAGGTGTCATCACTTCTACATCCATTTCAAACATTATTCTGTGTATACGCTGTAAAAGCTTTCCATTTGTAGCCAAGCTTTTGTCTTTGTAATAGAGATTGTCCTCTAGTCCAACACGTACACCATCTGCATATAACAGCCCTAACATATTTGCCTTGAGCTGGTCTTTTCCTATTCCTCCTAAGCACATTACACTGTCTTTAGGCTTAGCAGATAGTATGCTAGCCACTGTGGCAACATCAGCCTGTCCATTGTACAGATTGCCCAGTATGACGTTTATGTAACTGGGACCTTTAAGTATTCCCTTGTTAATCAAGTAGTTAGTGTAATTAAGCATCCCACTATCAAAACACTCAATCTCTGGTATGACACCGTGTTCATCCATCTTTTCTATTAACGCTAATATCATCTCTGGCTCATTAATAGAAGCAGCCTTGGGGAAATTAATGGAACTCATTGTTAAGCTTCCCATATCAGGCTTAAGTTCTAAAACAGCTGAGCGTTTTGCTAGCTCAGGAAAGTGTCTACCTGTAAGAGATACACATATAGGAAGCTCTGGACAGTGTTTTCTAACACCATCAATTATCTTCTGGTAGATGTCAGGTCTCCATGTATTTAGCTCCTGTTCATCTCTAGCATGAAGATGCACTACAGTTATGCCCAGCTCAAAAGCAAAATGCACCTCCTCCACAATTTCTAATGGGGAAAGAGGTGCATTTGAATTTAGTCTTGTGGGCTGGGTTCCTGTGGGAGTGAAGTTTATAATTCTCTTCTTTCCCGTCATTTGGATAGCCTCTTTTGTTTTAAGGGCCACATCTTGCTTTTAAGACGCAGCTTTGTGTCAGCCTCTTTCATATAATTACCATTGATAGGGCGTGGAGGACTCACCTTTGGTGCTTTTTTGGGTCTACCTGATTTCATATTAGTGGCAACCTCCTCTGCATTTACCACCCATTTTCATTTTACCACCAGAAAGTATTCTAGGAGCTCTACGCTCTTCACGTCTAGCTTGTCTATCAGCTTGACGGTTTTCTCTAGCAGCTTGACGTTCATCCTTGCGTATCTGTTTTTCAATACCACAAGATTTGCCTCCAGATCTACCAACACGCATACCCATCTGGGCTTTACTCATCCTAGCCATGTTATTTCTTTTTCTTTGTTTTACCACCCGTTTTCATCGCCTTATATCCACCCATAGCTTTTTTTAAGCTGCGACCATTTCTAACTTTGTTCAGGTCAGGGAAACTTTTTCCAGATTTAGCTTTCTTAATTTTCTTAATTTTACCACCTTTTTTATACTCATCACTCCATGAACCATAATAATCATACCTAATCTGGGCTTTTCTCCTATCTGCTTTCAGTCCGTCTTTATCAATAGGTCTATTTATTGATCTTCGATACTCTCTCTCCCAATCGCTCGTTGGGTTACGTCTAGGAGCTTCATTGCTACCAGATATTATAGGTCCTTTTTTAGGTGGTGGTGGTGGTGGCATACTTGAAGACGGTTTCTTAGGAACTACTTTAACAGCTTTCTTAGGAGCTGCTTTTTTACTTAGGAACTTAGCTCCTTTACTAACAAGTTGGCCTACTTGCGCTCTTTTTACAATAAATCTTCTCATTTTATCTTATTTTTTTAGTTAATTATATAGAATCCATTATTTACCCTTACGAGCTCTACCCATTTTCTTAAATGTCTTAGCTAATGCCTTACGCCTAGGGGTGCATGTAGCCTTAGTCATAGGAGTGCAATAGCCCTTGTGCTTAGGGTTGACGGCCTTCTGAATCCAGTTACCATCTTTACCCACCTTGATTCCTCTACGACCAACGTTCTTTTGAGAAGGAGGCATAGATCCTTTTTTCATCAGCTCTTTCATCATTCCTTCACCAGGAGCACTGAGATCAACATCTTTTTTACGAGATGGGACTTTTTTAGCAGGAGGTAGATTAGAGATCTTTCTATATTGTTTAATAGTGCCAGCAGTGTCTACCTTTACACTTTTTGGAACCTTTCCAGAGATTCTACCTCCAGGTTGATACTTTTTAATCGTTCTCACTTTTATAGATTTGTTTGTGATGGTTGTTCTGGGGCCTCTTTAACAACATCAGATTCTACAGCTGATGCAAGGGCACGTTCAACTGCTTGGTTAGCTTCATTAGCTAATAAAATGCGTCCAGCTTCTTCTGTAGAAAGAAGACTACGAAAAGCGTTAAGAATGAGTCCGAACTCATTACCTTTAAGTTCAAACTTGTCTTCAGGACTCCATGTGTAGCGTTTGTTAGGGTCGTACTTTGCCATAATTTATATAATTGTTTGGTTTAGATACAAATATAAAGTTAAATTCATTAATCTTCCAAATTTATTTCAAAGTTGATTGTTCCTGAGCTCTTTATGCTTTTGGAAAGTCTCAACTTGATTTGAAAGATGTTATGTAGTTTTAATATCTCTTGTAACAACAACTCATTGTATTTAGGTAGGCTAGGAGCCAGTCTGAAATGATAAGCTTGTGGGTTCTTTGTAATCTCTAAGGTGGATAATTCATCTATTGCCTCTATAACTGCTTGTAAATGAGAAAAGTACGCAAGTTCGTTATCAGGCAGCAACTCAGGGAAGAACCTCTTGCTGATGATCATTACGAGAGAGTTAGGAGATACTTGGTCTTTGCAGCTTCACCACTAAGGGCATCAGCTAGGTTTGCAATATCCTGATAGCCACTACTTTCTGCATAGCTCTTCAAAGAGGATGCAAAAGACAAAAGATCTGATACACACTGCTTTCCTGTACAATTTGTAAGAGGCTCTATCTTATATGGACCAGGTCTTTTATCTGTATATCCCATAAGCTTCTCAATAAAACCATCTTTGAAATCATGCACATAATTATACAATGCTCCTACAGCCTGATGCTCAGCATAACTAGTTGTCTGCCAGTGAGTTAAATGTAATTGTTCGTGAAAATACGTAAGTTTACTAGCTATATTTTCTAGCGTCATTTCACCACTTCCGCTCTTCAGCATCTCTGAAGGGAATAATGATTTTGCCATTGTTCAGTTTTTAACCAGTATCTACGTCTGTGTAGTGGTTGTAGTGGTTGTGGGATTACAACACTCATACGCTGGTATTTCCAACCATTTACCCACCTTGGGCTTCTTTCTCCTGAGGATCAGGCTGCTGGGAACGATTCTCCCAGTACCATCAAAACGTACATAAGCTTTGAGCGGGCGTTTGTCAATTGTGGCCATGATTAATAATTAAGATTGTATTTATTAGATAATTTTTTAAGCTCGTTTGCGTAATACCATGTACAATGTGGTTTACTCTTTTCATC
>Ga0194128_10003423_pt1 | contig 24423 bp, 16 predicted proteins | sample TA2KigCa65mmetaG_FD_148650 | JGI IMG/M metagenome (GOLD analysis project Ga0194128, IMG submission 148650) | Freshwater microbial communities from Lake Tanganyika, Tanzania - TA2015037 Kigoma Deep Cast 65m | ecosystem: Environmental > Aquatic > Freshwater > Lake | place: Tanzania: Lake... | reverse complement strand
AAGCGCCAAGCCGACGGCACTGAGCGGTCCGACCCAATAAATGGTTCGCTCCGGATAAAGAAGGAATGACGCCGGCAGCACCCACCACTGAGAGTTGGCTACGACGATCGCGAGCGTCAGCCAGGCGCCTGACACCAGCATGGCCGACAACCACTGCCGCTGAACTGCAAGCATTCCGCAAGCGATCCAGCCTGCGACTACAAGCATGCTCCCAGCGTCTTTGCGAACATATTCAAATGCGCCGAGCACGATCGGGTCGCTCAGCGGCGCTGCACGCCGTTGCCAGTCGTGCGTCCAATTCAAGTCGTGCGATGTTACGTCCATGAGGCCGGCGCTACGATACATCATGAGAATGACGGCGGCAACGACCACCGTGAGGAATAATCCGCGCACCGTGGCCGCCTTGGCACGCGATCGCATCATCGTTGCTGCCGTGATCCATGGTGCAACACAGTAAAGCCACGTGCCACCGCCGATGCCGTGGACCAGCGGAATAGACATTACAGCTGCCCCGGTCGCCAGCGACAGCCGCCAATTCGCCCCGTCGGCATGCTTGAACAGCAATCGCCCCGCGAGAAGACCGACGGCAATGCTCAACACAGTCGGGAATCCGCCCCATTCCAGGCTCGCTTGACTGGCGCGTGCCATCCAAACCGTGGCGACCGACAGCAGTGCCGATGTCGCCCGATCAGTCCAGCAAGTCAGCAAAACGTAGCTCGCCAAGATCAATGAGGTAAAGGTCAAATGGTGGCACGCGAGCATGGCCGACGCCGGGTCGGCGCCGAGTCGAATGGCCACAGCTGCCACTGTCGGTAGTCCCAGGTTCATCGGAGGGAACGGCACATCGTCGGCGAATGGGGCGTGCGTCGTCGGTAAGCCGCCGGCGCGGGCGATCAGCGTTGCCGCCGTCGTGTGCATCGAGCCATCCATGCCGAACGGAACGTAATGAAACAGAAGCGTGGAGGCATACGGAAGACTACCGAGCAGCAACGTTAGCGTTGTCCATGAGGATTCGTGCCTGCTTGGCAGACCTTCGATCCAAGTGCCAGCCAAGACGAGTACTATAGAAAGTGCGATGGCGACATCGAGGCCATGGGCAAACGGGAGAAGATAGAGCGAAACCGTCCAGTAAACGATGCCCAGGAGCGGCGCCGTGGCCCAGCTGACGTTGAGGCGCAAGATGGCCAAGAGAGCGAGGCCGGGTAACGATACGCACCCGCAGATCAGCGCGAGCGCTAACCCATGTTCCCCGAGTATCGTCCACGAAACCAAAGCCGACCTCCGTGCCGGACTAGAATTCGCGCCAGTATTAGCAAGGCGGCCCACGTCACGCAAGGCCAGCATCGATCCAAGTGGTGAGTAGTGAGTGGTGAGTGGTGAGTGGTGGTCATGCACTACTCACCACTCACTACCAATCACCCCGGCGGCCAATGAAACGCCCGGCCTCCCATTAGGTGCATGTGCAAGTGCGGCACCGTCTGCCCCCCGCGATCCAGGCAATTGACCACGATACGATACCCGTCATCTAGCCCGAGCTGCTTCGCCAGCTTCACCGCCACCAGATGCAGATGCCCGAGCAAATCGCGGTCGGCATCGGTCAGTTCGGCGTGCGTCGCAATCACCTTGCGCGGAATGATCAACACGTGCACCGGCGCTTGCGGGTTGATGTCGTGAAACGCCAGGCACAGATCGTCCTCATGCGCGATTTTGGCCGGTATTTCCTTGTCGATGATTTTTTGAAAGATGTTGTCTTTGAGCACGGCAATCGCCTCCGTAAGAATAGCCATCAGCTTTCAGCCAGTCAGTGTAGTGGCGAGTGACGAGTGGAGAGTGGCGAGAGAAGAAGTCCAATCTTATTCTCTCCACTCTCCACTCGCACTCGCCACTGCCGGGGTGAATGACCGTGGCAGCACGCCCAGTCCTCTGAGCGGGCGCCTCTGGCTGAAAGCTGATCGCTGACGGCTGATAGCTATTGTACGGAGACACGCACATGCCCTGGCATATCGGCATCGATGAAGCCGGCTACGGCCCCAATCTCGGCCCGTTCGTCATGACCCTCGTCGCCTGCAACACGCCCGACGATGGCTGCCTCTGGAATCGGCTCAAGTCGTGCTTTCGCCGATTCGACGATACGGCCGACGACCGCTTGATCGTCGCCGACTCGAAGCTGGTCTACTCACCAAACAACGGCTGGGCCGATCTCGAACGCACGGCCCTGACGGTGTGTAGCCATTGCTTCGATCAACCCACCACGCTGGCAACCTTGCTCGATCACCTGGCGACCGACGACATGCCCATGCTCGCGAACGAAGCTTGGTTCACCGGCGCCAGTGCACTGCCGATGGATACCCCTGGCGAGAATCTTGTCGCCGACATTGCCGCACTGAGGCAAGCGAGCAAGGATGAAGCGGTGACGTGGGGCTTCTGCCGGAGCGTGATCGTCCCGGCCCCGGGGTTCAACGATCTCATTGACCGCTGGGACAGCAAGGCGGCCGTGTTAAGCGTCGCCATCACCCGCCTAATGCAGCAATGCCTGGAGAACACGCGAGCCGATCCGATGCGATTCACCGTCGACAAGCACGGCGGACGCAATGCATATTACGCCCTCTTGCAACACGTCTTCGCCAATGGACTGGTGTACGTCGAGGAGGAGAGCCGGCAGCGCAGCGTCTATCGCGTCGACGGGCTGGATCGCCAGATACGAATCACGTTCATGCCGAAAGCCGACGTCGAGCATTTCACGGTTGCGTTGGCGTCGATGATCAGCAAGTATGTGCGCGAGTTATTGATGGCCGAGTTCAACCGCTTTTGGCAAGCGCAGGTTCCCGGACTTGAACCAACCGCCGGTTATCCCCAGGATGCGGTGCGCTACATTCAGGCAATCCGCCCGGCCATGCTGCGTCTCGGCATCCCTGAACGCGCAGTCTGGCGGCGGCGGTGAGCCAATTCCTCGCCGCATCATCGCTCCCGCAGAGCGCAGTTCGCACTTCGATCAAACGGAGGCGCCTTTGTCCGTTTCATGTTCGTGTGTTTTCTGTTCTTGGTCTTTCGAATCCGAATTGCCGAATGTTATCGATGTCAAATGCTCAGCGCCCAACAGAAAATACAGGGCCAATGCGGCCCATCCGGCTCCGTACAAGAGGTAGCCGACCGGGCTACTATCTTGAAGCGGGGTCGCCGCCCTCAGTTGCGAGAAGCCAATCGAACATCGAGAAAGAAAACGACATTCGTAACCGTCTGAATCATGCACCAGACGCCGGCAAAGCGAACGCCGAGGCCGAACCAGTCCTGGGGTTTCATGTTGAACTCCACAAAGGGAAATGCACGTGGGCCGTTGCAGTCCAACCTTTCGTTGCACGCCGCTTGGCAACGATCACGGAATCCAGTTCGCGTCGCTGGTAACGCTCAGGCAGAACTCGGCGAGCACCTGGGCGGCGTGGTGGAGGTCCTTTAGGCTCACCACCTCCACCGGGCTGTGCATGTAGCGATTGGGGATACTGAGCAGCCCGGCGGCGACGCCTTCGCGCGTGAGTTGGATGGCGTTGGCGTCGGTGCCGGTCGCCTTGGGCACGCCGCGAATCTGCACGGCAATCTCCTTGGCCTTGGCGGCGGCGACCAGGCGGTCGTGCACGTGCGGGTTGATGTTCGGCCCGCGAAAGATGACCGGGCCGCCGTTGAGCTTCGTCTCGCCGAGTTGCTTCTTCTCGTTGCCAGGCGTGTCGGTGGCATGCGTCACATCGACGGCGATGCCGACAGTCGGATGGATGCCATAGGCGCTGGTCGTGGCGCCGCGCAGGCCAATCTCTTCCTGCACGGTGGAGACGCAGAACACCGCCGCCTGAAGTGGCTTGCCATGCAGGAGCCGCAGCGTCTCCATGACGGTCCATACGCCGACTTTGTCGTCACAGCCAGGCGACGTGAACAGATCGTTGCGCATCTCGGCACACGACAGCTCGACGGTGATCGTGTCGCCCAGGGTGACGAGCGATTCGGCCTCGGCTCGGTCCTTGGCGCCGATGTCGATCCAGATGTCGGTGAACTCGGGCAGCTTCTTGCGCTCCTCCGACGTCATGACATGCGGGGCCTTGCGCGACACGACGGCGGTGACCGGCCCGTTCTTGGTCCAGACCGTGAGCCGTTGGCCGAGCAGGATCGGTATGTCCCAGCCGCCCATCGGCTGCACGTAGAGGTAGCCGTCCGAGTCGATGTGCTCGATCATCAGTGCGAGCTGATCGCAATGCCCGGCCAGCATGATGCGCGGCGACCCGCCGGGGTTGAGCGCGGCGATGACGTTGCCGTGTAGATCGGTGCGCAGCTCGTCGGCGAGCGGCCTGGCCCAGGCGCGTACAACTTCCTGGATGCGCTGCTCGTAACCCGACGGGCTTGGGGTGGACACGAGCTTTTTGAGGAACTCATACGATGCGTCGTGCATGGAGTGCTCCAGTGTTTAGCCACTCGGGAAGCCCCGGGGTTCGGAGTACCTCATCCCGGGGCTTCTTACTAATCGTCCACTTCGACTGAAAACGTGCGTTCCACGGTCGTCTTGCCGACGCGCACGAGCGCTGTGTATTGGCCCGCCGGCACGGGATTGAAGGTACCCTTCTCGGTGTCGGCCGCATTCAGGTTCCATTGGATCCGCTGCAAGCCGGCTGTCGCGGCAGCCTTGAACTCGGCGACCTTGGTTCCCTTGGCGTTGACAATCGTCAGCGTCGGCGGTTGGGCCGGATTCAGTCGTAGGTGGAAGTAGATGATCGCTCCGTACGGCGCGTTCGCGCCGACGAAGTGCTTGATATTTAGCTCGTGTTTCTTCTGAAAGCGAAACGCCGTCGCGGGGCGGATCGGCAATAGCTGAACGTCCTTGGCCGGCGCCGCGCCAGCCAGTTCCTGCAATGGCGACGCATCCATGATCCAGATCGCCCGGCCATGCGTGCCGATCACCAACTCGCGTTCGCGCGGATGGACGACCAGATCGTGCACGGGGACCGTCGGCAGGTGTTTTTGCTTATGCCAGGTCTTGCCTGCGTCGAGCGAGATGAACAGACCGAACTCCGTGCCAACATAGAGCAAATCGGGATTGACGAGATCCTCTCGAATGACGTGCACATGGCCGACAGCGGGCAGGTCGCCGACAATCGACTTCCAGGTGGCGCCGAAATCCGTGCTTTTGAACAGGTAGGGCCTGTAGTCATTGTTGCGATGGCGATCGATCGCGAGATATACAGTTCCCTTCGCGAATCGTGTAGTTTCGAGTCGGCTGATCCAGCGATTCTGCGGCACATCGGGCACGGTGTTCGAAAGGTCGCTCCAGCCTTTGTTTTTCCAGTCTTTGCAGACCCAAATCTTGCCGTCGTCGGTGCCGGCGTAGATTAGGTGGTCGGCGATCGGCGAGGCGGCGATGGTCGTGATGGTGTGGGCTTTGCGATCATTGGGGCCGGGCTTGCCGCGCGTCAGATCGGGGCTGGCGACCTGCCAGGTATTGCCGCGATCCCGGGTGACGAAGACGACGTTTCCGCCGTAGAAGACCTCGTCGTCGGCATAGGGGGACTGCACGATCGGGGCCGACCAGTTGAAGCGAAAGTCCAGAGCACTCTTGGGTAGCGGCGGGACGAGGTTCGTTTTTTCTTCCTTCGATTCAAGCCTGGGGCGAATGTAGATGCCTTCACCGGTGCGCAAGTTTTTGCGATAGAGGATGCCGTACTGGCCTTCGCAGTAGAGGACGTTTTGGTCCTTGGGATGGATGACGCAGTAGTAGCCGTCGTAGCCGAGTTGGTTGGTCCAGAGGGCGGGGGAGATGCCGCGGACGTCACGGGTGGTGCTAGGCCCGCTCCAGGTGCCGTTGTCTTGCAGGCCGCCGTAGACATGGTACGGCTTGCGGTTGTCGACGCCGATGGCATAGAACTGTGCAACGGGAAAATTGAAGAGGTACTCCCAGGTGGCGCCTTTGTCGTAGGAGAGATTGATGCCGCCGTCGCAGCCAAGGACGAGGTGATGCGAGTCGCGGGGATTGATCCACAGGGCGTGATAATCGACGTGGGTTCCCTTGGCGGGCGCGGGCGGGGCAAACTTCTTGCCGCCGTCGGTCGAGACGTGGAAGTTGACGCCGAGGACATAAATGCGCTTGTCGTCGTTGGGATCGACGCGAATTTGGCCATAGTAGAACGGGCGAGGCACGAGCGAGTTCAGATGGGTCCAAGTTTTTCCCTTGTCGTCGGAGCGAAAGATGCCGCCGGCGTCGAGGTCGAGCTTGAGATTGGCGTCCTGGCCACGGGTGACGGAGATGTCGGTTTTGTCGGTCTGCACGACGGCGTAGAGGACATTGGGGTTTTTGCGATGGATGCTGAAGCCGCATCGGCCGAGTGGTCGATTGGGCAGGCCGGTGGTCATGGGTAGCCATGACTTACCGGCATCGGTGGATTTGAGCAGACCGTTGCCTGGTCCGAATTGAACCTCGGGATTGCCGCCGGAGAAGGGGCCGCGACGAACGTGATAGGCGGCGGCATAGAGGAGTTCGGTATCTTCGGGGTCCATGGTCAGGTCAATGCAGCCGGTGTTTTCGTTGATGGCGAGGATGTGCTCCCAGGTCTTACCGCCGTCGGTGGTTTTGAAGATGCCGCGTTCTTTGTTCGGTCCCCAGAGTTTGCCGAGAGCGGCGACATAAACGATGTCGGGGTTCTTGGGATGGATAACGACGCGGCTAATGTGCTCCGTCTGCCTAAGGCCCATGTGTTTCCAAAGCTTGCCACCGTCGGTCGACTTGTAAACGCCGTCGCCCCACGAGACACTGTTGCGTGCGTTGGCCTCACCGGAGCCGATCCAAACCAAATCAGGGTTGGATTGGCAAACCGCGACGGCGCCGAGCGAAATGGTTGTCTCACGCTCGTAGACGCATTTCCAGGTCGTGCAATTGTTGACCGTTTTCCACAGTCCGCCGGTGGCGCTGGCGACGTACATGATGCGCGGTTCTTTCTCGTAAACCGCGATTTCGGTGATGCGCCCGCTCATGTTCGCCGGGCCGATGCAGCGCGGCTTGAGCGTTTGCAGGAACTGGCCGACAGCCGTGTCTTGTGCGGCGCCGACGAAAGGTACGAGAAGGAAGACGAAGCACGCGACAAAACGCTTCATGGCGAGAAGGCTCCGGGAGATTGGCATGGCAAATGGTCAGTGTAAGCGCCGGGTATTCACATGGCGAGCCTGCTTCTCCGGCAAACCTTTGCCGGGTTTTCCCAGATTGCTTCAACTTCCCAGACGCGTTGGACGATGATGTTGAAACGGAGACATTCCATTTCCATCGATAACTGTATGTGAACAGGGAAGTTCCATGAAGCCGCTGCTGTCCTACTCCATCGTTGTCATTTGCCTTTTTTTCATTCCGTGCGATGGCCGCGCCCAGACACGTCCGGGCCTGGCGGCGCCGGTCCTTCGCGATTTCGACGAGCAAGGCGGAATCGGCAAGGATCTACCGAAGATCTTTGGGAAGGACAAAGACAAGAAGAAGCCGGACGATCCGAAGAAGGACAAAGACATCTTTGCCCCGATCGCGCTGGAAACCACACCGACGTATTTCAACCCGCAAATGATGGGCAACTGGCACACGATCTACGCGCGGCAGTTGCGCCACGTCATCGGCGTTCAAACCACCACCATTACGACGAAAACGTTGAATGTACCCACGGTCGTCTTCACAAATACCGCCACGGCCAACGTGACGCAGCTACGCTCGGTCCTTGTTCCCATAGCTTCGCGTGGCGCATTCAACATTGCCGAGAACGAAAGCCCGATGCCACGCGATCGCGTCTTCACGACGTACAACTTCTATGACAACGTCGGCTTCCCGCAATCCGGTGTGAACGGCCCCGCTACGACGACAACTTCCTCAACCCGGCAAGTCCCCGGCCGGCTCGGCCCGGCACTGGAAACCACGACCGTCACCACCTTCCTGCCAGGCGCGCCGCGCGTCGATCTGCACCGCGAAGTCATCGGTTTTGAAAAGACGTTTCTCGATGGCCAAGCGTCGATCTCACTGCGAGCGCCCTTCGTTCAGCAATCGGGCCGTGACTTCGGAATCAACACAACCGACGTTGGCGACCTGACCATCGTCACCAAGTATGCCCTGTTTCTCGATCGCGCCGCGGGCAACGTCCTGTCGACCGGTTTGGCCGTCACCGTTCCCACCGGCCGAACCATTCCGACGGAGTTCGGCAACATCCGCGACGTGCTCCTGCAGCCGTGGTTTGGCTACATCTACAACGTCGACCGCTTCTTCGTGCAGGGCTTCCATTCCATTGTCGTCCCGACCGACAGCCGCGACGTGACGCTGGCGTTTAACGATCTTGGCTTGAACTTCTGGCTCTACCGCGCCGACGCGCCGCGACTGATCACGGCCATCGTACCCACCGTTGAAGCCCATGTGGTCACGCCGCTCAACCATCGCGGGCTGGACGGCGCGATCGTCGTGCCCGACACCGTCGTGTTCACGGGCGGAGTCCATGTCGGCGTTGGGCGTAATGCCCTGATGTCCTTCGGCGTTGCCGCGCCGGTGACGGGGCCGCGTCCGTTCAACGTTGAAGGCTTCGTCCAGCTCAACGGACGGTTTTGATCTGGCTGACAGAAGTATGGAGTTGGTCAAGGAGGACCCATGTTGAAACAACTCGTCGGCGCCGCCGTGATCTTCTGTTTGGCATCCGTCGTCCCGGCCCAGGAACCTCGCGATGCTGCTTTGCTTCCACCCGAAGCAACGACTCCGGCTGAGCAAGACGACAAAGGCAAGTCGAAGGACCCCGCCAAGGACAAGCCCAAGCCGCCGGACAAGGACAAAAAACTCACTCAACCGCCGAAAACCGACATCTTCTCGCAAGCTCCGCTGATGGGCAGCCAGTTCCCTACCGGCTTCAATCCGCAGATGATGGGCGACTTCTTCGGCGGGTTCTCCAAGCAGACTATCACTGTTGTCGGCACGCAAACGATTACCACGACCACCACTATCGCGAACCAGCAGTTCTCGCAAACCATAACCACCACCACGACGACTCCGACCACGCAGCAACGCACCGTGCTTATCCCGATCTTCGCCGGGGCAGGCTTCAAAGTCGCTGAGAATGAAAGCCCCATGCCGATTGATCGTGTCTTCTTTACCTACAACCATTTCGGCAGCCTGCGCGGCCCGACAAACATCACGCCGCCCACGCAAACAACTTCCACGACGAATGCGTTTGGAGTCACCACTACCACGACGGTTGTCACCGACGTGCCCACGCCGAAGGTCACGTCGAATGTGCATCGAGAAATCTTCGGCTTCGAAAAAACGTTTCTGGACGGATTCGCGTCGATCGAGGTGCGCTTGCCGCTCATTCAGCAATTGAGCAGCCTCGACAGCTTCAACGCGCGCGGCGTCGGCGATCTGACCATTCTCGGCAAATACGCATTCCTGCTCAACCGCGACGTCGGCGACGTGCTCTCGGCCGGCCTCGCCGTCACCGTCCCGACGGGCCGGAGTATCGTCACCTTCGACGGCAATGTACATTCCACGCTCTTACAGCCTTGGTTCGGGTACATCTGGAATGTGGATCGCTTTTTTATTCAGGCGTTTCACTCCATCGTCATTCCCACCGATTCGCGTGACGTGACGCTCCTATTTAATGATGTCGGGTTGAACTGCTGGGTTTACCGAGGCGAACCGAACCGCGCCATCCGCTTCCTCGTTGCCACCGCGGAGGCTCACGTGACGACCCCGCTCAACCACCGCGACTTCAACGGGCCAATCTACGTCCCCGATCTCGCGGTCTTCACGGGCGGCGTGCACGTTGGCGTCCTTGGCAACGGGGTCCTGACCATTGGCGCCGCCACCCCGCTCACCGGACCCCGCGTCTTCGGCATCGAGACCTTTGTGCAACTGAACTGGAGATTTTGAATCGTCCGTCCGCGCTTAGCGTTCGCGCGGCACCAGGCAAACAGCAAACGAGATTCGGTTTTCTCATCGCATCCGAGACCCACCATGCGTCATCATCACACGTGCTGCCTTTTCTTCGTTGTCCTCAGCTTCGTCGGCCTTGCCCGTGGCCAGGAGCCACCCGACAACCCACGCATCGCCGTCGAGGAAGCGCTGGCCGAGCTTGATGGTAAGAAGGACAAACCCAAGCCCGACAAGGAAAAGAAGCCGATCGAACCGCCCAAGAAGGACATCTTCTCCGACGTCGCGCTCATGGGCGGCCAGTTCCCCACCGGCTTTAACCCCCAGATGATGGGTGATTTTCTGGGCGGGTTCATGCGCCGAACCATCGTCGAAACCGGCACGCAAACGATCACCACCCGGACAACCAAAAAAAACCTTGGCGCCGTCGGCGGCATCGTAACCACGACCACCACCCAGACTGTGCCGGTCACGCGCACACGCACCATCGTCACCCCGATTTTTTCATCGGGCGCCTTCAAGATCGGCGAAAACACGAGTCCCAGGCCGCAGGATCGTGTCTTCTTCATGTACAACTACTTCAATCGCGTGAGTGGCCCCGGCAATGCCCCCGACCCCGGACTCAACTTCACCTCCGCCGTCGACACTCCCGGCGCGATCGGCGGCCCGGGACCCGCCATCAGCACGACGACCAACGTGTTCTTTCCTCCGAAACCCCGCCTCACCGCCGACCTCCACCGCGAAGTCATCGGCTTCGAAAAGACCTTCCTCGGCGGCGACGCATCCATCGAGCTTCGCATTCCGCTCAGCCAACAGCAGACCAACCTCGAAGGACTCAACCTCAGCAACGTCGGCGATCTTACCATCTTCACCAAATTCGCTCTCATCAACGACCGCGACACCGGCGATGTCTTCTCCGTCGGTCTTGGCGTTACCGCGCCGACCGGCCCCGCAACACCGACCATGGATGGCAGTATTCACTCGACCCTCCTGCAGCCCTGGTTCGGCTACATCCGTAACGCCGAACGGTTCTTCGTGCATGGCATCCACTGCATCGTTGTCCCGAGCGACTCGCGCGACGTGACGATGCTGTTCAATGACGTTGGCGTTAGCTATTGGCTGTACCGAGGCGGCCCCGATCGTTTCTTGACTTACATCGTCCCCACCGCCGAGGTGCACGTCACCACGCCGTTGACCCATCGCGACGCCCAAGGCCCCGCGTTCGTGCCCGATCTTGCCGTGCTGACCGGCGGCCTGCACGTCGGTTTCCTGCGCAACACCACCTTGTCGGTTGGCGTCGCCGTCCCCGTGACCGGCCCTCGTATTTACAGTGCCGAGTACTTCCTCCAACTCAACCGGCGCTTTTGACTCTTCGCTTGGCGATTGCCGCGCATCGCCAAGAACCACTTCTGTCCAACCTGGGTGGCGCCGTTTTCGAGCCTGGACGACCATGTCAACTCCACTGGGGGCGGCGCAGACCCTTGGCTGGTTTCTTACGCACCTTCAATGCATCCACCCTTGCTTCAAGGGCGATTTCCGCCTATCATAACATTACCTAACTGGTCCCACCAACAAATCCCAGCACGCTCCCAGCGCTGTTTGTTGTCGTGATCCTCCCACCTGCTTGCGATGCCAATGGAAACACTCCTAGACCCCCTCGACAAGTGGGCTCGGCTCCAACCTGAAAAACGACTGTTCGCGTTCTTGGACATCGAAGGATCCGAGCGGGAATCGTATTGCTATGAAGCCTTTCGCGATCGCACGCTGCAAGTCGCCAGCGGACTGGCGCGCGAAGGCGGCCTGAAGAATGGCGACCGCGCCCTGCTCGTTTATCCGCCGGGTCTGGAGAGCATCGTCGCCTTTTTCGCGTGCCTGCGCCTCGGTGTCATTCCGGTTCCGGTGTACGCGCCAACGCCGTTGAATTTCCGCCCTGGGTTGGAAAAGCTCAACATGATCGCTCGCGACTGTTTGCCGAGCGTCGCGCTTACATCCACGGGTTACCTCCAGTCGACCAAGGAGCTTTGGGACGAAGCGGGGAATTCCGAGTTCCCGGCAAACCTGCGCTGGTTCCCGACCAATACACTTCGAGACCCACAGCAAGCGTCCATCGCCACGACGCCGAACCCCATTCTTTTTCTTCAGTACACGTCAGGCTCCACGGGCGATCCGAAAGGCGTCATCGTCACGCATCAAAACGTGTTGCACAATTGCCGTGGCGTGCTCGATCATCCCCCGGTCGGCGTGGCCTGGCTGCCGCAGTATCACGACATGGGCTTGATCGGCAATTACTTGTTCACGGCGATCATGGGGGGCACGGCGTATGGAATGTCGCCTACGGATTTCCTGCGCCGCCCCGGCCTGTGGCTACGAACTATTTCGGAAAAGCGTGCGACCGCCGTCCCGGCGCCGAACTTTGCGTACGAGTACTGTTGCAATGAAGACAAGCTTCCACAAAAAGACTTGCAAGGTCTCGATCTAAGTTCGCTTCGGCTTTTGATGAACGGCGCCGAGCCAGTGCGTGCCGACACCGTCCGCCGGTTTCGCGAACGATTCATCCCCTTCGGATTGCCTCGCGAGGCATTCGTCGTCGCGTACGGATTGGCGGAAAACACGCTGAGCGTCACCTTGCACGGTAAACGCATTGTCGCCGTCAACAAACGGCATCTTCAGGAAGGCCGTCTTCGGATTGAAAAATCGACACCGCACAACAACAACCAGGTCGATCTGGTGAGTTGCGGCAAACCCATCGTCGGCGTCGGATTGCGCGTCGTCGATCCGGAAACGGGGAAACCGCTCGGCGAAAACCAGATCGGTGAAGTCTGGGTCGCCGGCAAAAGCAAGTGCGCCGGTTACTGGCAGAAGCCCGACATTAGTCGCGAAACCTTCGAAGCACGCCTCGCCGCCGACAAAGAATCGTATCTTCGCACCGGCGACCTCGGTTTCGTGAACGAAGAAGAACTCTTCATCTGCGGCCGAGCCAAGGACATGATCGCCTTGCGCGGCGTGAAGTACTATCCGCAGGACATCGAAGCGATCGTCGAGGCCACATTTCCCGACGCCGTGGGCGCCGGTCTCGGGCGCGTCGCCGCGTTTGGCGTCGCGGAAAACGGACAGGAAAGACTGGTCCTCGTCATCGAAATCCGCCGCCGCGATCGCATGCCTGATCCGGCCGCTATCGTCCGTTCCGTTCGCTCACGCTATTTCGTCGATCCCGATCGGATTGACTTTGTCGGGCCTCATTCGATTGCCAAGACAACGTCCGGAAAACTTGCGCGCGACAAGACACGTGCCTTGTGGCTGCGCGGCAAGCTGCCGATCCTGTCGAGCTATGCCCATCCACGCGCCGCATTGCCGAGCACCGATGGCTTGCACAAAATGTTTCAGCAGATTTGCGAGCTTTACAATCTGCAAGGAGACGAAGAGCTCACGCTTTCAGAAATCGGCATCGACTCGTTGACGATGGTGGAGGTTATTCTCGGCATTCAGCGATTCCTGGAGCAGCACGGCCAGGCGGACCTGGGCCGCAATGTGGACGCGCGCTTTCTGCAGCGATTGAAAATCTCCGAGTTGAGTGCGTTGGCGAATGCTTTCGCGCCCCTTGCGGCCGGCGCCGCGTTGCCGATCTCACCCGCCATACTGGAGTCGCTGCAAGCGGACCAAGACCGGGCCGAGCGTGAGCGAATGCAGGCGGACGCCCGAATCGTGCCCGCGGAGCCGATTCCTACGCGCACGTGGAAGCCGCCGGAAAATGTGCTTCTGACGGGCGCATCGGGATTCTTTGGGCGTTTTCTGCTTCACGCCCTGTTGCAACGCACTTCGTGCCGCGTGTTCGCATTGTTGCGCGCGACCGACGCCGGGCATGGCATGCAGCGACTGGAACTGGCGCTGCGCCAGGCCGAGCTTCTGACGCCTCAGATACAACGCGCCCTGCGCGAGCGGGTGCAAGTCGTCTGCGGCGACCTGTCCTGCCCGAATCTGGACCTGCCGGCGGAATCATGGCAGATGCTGGCGCAGCGCGTCGACGCCATCATCCACGCCGGCGCCCACGTCAACTATCTGTTCAACTATGACGCCATGCAATCGCACAACGTGCTCGGCACGCGCGAGTTGCTGCGCCTTGCCTGGACCGGCTCTCCCAAAGCGTTTCATCTGATTTCCACGACGTTCATTTACGGCTGGACGACCAAGGCGATCCTGCTTGAACGCGACCATAATGAGGGCATGGAGAGCCTTGAATTCGGTTACGCGCAAACCAAGTGGGTGGCCGAGCAACTCGTGCATGAGGCGGCGAAGCACGGCCTGCCGGTGCGCATCTACCGCTCGGCGCTCCTGTCGGCGTCGAAGCGCGGCATCGGCAGCAACGAAGATATCGCGGTTCGCCTCGTGACGTTCATGATCAATCACAAGATGGCGGTCGATCTCCGCAACGATGCCGCGTTCCTGCCGGTCGACGTCGCAGCCGACAACGTCATCTCGATCTTCAAGCTCCCACGCACCGACGGCGATACTTTTCACGTGACGGCCGACGACTACCACAACATGCTCGACGTCACGCGTTCGATCAGCAAGCAATTTGGATACACATTCAAAACCTACAGCGTCGGCGATTTCATCGACGAGATGAATCGGATCTGCACCAAGGACGACCTGCTTTATCCGCTTCTGACTTTTTGCAATCGATTCTATCGCAAGATCGAAGCGATGGAGGACAAGCGTTACGACAATCGAGCCTATCGGCAGGCGCGTGCGGCATCCCGCGAAGCCCACTCGGACCCGACCCTGGACGAAACGGTGTCGTACATTGTCAAGCACATGATTCGCAACAACCTGATCCCACCGCCGCCCAAGACGAGCCATTGATTCGTGGGCGTACGTGTTCGTTTTTGGATGGAGAGGATTTTGGGTGGGATTGGCAAGCTGTACGCTACGTTCCTTGTTGCCCGCCGGCAACAGCCTGAAGCTCGGCTTCCAGGCGTTGCACCTGTTCGCGCAGGGGACGGATTTGCTCTTCGATCAATTGTCCCAGCGCCTCATTGAATGTGGGCTGATCCGGTTGGCTACTGACGGCATCGGCTTCGCGATCGGCATTGGAAATAGGCTTGAGCGTCCGCAAATGCTCGTGCACGATCACGCTGACCAGTTGGCCGACCGAAGGCTTTGCGCCGCTCGACGCCTCTAGCTGCGCGATCATGGCTTCAAGCGTCTTGACATCTTCCGCGCTGAGAGGCACGCGGCATATCTCGGTCGCGTCGGCAAGCGCGGGGCGGCCGCCGCTGGAACGGAGCCGCTTCACTAACTCGCTGCCAAGCGCGGCGAGCGCCAGCGGATCGAGGCTCGGCGATTGGGCCTCCCCCACCGGTTCGGCGCCGAGGGCCGCGGCGAACTCCTCTGGCTTGATCCGTCGTTGCGGCTCGCCTGAGGACTCAATGCGGCGAGCGGGTTTCCCAGTTACGATGATCTTCTTGGCCATGGCATCACCCATTTATTTGTCGACGGTTCGTATACGGTAGAATTGGCCGTCAAACTCCACGACGACTTCGCCCTGGTTTGTTTCCCGGCCAAAGCGATGCAGAAAGCGCCTTAAGTTCGCGATGTTGGCTTCAAAGCGATCGGTGTCAATAAAGCAGTACACCAAGCGCGTCTTTTCCCACAAGATTTCTCCGTCGTCTTTCTCCCAGGTCCCATCGGCCGGTGGCAGAGCGGTGCAACCGCCGCCGATGCGGCTCAGGATTTCTCGCGCTTCCTTGACCCAGCCCTCGTGATTGAGAACGGCTCTGCCGTCTTTGTCGCGGTCGGGAATGTAGAGGCACAATCTCTGCGTTGAATACTCGTCCCCAGACCCGAGCTCCTTGGCGAGATCCATTTGCCGTCTCCGTTTTCACCTGATCCTTCGCCACAATTCCAGTATAGACTTTTTATAAAATAAATCAACAGAGCAGGTTACTTTATTTATAAAAAGTTCGGGAAGGCGCGGCGATCGATTCATTACTCCCCCAGGATTCGTTGCATTTCAGGAGAGGGGTGTGCGAGTGTGTGTGTGCAACGAATGCGCGCAGGTGACGTTTACTAAAGGAGTTACGTACAAGAAATGCGTTGCAGGCTCAATTCTGTGGCTTGCCAACGGGCTAAGCGCGAAGGAGCCGTTCGTAAATCGCCAGCGTCGCCGTTGCCATTGTTGCGGCGTCGAAGCGCTCCATGACGGCGATGCGGCCGGCCTCGCCCAGGCGACGACGCTCATCGGGGTGTTCGATCAAGTGTCGCAGCGCCGCGGCCAGGGCGTCGGGATCGTTGGGCTCGACAAGCAGACCGCCGCCCGTCGCTTCGATCAGCTCGACAAAGGCCCCATGCCGAGGCTGCACGACCGGCACGCCGTTCGCCCACGCTTCAAGCAAGTACAGCCCCTTCGGCTCACGGTACACGGTCGGCACGGACATTACGTCGAGTGATTGCAGAAACCGCACCTTGCACTTGTGATCGGGCGACTCGACGTATTCGAAATCGGTAAGCAGTCCCGCGGATTTCAGCTTCGCTTGCTCCGCCTCGAGGTACGGGCGGTTATTTTCGCCGAGCCAGCCGGACGCTCGAAGTCGGCATGGTGGCGTCCCGGGCATTGCTCGCAAGCGGATAAACGCGTCGACGATCTGGTGAAAGCCCTTCTCCGGGCAGATACGAGCGAAGTAGCCGATGGTGAATGGGCTTTCGCTTACTGACGTGCGCGGCTCTGACGCACCGTGCCCTTTGAGATTGATGCCGGGCTGCACGACGTCGATGCGCGCGCGGGGGATGCGGAGGTAATCCGACATGAAGTCGGCGTAGTAGCAGCTCGTGGCAATGAAGCCTTGCATTTCCTCGCAGTGCTTGCTGATGAGCTCGATCGCCTTGGATCGGTATGGTTCGGGCAATAGTTCCAAGAAGATGTCGTCTCCCTGCAGCGAACCGAGAATTGGAACCTTGAGCCGCCGGCGGAGCTGCGGAACCATGCCGGAGAGAAGCACATTCGTCAGGTTGATGATTTCCGGCCTGATGTCGGCTTCGAGCCAATCGACGAGCTTGTCAATTTCTTTCTTCTGATTGCCTAGATCGCCTTCCAGCATGGAGATGGTGAGATCGCCGAGTTGTGACGCCTGAGTGGACGATGCGAAACGCGAAACCCAGCGCAAGAGCCAATTGAAATCGAACAGACCGTCGAGCCAGCGCGGCGTCCAGCGGAAGAAGGAGAACTTTTGCTGAAGGTAGACGTTGATGCCGCCGAAGAAAACGCGTGACTGGCTGACGTCTTCTTCATCGGTGCGAATCGGCGTGTAAGTGGGGACGAGCAGGGCGTCATGGCCCAGCGCGATGAGGGCGCTGACGAGCGTGTTGTCGCGCATGCAGCTGCCGCAGTACATGCCCGCGGCGCCGGCGGTGATGTAGGAGATGCGCATGGCCGATTTCGTTTAGGGCACGCTCGCCAAAGGCGAGCGACTAAACGTTGATACCGTCAATCCACCATCTCGCCTTCCGGTTCGGGCAAGAAGAAGCAGGCGATCGAACCGACGGCGTAGACGAACAGCGCCACCGCCGCGGCGGCCGAGGCGAATTTCTCCGGCCCGGGTGAACCGGGCATGAAATCTTGCGCCGCCAGCATGCCGGTTACCCAGGCGAACGACGTGCCGATGACGCGCCCGCCGATGTTGGCCGCGAAGCTCTCGCCCGTGCCACGCAAGTGCAACGGATAGGCGGTCGGCAGGAAGTTGCCCCAAAAGCTCATCTGCGCCACCGTCACGAATCCCGCGAACATCACGCCGAGCGAGACATTCGTCACGGGCAACGCTCCTATGCCCAACCAACCCAGCGGTATCTCGAAGTATTTCGTGTTCTCAATACTGAAGATGAAATAGAAAAACACCGGCATTAACAACAAACCGGGAATCTGAAATACACGCAGCAGGTTGCGACGGCTGATGAACCAGACGGCGATAAGGGCAAACGCAAATCGACCGAGCAGGCCGCCGATCTCCTGCACCTTGTTGTAGTCGCTATAGAGCTTCCGCTCCGCCAGTTTTTCCATGCGAGCATCGGGCATGACTTTCGCAAAACGCGGATCGTCCGGATTGTCGGCTCGTTTCTTTTCCTGGAGCTTCTTGATCTTTTCCTTCGCTTCCGCGACGTCGTCCTTCAGGCCCGGCACGATAAACGATAGTTGCTGAATCGCGCCAAACGCAGCCCCGTACACACAGGCGAACATCACCATCGCAATCAGCGTCGTCTGGATCAACTCCGGCGAGAACAGTGCGCCAAAGCTCGGTCGCTTGAGCGTCCCCTCTTCGACTTTTTTCGCCCAGGCGGGGCTTTCCGGCAAGAAAGGCCGAATGAGGATCAACGGAATCGCCGGGATCAGACCGGACATCAACGTATAGCGCCACGCGAGCGTTGCGGTGTCCCCCTGGGACACCTGGCCGATGATGCTCGCTAGAAACTCCGGAATAAGCACGGCCGGCAGCTGGCGGATTTCTTCCAGGTGATTGGCGAGCGAGTTGGCGCTGGCGACGAGCAAACCGCCGATCGAGGAGAACGCCTGCGTGTAGCCCAGCACTTGCTCGCGCTGATGCGGGTTCGGGAAGAGTTCGGCAAGCCAGGCGATGGCGGCAACGAACTCGACGCACACGCCGATGAACGTCGTCGTGCGGAAGATCAGGAGCGTCCAGGGGCCCGTGGCAAATCCGGCCAGAAAGGCGGAGATGGCGTAGCACAAGATGCTCCAGGTGAGTACGCTGCGCCGACCGAGCCGATCCGTCAGGTACCCGCCCAATAGCCCACAGACGCCGCCGACAAACGCCGGGATGTAAAACAGCCGGCCGACCCAATCGTTGAACTCCGGTGTTCCGGGTCGAAACCCGAACTCCTCCAGGGCCGATGGCACGACCAAGGGAAGCATCAACAGTTCGTAAATGTCGAACGCAAATCCGATCGATGCGATGATCAGAATCAGCCAATCAGTCGCATCGAGCGATTTCGGTTCAGGCACAATCGGCGAAGACGGGGTAGGAAGAGGCGCCTTGTCGGAAAAGGCGCTTTCGTTGGAGTCCATCGACATCGTCGGCTTCCGATAGGAGAAACTGGCGGGTTGCGTAGAGACTGTATTGTACGATTTTTCTCATGCGCCGCGTAGCGTTTCCCGGCGCTGACTCGCCCTGCCTCACGAAGTCGGGGCCACGATTTCCAAAAGTTCGACGGCGGGGTAGCCATCGCAATGGATCAACGCCAGCCGGCCATACGTGACTTCCGGCGTCGACAGGCCGAACCACTGCATCATGTCCGGCCCCGGAGTAACACGCAGGTACTCAGTCGGCTCAATGCGCCGCAACACGTCGTGTTCGATGAGTATCCGTCCCAGGGGCGTGTCCTCGGCGAGAATGGCGTCACGCACAGCCGGGCTGCAGTAATTGAGCCAAATGCGCACCAGGCCGAACTGCACGATCTTGCCGCTACTCTTGAGGGCGAGCAGGATCTTTCGAGCGTAGCTATCACCCTGGCGTTTGCGTTCGAGGACTCTCACGTCGACGAGACTGCCGTGATGCGCCTCGACGGTGACGGTCATGTGATGTTCGTGAACGAGCAACTTGTGATAGGGTTCGGGAACCCACTCGGCCGGGACGACATCGAATTCGCGCAAGTAGGACGTCGGCGGGAAGAGTTGAAACAGCGAATGGAGATCGGGACCCGCACTGGAGGACATTCAGGGGTTCCTTGTTTAGCCGCTCGCCTTTGGCGAGCGCGGGCTTCGCGCTCGCCAAAGGCGAGCGGCTAAACGTTCACGCATGCGCTAAGGGCAGCGACAACGCCACCAGCTGCGGCATCGCCTCGGGCGCCTCGGGCTCGACGCGATCGAGCACGGTATCCACTAGGTAGTACAACAACTCGCGCAACTCCGTCGGCTCCACCGCGTCGGCAATCGCCTCGGTGCGGGCGCGATATTTTTCCACGAGCTTCTCGGCCTTCTCGAACACTTCGGCTTTCTCGAATAGCTGACGCACGCGCGGCACCAGGTTCTGCGCCTGTCGCGGGTGCTCCCCATGGACGATGGCCAATAGCTCTTCGCGATCACCGCCGGTCAATGCTTCGAGCGCCAGTGCCAAAAGAAGCGTCGGCCGACCGGCGAGGATGTCCTGGCCCGCGACGAGTTTGTTGTCGGAATCGCCTTCCCAGTCCTTGAAGTCGTTGAGAATCTGGAACGCAACGCCCAGGTGCCGGCTGAAATCCGTGATCATCTTTTCGTAGGCGTCAGCCGGACCGGCCAAGCGGATACCCGAATACAGCGCCGCCTCAAACGCCGGCGAAGTCTTCAGGGCATAGATCTTCATCGCCTCCAGCGCTGTGATCGTCTTATCTTTGGCGTCGCGCCACAGCAGTTCGGCCCCCTGCCCTTCGGAGAGCTTCAGGTGCGCGTCGGCCAGCTTGTCAAGAATGTCTGCCGCCACGTCGCTGCCGAGCGTTTTGCGTTCTCGACTGACGAGACGGTAGCCCAGGCCGATGAGATAGTCGCCGACGTTGATCGCCGTGCCGATCCCGTACTGGCGATGCAGCGTTTCCTGGCCATAGCGAAACGTGTCGTCGTCTTCAATGTCGTCGTGAACGAGTGAAGCCTTGTGAAACGTCTCGATGGCAAGGGCGGCCCGCTTGACCGAATCGGAAATATCGATGCCGTCCGCCGAGCGCGCCGCCTTGCCGCCCGTGAGGGCGTCATACGCTGCCAGCGTGATGAACGGCCGCGATCGCTTCCCGCCTTGCATCAGCCAATCGTAAGCGATCTTTTCATGAAGCGCGAGGGGATCGCCAGTCGGCCCTCTCTCCCCGGGAGAGGGGTCGGGGGTGAGAGTCTTGGCACGTTGACGAGGCGCGAGCTTGTCCAACGCCGCCGGCTCGAACATCTGGTTCGACGCTCGCATCAAATGCACGTACGTCTTCGTGACCTGCTTCGGCGCCTCCGTCTTCAGGCCGATCAAGTCGAACACCCAATCGTTATCGACCGAAGTGCTGCGGCAATTACTCGACAAGAGCGGCGCAGCCACGCACGGGATACCCGCGAGCAGAATCTTGTCAATCGCCTTTTCCAACACGTTCAGGCACGCCACGCCGACGATCGCGTCGACATGGCCCGACACGATGATCTTCAAAACGATCGGCGTACCTTCGGAGACGAGCACCTTGTAGCCGAGGTCTTCCGCTTTCGTCTTGAAATCGGCGACTTCGCACGCCCCGCACTTTCGGCAATCGAGGCCGAACTCGTCGTAGTCGGCCGGGCAGCCCTCGGCGTTCTTCAAGCAGTGGGGCAAGAGAAGTAGCCGGCGCTTGAAGTCGACGGCGCTCACTTGGTCGCGCCAAAACTCATTGGCGATGGCGACCATCGTAAAACCGAGGAACTGCTGATCGAAGCCCGCTTGTTGCAGCAACTCCTCGCCTAGCTTTTGCAATTCAGGCTTCGTCAACTGCTTCGAGCGGTCGATCGATTTGGCGAACTGATGCGCCTCGGCCCGAATACGGTCGCGCAACTCGCGCTCCTGTGGCACCGTCTTGAGGTGGGCATTGGGACTCGGCTTCTTGGCTTTTTCCACGGGAGCTTCAACCACAGGTGAACCTCATTATCGTAGACCTCACGCTCCGCGTGATGGTTCCTCACGCGGAGCGTGAGGTCTACGGTCAATCGATTGTCGCGCCCGTCCGAGGGCGGAGACTGTAAAGATTATCGGGTACAGCTTCTCATAGTACCACAGCTTTGCAAAATAAAACCCGATCGGGCTAGGGTGGGAGAGTCCGCCTGTCTCAATTTTCTCGACGAGCCAGGTTATGCCTTTATTCACGGCATCGTTAGCCCGACGCGCCAGCGAGGGGTCGGGAGGGCCAAGCTCCTGCCGAGCCGTCTGTGCGCCATGCTCATCGCGGGTTCGCGGCTCGGCTGGACCCTCGCCCTCCCGAGACGCGACGGTCACGAGCACGTCGAGGGCCAGCGCGGTTTCTTCGATGCTGGATGGCGAGCCCAGTCCGCCGCCCCAGCCGCCGTCCGGATTCTGATTGGCGAGCAGCCAGGCGATACCGCACTTCGCCGGTTCCGTATCCATCATACCCAAATCGCGATAAGCGGCCAGAACCCGCGAAGTTCCATAGGTGGGATTTTCTTCGTCGGCCAAGTGCTGATTGCCGAACCAAAGCGGCAGCCAGGAGCCATCGGGCCGTTGCGTGCGGGCGAGGTATTGCAGTCCGCTCCATATCGGAGGGGAATCTTCGTGCTTGCTCCACGCTTTCATCCACGCGGTGGCGACCAACGCTCTCAGCGCGTGAGCCGTCAGGTCATTGCCACTGCGGTCAAAAGGCAAATTCCCCCAACCACGACAGAAAGTCGGCCAGCCGCCGTCACCGTTTTGAAGATCCATCAACCATTGTGCAGCAGCCATCACGGCAGGCTCCCCGACCTCCGTTGACGTCGCTTCTTTCGAAGTGCGAGGCAAAACCTCCGCCGGTGGACCGACGTGTTTCAGGGCCAGAATTGCCCCCGGCGTATCATCCGCGTCCGGCACACCGCCGGGCAAGTCCGTCCAGGCCCAGCCGCCGGGGTCAGCGCCGGTGTAGGGGTGATAATCCTTGTACTGCTGGTTCAACAGCCAATCGCGCAGTTCATCTATTTTGTCGAGCCGATCGAGTTCGCCGGCGGCGGCGAGGGCGTTGACCGACAGCGTCGTCACCCAGGTCGCGAGATTCGAGTCGATCGCCCAGCTGCCGTCGGGACGCACCGAGTTGATGATGAAACGCACGCCTTCTTGAACCACGGGATGATCCGCGTGTCCGCATGCGGCGAGGCTGAGGGTGACGAAGCTTGTCAGCGGAATCGCTTCGAGGAAGCCGCCGCTCGAAGGTTGTATCGACCGCAAGACGCCGAGCGTCCAGCGCCGGCTCAGCCAGCGCGTCAGCAGCGCGATCGGGTTCCACGGCTTCTTGTGGTAGTAGATGCACTGCCCAATTGCGATCAGCGCCGGCAGGGCGTAGCTGACGACATGCAGTCGCACGAAGCGATACCACGACTGCGGCAGCACCGCCAACTCGAACGGCAAGGGCGGCACTTCGTCCCACGACACAAGGCCGGCCAACGCACACGTCGTCAAGATCGGCGTTGCGAACGTCCGGTCGACGCCGTAACGCTCGCGAATCGCTTCCGGCCAACCATCGGCCGGGCCGTACTTGGAGGTGAGCCATGCTTCGGCGCGGGATACTGCGCGCGCTAAACGGGGAGCGGAATCGGTCAGGTAGATGGCCGATCGGCACAGCATCGTGGTCGAGATGTTGCTGAAGCTGACCGTGGTGTCGCCCCAGCCGCCGCCGTCGTTCTGATGTGCCGCCAGCCAGGCTAGGCCGCCGTCGATGAGAGAAGTCAGTGCTGAGTGCTGAGTGCTGAGTGGTTGTGCCTGGCGCACGAGATAAAGGGCCATGACCGCCGTCGCCGTCGACAGCGCCGACGTCGAAAGTTCGCCGACCCAATGCCCATCCGGCGTGCGTTCTTCCAGCAGCGCCGCCAGCGCGGTCTGATAGGCGGCCTCGAGTTGTTCGCGGGAAACAGCAGACATGTCGGCGGCGCACCCCGTGTTGCGTCCTAGAAATTCCGTGCCAGCACCGCCGGCGCCGAGTTCTTCGTGTGGTCCTTGCCGCGATAAACGCCGAAATCGTTGAACCAGAAGTATTTCGCGAGCCGATAGAGCCAGTTCTGTTCGGGAATCTCGTCGACGGGATTGAATTGCGACGTGCGGACTTCCATCGCATCCAACTCATCGCCAGCAGTCTGGCGGACGGTCGAATCCCTGGCCTCGTGCTTCTCGACGAGCTTCTTGAGCAAGTCGGGCCGCTCCAGTACGATGCAGCCGCGCGTTGTGTGTTGCGCGAGCTTGCGGAAATCCTCCAGAAACTCCGAGTCGTAGAACTTATCGCGCAAACTACGGTCATCCTCGTCCGTTTTCACCGATTCCTTCGAGAACTGTACGATCGGGCATGGCTCGATATCGCCCCAGGGGTTGATGTGATGGGTCAACCCCGTCGCGGCCGGGCAGAGCGCTTGGCCTTCGCCGTCGAAGTACGCGTCGATGATGATAATCGGCTTCTTCGTCCGCATCTCGACCACGAATCTTCGCAAGTCCAACTGCTGCTGCGGCGTCAGGCAAAGCTCATGCGACGCGTCCGGGCCCATCGGGCGGAATACGTGAAACCACGTATACATGACCCCCATGTCGATGAGCCGATCGATCCACTGCTCGTTGACCAAGTCGAGATTGGTTTGACAAACGCTGGTGCAGACGCCGGTAAAGACGTTGTTGTTCAGGCAGTTCTGAATGCCTTGCAGCGATTTCGAGAGGACCCCGTCCCGGCCACGGCGCTCGTCACTGACGATTTCGCTCCCCTCGATGCTGATGAGCGGCGTGATATTGCCCAGCTCGCGCATCTTCTTGGCGCGTTCATCGGTGATGAAGTGCCCGTTGGTGAAAATCTGAAAGTAG
>Ga0194128_10003419_pt1 | contig 24455 bp, 17 predicted proteins | sample TA2KigCa65mmetaG_FD_148650 | JGI IMG/M metagenome (GOLD analysis project Ga0194128, IMG submission 148650) | Freshwater microbial communities from Lake Tanganyika, Tanzania - TA2015037 Kigoma Deep Cast 65m | ecosystem: Environmental > Aquatic > Freshwater > Lake | place: Tanzania: Lake... | reverse complement strand
CATGGGCTACCGCGACCCGGCGACGATTGACATCGAGAGCTACGCCAGCCGCGAGGCCGAGGGTGTGCTGCTCGTGCGGAAGGCCGGTGAGATGCTTTACAAATTGTCCAACCCGCCCGCCTGGCAAGGCGGTGTAGGTTCAGCCTGACGGCGAGTTGCCAACGAGCGTGGCACCATACAACTGTATGGCCGTGCACGAACTGACGAAGACCCAGCGCGCCGTCCTTGAGTTTGTCGTGGCGTTCAATCATTCGCACGGCGCGGCGCCGGCCGTGCGCGAGACCGGCCGCAAATTTGGGTTTCGAAGAGGCGGCGGGCATGAAGCGGGCTTCGGCAGACGTGTCGGGGGGCATTTCACTTGGCCGCTTGGTTGGCAGTTCACGCGACGCTCGGGGAGCCGCCCGGCACGCGCACTTTCCCTGGGGAAAAAGTTTCGGGAAAAGGTGAAAAACCGTTTGACATGACAGATGTCGTGGATTACCTGTCTCGCGCTTTCGATGAAAACCTGCGTGAACAACCGAATCGGGAAGACGCCTGAGGGCGTGTGCGCACCAGCGACACGTCTCTATCGGGGCGCCTCGGGCGGTTTGTTCCGCCTTGTCCCGGCACCGGCGTATTGGATCGAACAGAGCCAATCCATGTCGGAGGGAAGAGAGGCAGGCAGGTAAGGAACAGCGACCAGAAGCGATTTCCAAACCCTGCTTGCCGGACGCAAGCAGGGTTTTTTGTTTGTCCGGATGAGAACGCAACATTGAACGAAAGGCAGCCACAGTGAACGGGAATCACGCCGCATCCATGTGATGCGCACGAACGCCAGAAGCAGTTGGGTCCGGGAAGGCCGCGGCCTGCCCGCCGGTGGAGTGTCGTCGCGACGCGCCGCGAAGAGATCCGAAGCGTTCGCAAGAGTTTTACAATTCAAGGGCTTCGCAGGAGGTGTGCCCCGAAACACCGAAACATCCGCCATGAAACCGCGGGTTGGGATCGCATAGATCACCAAGAGGTGTCTGTTCTTTGTTGTCACGGGCCGGGGGCGCAATTCGGCGTCCCCGGCCCGCAGTTTTTCAGGCGGCTGTGGTTCAACGGCAGAATGTCCCCGTGCCAAGGAGACGATCCGGGTGCGATTCCCGGCGGCCGCTCCACTTTCGACACGCCGTGCGCCAGCTTGCGCAGCCGGGCCTCCAAAACCCAGCGGGCTTGGGGCAGCACCAAGGCGGCGTGCCACTCTTCGGACGAGCACCTCGACGGGGTGAACCGCGATGCAAAAGACCGAATTGTGTTCACTTCGCGGCGGCGCGTGGCTATCAAGTGACCGCGCACCGCAACGGCGCGCGCGGACGGATCGGGGTCGTGGCAGACAAGTAATGCACCTGCTTTGCAAGCAGGACCATGTGGGAGCGTTACCCATCGACTCCACCATCCGCCGCCGGACTTGCGGCGCGAGCGAGAAGCGATGCGTGATGGGTTGTCCGACACCAGCGCCTCTCGCAAGCCGATCTTCGCCACTCACTCCTCACTTCCAGTTTCTGCGGGGAACTCGACCAAAGCACAGAGGCGAGCCTCATAAACTCGCATAAGTGAGTGCGACTCCCACCCCCGCTACCATTCCCGGGCGGCGTCCCGGCGGCTGGCCTGTAGATCCAGCGTCACAAAACAAGCCGGAAGCGACGACTGGAGCGTTACCAGCGCGGCCCACCATAGGACCTGTAGCTCAACGAGCAGAGCGCCCCGTTGTCTGCGGGAGGGTTGAGGGTGCAAGTCCCTTCAGGTCCGCCAATTTCACCATCTCACCGCGGGGCAGGGTCCAGGGACCGCGCGCCCCGCTTCCTCAAGTCCCCGGTGATGGGTTAACCGGGGCAACCAGCGCGTAGTGTAGGAGCAACATGCTCCGCTTGGGACGGAGTGATCGCAGGTGCAAGTCCTGCCGCGCTGACCCCTCTTTTGCTCAGTGGGATAACAGTAGTCCGCCTGTTTGTTAAACAGGATGGTGCTGGTGCGACTCCAGCCTGAGCAGCCACCGCTCGCGTAGCTCAATCACAGAGCACGATGCTTCTAACATCGGAGATGGAGGTGAGACCCCTTCCGCGAGCGCCACTTCCCAGGAAGGCAGGCCGATACAAGCTGGCGGCACCTGTCCCGAAAATAGGATCGGCAACGCCGAGGTCGGAGCATTACCGACGCCTTCCGCACGTCCTGTAGCTCAACAGCAGAGCACCCGGCCGATAACCGGGAGACCGCGGAGCATCACCGCGCTGGACGACCACTTTCACGAACAGCCGGGCATCGCTCCCACCCCGGCTCGAACAAATCCATCAACCCCAAACCCGAAAGGAAACCGCCATGAAAGACCCCATCCGTCTGCAAAGCCCGTTGCTCGTGCGCCGCAGCTACAAGCCGGCGCGCCGCATCGCCGTGAAGTTCGCCCCGCCCCGCGCGCACCTCGTGCCGCTTGTCCGGGCTCGCAACGCACCGCCGTTCGCGCCCGAGAACCTCGAAGCCGCGGAGTCGTTTGCGCAGTGAACCCGCAGTTCAACCCGCAGCCGTCGCCACGCGCGGCGGCTGCGGGCCTCTACTCAATCGGCGAACTCCAGCCAGCCGAACTTCGCGGGCGTGTGCGCCGTGTTCGTCGCGGTCGGGCTCCAGGCGAGGAACGATTTGCTCGCGATGTCATGGCGGTAGAGGTTCAGCCGCCACTGCGTGCCGTCGTCGCTCTCCGCGTGGCTCGGCCGGCCACAGGCCGGACACTACACCGGCGCAAGATGGGCTTTGCCGAGGTCTCGATTTGAGATTTGCGATTTTACGAGCCGCAGTCCCGTTCCAGAGCGGCGGCGTAAATCGTAAGTCGCAAATCAATCTCCGCCCGGTGGTGAAACCGTATCGCGGCCGGCCTACACCCGGCAGTCGAGGGTGCGACTCCTTCCCGGGCGGCCCATTCAAGGCTGAGTGCGGGCTGAAGCGCAGCAACCGGCTTCGCACAGGAGGTTTCGCGTTGAGCAAACGGTTGCGCTCGGCTTGAGTCTGCGTGTGCTCCTGCTGCGCGAACCATTCGCGGCGCGCCTGCGCCACCTCGCCGCGCAGGGCGTGTTTCTCGGCACGTCGTCGTGGAAATATCCCGGCTGGTTCGGAACCATCTACGACCGCGACCGCTACGTGTGGCGGGGGCGCTTCTCCGAGGCGCGCTTCGAGCGGAACTGCCTTGCGGAATACGCGGAGGTCTTCCCCGCGGTTTCGGTGGACGCCACGTTCTACCGCTTCCCGACCGAAACGATGCTGCGCGAACTCGCGGCGCAGGTGCCGGATGGCTTTCGGTTCGGCTTCAAGGTGACGGATGAAATCACGCTCAAGCGCTGGCCGCACGTGCCGCGTTCCGGCGCGCGCGCGGGACTGGTGAACCCGCGCTTCCTGGATGCCGCGCTGTTCACCGACGCGTTCCTCGGACCGCTTGATGCCATCCGCGCCAAGGTCGGACTGGTGATGCTGGAGTTCACGCGGTTCGGCTTGGAGGATTTCGCGCGCGGTGGGGATTTTGCCATGGCGCTGGACGCCTTCTTCTCGCGCGTGCCGAGCGGATGGCCGCTGGGCGTGGAGCTGCGCAACCGCCAGTGGTTGCAGCCGGACTATTTCGCCGTGCTGGCGCGCCACGGCGTGACGCACATCTTTAACGCGTGGGCGGACATGCCGCCGGTCGGCGAACAGATGGCTCTTCCCGGCAGCGAGACGAATCCATCGCTGCTCGCCGCGAGGTTTCTGCTGCGCGAAGGACGGCGCTACGAAGAAGCGGTGAAGCAGTTCAGTCCATATCGGGAATTGCAGGAGGCGGACGCCGAAGGGCGCGTCTCGGCGACGAAGCTCATCCGGCGCGCGCTCAACTCGCGCGACCGGACGAAGGTGACGCTCTTCGTGAACAACCGCTACGAAGGCCACGCGCCGGGAACCATCGCGGCGGTGCTGGATGCGGTGGAGGCTGACGAACCGTAATGAGCGTTCAGTGATCGGAAATCAGTAACCAGCTTTCAGGAGTGGAACTCCGGCATCACTGAACCCTGGACATTGATTACTTTGCCGCGCCGCCCGTCGTGAAGTGCCCGCGGCTCACGCGCCACAGCTTTTCCTCCCAGTCGGTCTTGTGCGCGAGCGGGTCGGCGTCGGTGCCCCAAAGCTTTTTCACCATCTCGCGCTGCGGCACGAACGGACACTTGGCCTTCGGGTTCTTGTGCGTGTCGTCCACCGAACGGAGCGCGAGCTGCGCGCCGGTCATCAGCGCGGGCTTCTCCGGACGGCCGAAGCGCGTGTTGAGCTGATACGCCGCCTCGTCCAGCGCGCCGAGCCGCTCGGCGTCCGTGGTGCCCCACAGCGTGGGCTGCGTGTCCAGGTGGGAGAGGTTCCACATCGAGAGCCGGAGCTGACGGACGGGTTTCACGTGGCGGCTCATCAGGTCGCGGAACATCCCCTCGATGATCGCGTTGATGATCGAGTTTCGGAACTGTGGATGCTGGAAACGGTAGCTGGCGCCGGTCTCGGTGAAGTCGTTGAAGCGGATGCCCAGGCTCAGCTCGCGCAGTTGGAGCTGCTCGCGCCGGAGCTGGCCCGTCAGCCGCGTCGCCTCGCTCAACGTGAACGTCAGCGCCGCCTCGTAGTCCGGCTCGTCGTAAGGCAGCGTGGTGCTGCTTGAAATCGTCGTGCGGTCGTTCACCACCAGCATCAGCGGCTCGTTCCAGCGGCCGTTGGCGAACAGCCAGAGTTGGTGGCCCCAGATGCCGAACTTCTGCTTGAGCAGCGGCGACGGCAGCTTCGCCACGTCGCCGAACGTCTTCGCGCCGAGGGCCGACAGCGCGCGCTCGCGCCGTCCCGCGATCCCCGACATCTCGCGCACCGGCCGGTCGCGCAGGAATTCCTTCTCCGTCCCCGGCGCGATTTCGAGGAAGCCCGGCTTGCCCGCATCGGTCGCCAGCTTCGCGAGCTTGGCGGAGCTCGCGAGCCCGCCCGAAACCGGCAGGCGCGTCTCGCGCTTGATGCGGGCGCGGATGGCTTCAACGTAATCGCCCGGCGTCGTGTCGCGCCACACGTGCGCGTCCATCGTGCTCAAGTCCAGGAAGCCCTCGTCAATCGAGACCGGCACCATCGTCGGCGCGTATTGCTCGAGGATGCGGAACATTTCGCACGAAAGCCGCCGGTATTCGTCGTAATGCGGCCGGCACAGCACGCCCTTGGGGCAGCGCGCCTTCGCATCGAAGCACGCCATGCCCGTCTCGATGCCGAACTTTTTCGCCAGCCGGTTCGCCGCGATCACGATGCCGTCGCCACGCCGCCCCCCGCCGACCCACACCGGACGCTCCTCCAGCCTCGGGTCGAGCGCGATCTCGCAACTCGCAAAGAAGCTGTCGCCATCCATATGCAGGATGCGGTTCCGGGTCATGCGGCGTCGGGCAACCTAGCGCGGCGCGAGGCGGCAACAAGAAACAAAGTTGAGGAAAGTCTCCCGGCTCGGACCGCCGTTGTCCGCGCCGCGGCAGGAGAACGACAACAAAGAGCAGACACCCCGGGTGAGGCGTAATGCGTAATGAGTAAAATCGCATTCCGCCTCTTACGTTTTACGCATTACGGATTACAAATTATGACCGACATCCTGAACCAACCGGCCGTGCTGGTCCTCAACCGCCACTGACAGGCCATCGGCGTGCGCACGCCCGCCGACGCCTTCTGCCAGATGGCCGCCTGCGCCGCGACCGCGCTCGATATCGAGGGCGGCGACTTCATCCACCTCGTCGCGTGGGACGAGTGGCTCGCGCTGCCCGTCCGCGAGCACGACACCGCCGTGCGCACCGTGCGCGGCCTTGTGCGCGTGCCGACCGTGGTCGTGGCCGTGAACTTCGCGAAGGTGCCGAAGAAGCGCCCGTCTCTGCGCAAAGTCCATCCGCGAGCGCGACGGCAATCGCTGCCAATACACCGGCCGCCCGTTGCACCCGGAGGAAAATGGAAACTCTTCCTGCGATGAACCAATGCAAACTGACTGGGAATACGATGAATTGGGGAGTGCGCCCCCCGGGCGCAGCCAACCGACGCCCTCGCCGTTTGGCTCCACGGCCGGAGTGCCTGGCGAGGGCACCAGACACGGTAGGCGCCGCGCCGGCGCTACCCAGAAACGAATCTCGAAACATGACAACTCGAACACGAACGAACGACACCTTGCTCGCTTCCTTGAAAAACCGGCTGTGCCACCGACACTCGCCACCGCGCCTTGCTCCGCGTCGCTGCGAATGAGGCCGAGACGTTCGTGTGGCTGAACGGATTTCCGTTGCTCCTGCTGCCGGCGCTGCTGCAGGAGAAAGTCTAAAGGAGTGGCATCTCCGAGTTCGGTTACTTTGAGCATGTCCCGATTCCGTGGACAGGGAGGGGCAACGGCTGGGATAACCAAGCCCCAAGTCGATGGAAACGGCAACGAAACACCGGACGTTTGATGAAGCCTTCAAGTGGGACGCCGTTCAGCTCCTCCGGTTGTGAGTGGACGGGGGGGGTAAAGCGCTTCGATGAGGCTTGGCATGCGCACGTTGCACAGATGTGGCGGCTACCTACTCTCGCGCAAGCTATACATGCACTACCATAGGCAATGCCTCGTTTGACGTCCGTGTTCGGAATGGGAACGGGTCGATCCGAAGCTTCGTCGCCGCCACACCAAAATGCCATTCGGCTCTACAGAGTGATCTTTGAATACTACACGTCAGGAATCCTAAATTAGGGCGATGTAATTAGAAGTAAAAAACGCTCAAGTTTGGCGAGCAATTAGTACTACTCGGCGGCAACTCACGTTGATTCTACCAGTAGTCTATCAACCGGGTAGTCTGCCCGGGCTCTGCCGGCAATCGCCGAGATACACAGTATTGGGGTAAGCTTGGTGCTTAGATGCTTTCAGCACTTATCTTATCCGCACATGGCTACGTAGCTGTGCCGCTGAAGCGGCAACTACCACACCAGAAGTGCGTCATTTCCGGTCCTCTCGTACTAGAAAATGAATCCCTCATATATCATGCACCCACAGTGGATAAGGACCGAACTGTCTCACGACGTTCTGAACCCAGCTCGCGTACCGCTTTAACCGGCGAACAGCCGGACCCTTGGAACCTTCTCCAGCTCCAGGATGCGATGAGCCGACATCGAGGTGCCAAACCGGGACGTCGATATGAACTCTTGGTCCCGATCAGCCTGTTATCCCTAGCGTACCTTTTGTCCGATGAGCGACGGCAATTCCACAATCAACCGCCGGATCATTTGGGCCTGCTTTCGCATCTGGTCGACATGTACGTCTCACAGTTAGCCTAGCTTATACCCATACGCTCGACGCACGATTACCAACCGTGCTGAGCTAAGCATTGCGCTCCTCCGTTACACTTTGGGAGGAAGCCGCCCCAGCCAAACTGACCTGCACCCGATTTCCTTGATCCGTATGCCGGATTCAAGTTAGAATCCTGATTTGTCAAGGGTGGTGTTTCATGTTACGACTCATGCGCAACCAAAGCCACGCTTTCCTAGTCTCCCACCTACACTAAGCATGACATATAAGAACCCAGCAGGAGCTTACAGTAAAGGTGCATAGGGTCTTTCCGTCCTACTGCGGGCATGCGGCATCTTCACCGCAACTACAGTTTCGCCGAGATCCTCTCCGAGACAGTCGTTCAGTCGTTACAAGATTCGTGCAGGTCGGAACTTACCCGACAAGGAATTTCGCTACCTTAGGACCGTTATAGTTACGGCCGACATTCACGGGGACTTAAGTGCCAAGCTTTTGCCGTGACGGCAGAACAAGGCACGATAATCTTTCCGCATTGGTCACTTGTCACTCCCTATACCTAGTGTATTACGTCGCAGAGAGCTGTGTTTTTGTTAAACAGTCGCTAAACGCAATTTATTGAAGCTCACGACTAGTGAGCACCTCTTCTCCCGAAGTTACGAGGCAAATGTGCCGAGTTCCTTAGAGAGGTTTCTCTCGCGCGCCTTCGTGCATTTGCACTTGTCCACCTGTGTCGGTTTGGGTACGGGCACGGGGTTGTATGCAGTCCTTTTTCTTGGCACTTCGTCATAAAGGCTCGCTTCGACTTTGCAGTCTAGGCTAACTTCACTCGTTGAGTCCACCTTATTAAGACGTGCGTCGGGATTGCACCTTTAGCCCGTGGCTCAGGACTATTTACCTGCTGTGCATTGGTTGCGCCCATCGGCATCACCTTAGCACCCGGCTAACTCTGGGAGGACGAACCTGGCCCAGAAACCCTTGGACTTTGGGCGACTAGGATTCTCACCTAGTATTTCGCTACTCGTGTCTGCATTCTCGCTACTCAGCCCTCCTGCCACCGTTTCCAGTGAGATTCATTGAACTGACTATGCTCTTCTACCATTCGGCCTGATAGGCTGCGAATCCGCGGCTTCGGTATGTGTAGTACATCGCCAATCATTTTCGGCGCACCATCGCTCGATGAGTCAGCTATTACGCACTGTTTAAATGGTGGCTGCCTCTAAGCCAACATCCTCACTGTCTTCGCGTCGGCACATCCTTTCCACTTAGACACATTTCGGCACCTTAGCCGGCGGTCTGGGCTGTTGCCCTCTTGGCTGCGGAGCTTATCCCCCGCAGCCTGACTGCCAAACCTTCTGGATGGATTCGAAGTTTGGTCGGTTTTGGTGGCCTGGTGGGGCCCCTAAGCCATTCAGCACTCTACCACATCCAGTTAGAATTTTGACGCTCGCCCTCAAGCGATTTCGAAGAGAACCAGCTATTACGGGGTTTGATTAGTCTTTCGCTCCTACTCTCAGGTCATCTCAGGATTTTTCAACATCCACGAGTTCGATCCTTCACATGGGGTTAGCCATGCTTCAATCTGCCCAAGAGTAGATCACCACCGCTTCGGGTCTTATCCTTGCGACTATTCGCGCTATTCGCACTCGCTTTCGCTTCGCACTCGCCTCAAAAAGGCTCCTGCAGCTACAAAGATAAACTCGCAGACTCATTATGCAAAAGGCAAGCTGTTATTCCCCCTTACGAAGGAACTTCAACACATTGTAAGCATTTGGTTTCAGGATCTGTTTCACTCCGCTATCAGCGGTGCTTTTCACCATTCCCTCGCGGTACTGGTTCACTATCGGTCACCAAGTAGTATTTAGGCTTATCCAGTGGTCTGGACTGATTCGAACAGGGTTTCACGTGCCCCGCTCTACTCGGGAGTGTTTCACGTCATAAGCTGCTAGCGCGCGCCACACTCGGCTATCACGGTCTTAGGCATTCCGTTTCAGGAATTTGCGACTGCGCAGTTCTCAGATCGTTGAATCCCGCTACCCTCCTAAATAGTCTAGGAGTTTTGCCTTTTCCGCCTTCGCTCGCCACTACAAACGGAATCGCTGTCGGCTTTCTTTTCCTAAGGTTACTAAGATGTTTCATTTCACCTCGTTATTCGCCAATTGCCTATGAATTCAGCTTTCGGCACCTAGCTTCGGCCAGGTAGGTTTTCCCATTCGGACACCTTCGGATCGTCGCTCGCTTGTAGCTCCCCGAAGCTTATCGCAACTTGCAGCGTCCTTCTTCGTCTCTTGGTGCCTAGGCATCCACCAAACGCTCTTTAAAACTTGAACAAATACATAATGCATCTTACACCTAATGTAGTTTCCAGATGTGTAGTTTTCAAAGATCGATTTGCAAAAACGTATGCCGCCGAGTCGGTTTGGGCATGGCTGGACTCGAACCAGCGGCCCTGCGCTTATCAAGCGCATGCTCTAACCAACTGAGCTACACGCCCTAGCCACTGGGGCGCAAACAAACTAACCTAACAATACAGCACGAATGACCCCACTCGCCAAACATCCAAGTGCCAATCAAAAACTGAACTGTGCGAGTTTGCAAATGTAATAGGGTAAATATGTTGCCACGGTTGAATTCGTTAACTTCTTTGAACTCCTAAGAAAGGAGGTGATCCAGCCGCAGGTTCCCCTACGGCTACCTTGTTACGACTTCATCCCAATCACCAGGTGTACCATCGATACGCCGCAAATGGCATTGCTTCAGGCACAACCGGCTTTCATGATGTGACGGGCGGTGTGTACAAGGCCTGGGAACGTATTCACGACGCCGTATCTGATGCGTCATTACTAGCGATTCCGGCTTCATGTCGTCGAGTTGCAGACGACAATCCGAATTAGGCCCAGTTTTCTGGATTTGCTACTCCTTGCGGACTTGCATCCAATTGTGCTGGGCATTGTAGTACGTGTGCAGCCCTGGTCGTAAGGGCCATACTGACTTGACGTCATCCCCACCTTCCTCCCCTTTGTGAGGGGCAGTCTGTCTAGCACGGCTACCGGTTCATCGGATGCTCGAAACAAGACAAAGGGGTTGCGCTCGTTGCGGGACTTAACCCAACATCTCACGACACGAGCTGACGACAGCCATGCAGCACCTGTGCTTCTTGGTATTCCTACCTCGTCAAGCTTTCGCCCTCCTACTAGAAGCATGTCAAGACCAGGTAAGGTTCTTCGCGTTGCATCGAATTAAGCCACATACTCCACCGCTTGTGCAGGCCCCCGTCAATTTCTTTGAGTTTTAGCCTTGCGGCCGTACTCCCCAGGCGGCGCGCTTAACGCGTTAGCTCCGCCACAAGGGGGGTCGATTCCCCTTACAGCAAGCGCGCACCGTTTAGGGCTAGGACTACCGGGGTATCTAATCCCGTTTGCTCCCCTAGCTTTCGTGCATCAGTGTCAGGATATTTCTAGAAGTTTGCCTTCGCGAACGGTGTTCCTCTCGATATCTACGCATTTCACTGCTACACCGAGAATTCCAACTTCCCTTCCATACCTCTAGCGAGTCAGTATCCGAAGCGCTTCCAGAGTTAGGCCCTGGTATTTCACCCCGGACTTGAAACACTACCTACGCACCCTTTACGCCCAGTAAATCCGAACAACGCTTGAGACCTCTGTATTACCGCGGCTGCTGGCACAGAGTTAGCCGTCTCTTCCTCTTCCGCTACTATCAACTTGCGCAGCTTTCTTGCGCAAGAATTGTTCGCGAATGACAGGGGTTTACGGGCCGAAGCCATTCATCCCCCACGCGGCGTCGCTCCATCAGGCTTTCGCCCATTGTGAAAGATTCTCGACTGCTGCCACCCGTAGGTGTCTGGACCGTGTCTCAGTTCCAGTGTGGCTGGCCGTCCTCTCAGACCAGCTACCCGTCAAAGCCTTGGTGTGCCATTACCACGCCAACTAGCTGATAGGCCGCGGACTCATCGCAAAACGCCAGGCCTTGCGGTCCCCAGCTTTATCTGCAGCACAATGCTATCCTGCAGAAGCATCCTGTATTAGCTCGCCTTTCAGCGAGTTATCCGGGTTTTCGCGGTAGATTATCCACGTGTTAATCACCCTTACGCGACTCCAACCGTGACATATTGCTACGCCATGACTGTCGTTCCACTTGCATGTCTTATCCACGCCGCCAGCGTTCGTTCTGAGCCAGAATCAAACTCTCCGATAAATAATCTGCTGATTTCACTCCGATTAGCAGCCATGTTCACCAACGCGCATCCGCTGCTGTCTCTAACCAGCACCGAGTGCGCAACTATCGCTACTGTCGCACAGTTCAGTTTTCAAAGACCACAGGACGGCTCACAAGCGCCTTGATCCGGCAAGTGAATGTCTGTCCTGCAATTGGACTCCCTTAGCGACGACGATCCAGCCTGTGCTTTCCAACTTGGGTCTGGATAGACGCCGGAAGGCAAATCTTCTGTCGAAGGTCGAAAGAACGTCAGTAGATTGCCGGTTGTATGGTTTCGACGCAAGAAGTTTCTTAAGAATAAATCGCCTTCTCGATCCCATCGTTAACGTATTCACGTGCAATGGTTTGCATACTGGCCTGAAGCTCTTGATCGACCGCACTGCGCGAAAGAGGCTCCTTCGGGTCCAAAGCCGTGACGAAGTTACATCAACGCAGATGTTGCAGTTTGCAGAGTTTCTTGTCGCGATACTGGCTGCGCTTCAAACTGCAAATCAGTGCGCGATTCACCTCGACCTGTCGCGAGTAGGCTTCTCGAGGGCATTGTAGCCGGTGAGATCAGTTCCAGACCTGAAGCAGCACGCGAACGTCACCCGGGGCATTGTTCCGAAGCAGTATTGAAACGAGTTCTCGTTGGTCGCCGCCGATTTTCACTGTGACTTTGACCTGAAATGTCGCGCTTCTAACGGAAAACACTCGGCCCGCATTCGATACAGCTTGCCGGCCTAGTCCGGGGACATTCATCAACTCGGCGACACGCCTAAACGGAATGTCGTCGCTGGTTCCCTCAACCGCGTCGGGCCCGGCGCGATACCGCACGATTGACTCTGCGAGACTCATTTCGACGCCCGATGCGAGATGAAGCACCAGTGGGGATGCAGTGTTCAGATTTACGAATCTCGCAGACAGCGGAGTAAACATGTCGGCCAAGGCATTCGTGTATACGGGCGCGAGCTTATTCCGCATCGTCAGCTCCCGGCTGGTCGTCGACACGGGCGGTGGTGGGCGAATTGCAGCCGAACCATAAAGCATGTCCGGTGTCACTCCTCGCACGAGTAGCAGTTCCGAAAGCATGTCCAGTGGACCATTTTTGGAACTGTAGGCAGGGGTCAAGCCAAGATAGTATTCGCTTTCCGCGCCGCTTGATCGCGGGAATTCGTCAACATCAATCCAATCCAAAATCGAATCTGCGACACCAGGAATTGTCCCCGCGTCGAGCCCCACGAGGCCGAGCGCGAGCCGGAGCACCGTTTCGTCGGCGGTGTTGATGTTCACCTTTCGCTCGAGGTCAACGATCTTCACCGAGAAAGTCCCGGGACCGAGCCGCACATCATCGAGCGTGATGCCTTGAAATAGCTCGTTGGTGATGTTTTGCCCCCCCGCCCAAAGCTGGTTCAGCGAATCGAATGGCTCGCTCGTTACGTTGAGTTGCTGGCCAATGACGTATCGGGCGAGTTCGACCCCGGACCGTCCGAGCCACTCGAAATCCGCGTCATGAGTCGCATGTCGAGCCAGGGTCGTCTCTACCTTCATGGAAAGCGCAAATCCTCCAGCCAGCAAGATCAGCACTGTGACCACGAGCAGGACGATCACTAACGCGACGCCCCGCGATTCTCGTCTTAAATGCAACGATTTCATGGCCGGCGAATCGGGGGCGCGGACGGTGCGAGCCCGGGTTGGCTTGGTGGAGTCACGGTTTCCCGCCTCCAGGTTGGCCCGGAACGGTCGTGTTGATGGTGACGCCGATTCGAACCGGCGCGCCACCCGGCGGTGTGCCGCCACCCTGTGGGACATTAGGAATCTGCACTTCTCGGGGCACTGCGTGCGCCGCGAGAGACACGACGCTGGAAACGAGATGCCCGGCGGCTCCGCTGCTGGCGTCACCAAAGCCAATCGTCACGCGCACGAGCTTCGGGAGGCTGTTGCTCGCGATCCACTCACTAGAAAAGTCGTTGAGATTCGTCTCCCAAAACTCGAGCCCGAAGGCCAGCACGTTGCTCGCAAGCGTAATCCGGAAGGCGTCGTCAGCGACATTGGTCGTCGCAAGGATGGAGTGCTGTCGCAATGTCAGCACACCACCGCCGTTGCCGGATGGCTCGACTCCGAACGTTACACGCCGCACTGGTTCGTTGAGGAAAAGGCCGCTGCCGGGGAAGGAGTCCGGCAACTTCGCCACGAAGCTCAACATCGCGAACCGTTCGTCTGTCGTGTCCGCGAGAAATGCGTAATAGCGCACGTTCTCCTGGAACAACAACGATGCCGAAAGCGCCGTTTCAACCGTCTGCCGCGCAACGCGCTCGCGTTGGACCTGCGCCGCGGCGTCAAGGCCTGCCTTCGACCCGCGCAGAATCGACGTCCAACTCGCGTAGATCGCCGTCATGATGAGCGCGAGGATTGCAATCGCAAGCAACACCTCCACCAGCGTGAACGCCCCTGTGTTGGTTCGACGCGCTCTCATCGAAACTTTCCCCCGCCCGCGTTCGGCAGCGTGAGTGTCCGGCCCGGCCCCGTTTGAGAAGCGGGCCGGTAAAACAGCGCCACAAGTGTTTCTTGCACCGGCGGGTTTACGCCAGAATCCACCAGCAGAAACTCCACCTTGAACAGCCCGTTGGTGGCGACTTCGGTCACCACCGCGGTTCCATGCGTGTTTGGGTATTCGTCGATCGGAATGTCAAATGTCCCTTCCTGAAACACGTTCGTGTTCCCGAACTTCGCCGGCAGGATGCTCACATTGGGCCGTGTTTTTTGCAGCGACCGCGCAACCCTCAAGTTTTGCGCCACAAGCTCGAGAATGCCGAAAATGCAGAGAAAAAAGATAAGAATGGCGATCATCACTTCGAGCAGCGTGAATGCCGATGCCACTCGGACTAGCCGTCGCCGCCCGTTTCCGGGTCGGATCTCGCAACGTGTGTTCATCGCGATTTCGCAGCCTCCAGCATGAACTTCTGCGGGTCGTGTTCCACATGGGCGAGGCTCGTTGTGAGCTCCAGCCACAGCATGCAATACTCGTTGTCCTGAGATCTCAACACCACCGTGAACAGGTCGCACGTCCCGTTGCCATGAAACCTCACCACCGCCTCCTCCGCATCCTTGAGCGGCTGCAGGTTCACGTCGAGCAACTCAATGCTGATTTCCGGCGGCAAGGTGACACTCAAGGCTCCCGTGGACGGACCTGAAACCGTCGGCGCTCCTACGCCTGAGGCAATCGCCCCGACCTCGAACACCGCATCGAGCGGCCGGATCCGCAGCTCCACCGCGCGCCCGCTCAGGATGGCTTGCGTCCGCGCGCGGGCGAACACCTCGCGCAAATCGCTCACCGTCTGCCGCATCGGACTCTTGCCACGGGCCTGGACAAACGCCGGGATGCCGATCGCCATGACGAGCGCGATGATCCCGACCACGATCATCAACTCAACCAGCGTGAACGCGCCGGCGCCCCCGTGGGCGAAAACTCCTGAACACCCAGCCCTCCGCGCACGCTGGCTCCGCGCGGGGCAATCGAGGGAGCCGCCCTCTCCGGACGGTCGTCCTGCTCGTTGCGGTTTCGAGTTCATCCCCGGTTAATGCTCGACGTGAGCCGGAACATCGCGCTCAACACGCTCAGCAGGAGGAAGCCCACCACGCACGCGATGGCCACGATGAGAATCGGCTCGATCAGGTTGGTCATCACACGAAGCGAGAGGGCCAGATCGTTTTCGTAAGTGTCGGCCACGTTGCGCAGCGCACCGGGCACGTCTCCCGTCTCCTCGCCGATCTTGATCAAGTCGATCATCAACTGCGGGAAAATCCGGCTCGTTCCGAGGGGTTGCGCGATGGTCTTCCCGTCCGTCACCGCTTCGCGCGTCTTGGCGATTGCCTCGCGCACGATCACGTTGGGCATCACTTGTTCCGTAATCTTGAGCGACGTGAGCACCGGAACGCCATTGTGCAACAGCGTCGAAAGCGTCCGCGCGAACTGCCCGAACAAGTTGAGTCGCACCACCTTGCCAATGATCGGCGCGTTCATCTTCCAGCGGTCAAGCGTTCGCGCGCCGTAATCCGTCGCCTTGAAGCGCTTGAAGACCACGACGCCCGCCACCACCGTCAGGATCATCGCCCACCACCACCGGGTGAAGACGCCGCTCAAGTAAATCAGGAACTGCGTGGACACTGGCATCTCGAAGTCCTTCACGTTCGCAAAGATCGTGAGGAAGCTCGGGAGAATCTTCACCATGAAAACAAACACGAGCACGATGCCCACGCACATCACGATCGCCGGGTAAACCATCGCCGACCCGACTTTCTGCTGCACGTCCGCAAACCGCTCAAAGTGCTCGCCGAGCCGCCTCAATACATCCACGAGCGCGCCTGATTGTTCGCCTGCCCGCACCATGTTTACCATGATGTTCGAGAACACGCGTGGTTGCCTCGCCATCGCATCCGAGAGACTCCGACCTTCCATCACATCCTGTCGGAGTTGACGAGATGCCTCCGCGGGAATGCCCTTGAATTCGAGCGTGGCCATGCTGCCGAGCGCCATCGTCAGCGGCATGCCGGCCTTGAGCAAGTTGGCCAACTGCTGCGTGTAGGTCGCCAACTCGCGCAATGTGGGGCGCCGTTGCTGGCTGAGAAACTCGCGCAGCGGTCCCGGCAAGGCCTGCGTCAACGCCGCTGCACGGCTGCGGGCGTCGGTCTTTGCGGCCGCCCCGCCTTTGCCCGAGTCTACCGCCACAGGGAAAAGCCCCTCGCGCTCGATGTGCGAGAGCGCCGCCGCCCGGTCAATGACGTCGAGCACTCCCGTCACGACTTCACCGGAACGCCGCCGGGCCTTGTAAGAAAACTGCGCCATTGTTTTGCGGGTAGTTAACCAAGCGCCCTTCGAAGTTGCGAGGCGATTCCCCCCTACAGAATGTTCCCTAGGGAGGTCTTTGAGACTGCTTTCTCGTTACCAATCACCGACTGCGCCGTCGCGGTGGAACACGCGCTGCCCAATTTCCTGTCTGAACGGGTGTTTTTTCACCACCTTCTCATTGATGGTGATGCCCAGGCCGGGCCTGGTGTTCGGGCGCACGATGCGGCCCTTCTTCTCGATCGTGAACCCTTCCTCCACCACGTCCGCGCGCCACGGAACGTCGTTATGCACGGTCTCGCAAATGATGTAACTGGGTTGCGAGAAGCCAAACTCCAGCGACGCCGCCGTGCTCACCGGCCCCTGCGGGTTGTGCGGCGCCAGTGCGATGCGGTGCGATTCCGCGAGCGCCGCCACGCGTCGCGCCGCCGTGAAGCCGCCGCAATGCGTCACGTCGAGCTGGCAGATTTCCACCGCGCGCTTGTCGAACATCTCCTTGAACGCCTCGAGATTCGTCACCCGCTCGCCGCTGGCCACGGGCGTGGTGAGCGCGGCATTGATCTTCGCCAAGCCGTCCACGCACTCGGGCCAGCACGGCTCCTCGAAGAAATAGAGGCCATACGCATCCAGTGCCTTGCCAAACTTCAGCCCCATCGCCGGCGATGGGCGCGCGTGGCAGTCCACCATGATGTCAATGTCCGGCCCCACCGCGTCCCGCATCGCGGCCACTGCCGCCTCGGCGGCGCGCACGGGTTTCTGGCCTTCGATGGGCATCGTGCTCGGCACGGCCATGCTCTTGAACGCCGTGTAGCCATCCGCCACGGCCTGCTGCGCCAGTTCGGCGAAGCGCCTGGCGTTGTCCACGGGCGTCTCGTAAAAATCCTCCATCCGCCCGCCGCCGAGATGGCAGTAAGTCCGAACGTAATCGCGCACCGGCCCGCCGAAAACCTTCGCCAGCGGCAGCCCCGCGACCTTCCCGACGATGTCCCACAACGCGAGGTCAATGCCCGCGATGGCCGTCGCGCGCACGATGCCGTGCCCGTGCCAGAAGTGCTGGCGATACATCATCTGCCACAAGTGCTCGGGCCGCGTCGGGTCTTCGCCCACGAGCAACTCGGCGATGTCCTCAATCGCGCCGACCACGCTGCGCGTGTGCCATTCGAGCGTCGCCTCGCCCCAGCCGATAAGCCCCGGTTGGTCGGTGACGACTTTTACAAACACCCAATTCCGCATCCGCGCGTGGCAGACGAGCGTTTCAATCTTTTTGATTTTCATGGTTTCAAATCTTGGACTGCGGTGGCAAGCGAAGCGCGACGCCGCTTTGGCGTCCTGCGGGGCAGTCCGAGCCGCTGGTAGTGGTGACGGCTCCTGCCGCTTCGCGCGAAGCCAAAGCGCCGTCGCCGCCGCGCTCTGCCGGCGCACTCCATGACGCGCGTTCTTCTCATCCCGCCTCCTCCATCCGCTGTGCCACCGACTCGATGAGTTGCTCCAAACTCCCCGCCGCGACGACGGCGATGGTTTCCTGATAAATGCCCGTGCCGTAAACGTCGCGCGTGGGCAGATACGCCGCGCCCCAGTCCGCTGCGATGCTCGCGACGACAATGGCGCATTGGGGGAAGCGCCCGCGCAGTTCGCGTTGCAGCAGGCTGTAGCTCTCACCCTGCACGCCGAGCCAGAACGCGCCGCCCAGCCGCAACAGCACCACCTGCAGCGGGAACGCTGCGCCCCTCGGCAGTTGCGCGAGTCGATGCTGCAACCGCCGCTTCCGTTCCACCATCGCCCGGCAGTCGGCGGCGCGGTGCAACTCGCCGGCAGCGCGGGCGGCGGCTTCGTCAGCCTCGAACTGCTGCAAGTCGGCGGCGACCTGCTCCGGGGTCGGCTGACCGGGACGATACTTCAACGGCTCAGTCCAACGCGCGAGCTGCCAGCGCGACCGCGCGGTGCGCTCGTCGGATGACAGCGGCTCGTGCGTCCACGCGCCAAGCGTAGCCCCGCTGACAACCGGGCCGCTGTAGCAGAACTTTGTGCCCGCGGCGGGCAGCGACGCGAGCGCGGAAAGTGCTGCATGGCCGAGCTGTCGCCCATTGCGGTCCGCGACGGCCGTGTCGCCGACAAAGCCCTCGCGCGGACCGAGTTCGCCGCTCGCGCCTTGCAGGAAGAGGCACGGCGCGCCCGTCTCGCGCTCGACCGTCTCACGGAGCGCTCCGATGTAGTCCGGGCTGATGAGCGTGTTGTCCCACGCGAGCGTGGTCGGGTGGCAGGCGTAGTTCACCACGCTGGCGAGCAGTTTGCCGTCCCCGCCCGTCACACGCGCGATGACCACGGAGTCGTCGGCGGCTTGCGAGAGGTTCAGGCCGCAGACGAACTGTTTGCGCTCCTCGTCGAAAAAGTCGCGGTGCGCGGCGAGGTCGCAGCGGCCCGTGCCGTAAACGATGTCCGCGGGCTCGAGCTTCGCAAGACACTCCTTCACGAGCGCGGCGGCGCGTGTGGCGAGCAAATCGAGGTAGCCGGGAATCAAATCGCCACCGGGGAGCGCGACGCGGTCGAGGCTCATCAGTCCCGCCGCGTGCGTGTGGGAGAACACGACAAGGATGCTTCCCGCCGGCTGCCCCGTGGCCTGCGTGATGTGCGAGACGAGCTGGCGATGCTCCATCGCGCCGAGGATGCAGTGGTCTAGCGCGAGGAGAATTTGGCGTGCCGCCGTGTCGGCGGGCGATTCCGCCGCCTCAAACACCGCCACGGTCGCGCGCAGCGGACGATGCACGCCGGTCGCACGCTCATGCTTCGCCGCGCCCCACATGCGGTGATAGATCCCCACCGGCGGCGTGATGTCCGCCCAAGCGAGCGCGAAGCGGCAGCGGCTTTGCGGCGTCCCGACAACGGTGATGGAGGGAGTGCGCATGCGGAAAGCTTAAGGTTCGGCGTTCAGCGGACAAGCGACTGTTCGAGCACGGTTCCTTCCGGCTTGAGCAGCAGCCAGAACACCGCCGCGCAGAGGAACAGGCAGCCGAAAACCAGCAGCACAGCGTCCCAGCTTCCGCCGGAGAGGCGCAGCAGCCAGGGCACCGCGATGGGGAACGCCCACGCGCCGAGGTTTCCGGCCATGTTCATCGTGGCGTGGACGGTCGCGATCTGCGAGCCGCCCATGTCGATCGTGATCGTGTAGGAGCACGGCGCGGCGAGCGCGAAGCAAAACGAGCCCGCACTGATCACGAGCACCGCGGCGAGTGCGTCCTCGATGGCGAGCGCGGAGAAGATCAGGCCTGCACAAGTGAAGAGGCAGGTCATGCTCATCCACCGGCGCGCCAAGTTGCGGCTCGCGGTGCGCCTGAGGAGCCAGTCGGATGTCGCGCCGCCCACGAGGCCGCCGAGAATGACTCCGAGCAGCGGCAGCATGTTGAGAAACCCGCTCTTCGCGATGCCCACGCCGCGCGTCTCCTGCAAATAAGTCGCGAACCAGCTTGTGAAGAACATGTAGCCGGCGGCGCGACAGGCTTGCTGCGCGCAGATCCACCAGAGAGCCGGGCTCGAATACAGGGCGAGCCACGGCGTGCGCGCCGGAGTGCCGGTCGGCGGATCGGCTCGGTGTGCTGCCGGATCGGAACCGGCGGGTCGGGTGACCGGCGCCCCACGGGCGCCCGCGTCGGCTTCAATCAAATCCACCTCCGCCGCGTTCACCGAGGGATGGCCGCGTGGTTCGTCGCGAAACCATCTCCAAAACCACGCGGCCCACAGGATGCCCGGCACGCTGAAGATCAGGAACGTGAACCGCCAGTTCCAGCTGGGGCCGACGTGGGGTTGCAACACTTCGAGCAGCACGCCGGTGAGCCACGCGCAGGAAGCGCTGCCAACCGACATGAAGCTGCCGAGCGCGCCCGTGGCAATCGCGCGGCCGGTCTTCGGGAACCACTTCGCGATGCTGAGCGTGGAAACTGGAAACAGCCCCGCCTGCGCGACCCCCTGCACGACGCGCGCGACGACAAAGCCCGCGAGCCCGCCGACAAACGCCGTCCCCGCGGTCGCGGCCGACCACACGATGGCGAACAGCGGCAGAGCGCGCCGCGACCCGAGACGCTGGCCGAACTGCGCCGTCGGCACCTGGCATAGCGCGTAACTGAAAAAGAACGCGCTCATCAGCCAGCCGGACTGTTCCTTCGAGAGCCCGAGGTCCGCGCGCACCGTGCTCTCAGCGATCGAAATCGCGTTGCGCGGGATGTAGGCGAGCGCGGCCGCCGCGCAGAGCCAGCCCAGCACTGCGAAGCGCGCGCGCGTGGGCGTTTCCGGCGTCGAAGCGGTCGGGGACATCGCCGCGAGCCTCGCAGAAGCGCGAGACACCCGCCAGCACGCAGACGGGTCAGGTCACCATGTGTTCACCACGTCGATCAACTGCCGCAGCCGCCCATAGTCACGCCGGTTGAAGCCGAAGCCAAGCCGTGGCAACGCGACGTGCTCGTCGTCCTCGCGCTCCTCGTCGGTCGCATCCACCGACTGGAATGGCTCCCCGGCCACGAGGTCCGCGAAGTCCTCGTTGAGCGCCTCGATGTTTGTCGGCGTGGGCTTGTGCCTGAGTCGAATGACGTAGAGATCGCGCACGAACCGGCTCGAATGGTAGTTCCGATAGAAACGCGTGATGTGGCGCACGGCATCGTCGGCATCGGCGGCGAGGTGGTAGAGCGTGAGGTCCTCGGGCGAGATCAGCCCGTTGCGCAGCAGGTGCTCGCGCATGTTCTTGTCCCACGTCTTCCAGTAGGTGCCGCCGGGCTTGTCCATGAGCACGAGCGGCATGAGCTGGCTTTTGCCCGTCTGCATGAGCGTGAGCGCCTCGTAACCTTCGTCCATCGTGCCGAAGCCGCCGGGGAACAGGACAATCGCGTCCGAGTGCCGGATGAAGATGAGCTTGCGCGTGAAGAAGTACTTGAAGGTGACGAGCTTCTTGTCGTGCTCGATGATGGGGTTGGCAGACTGCTCCCACGGCAGGCGGATGTTCACGCCGAAGCTGCGCTCCGGCCCGGCGCCTTCATGGCCGGCTTGCATGATGCCCGGCCCCGCGCCGGTGATGACCATGAATCCCGCGTCGGCGATCTTGCGGGCGAAATCCACGCACTGCAGATACTCGGGCTTGCTCGCCTGGGTGCGGGCTGAGCCGAAGATTGTGACTTTCCGCCGGTCCGACCACAGGGCGAAAAGCTTGAAAGCGTAGCGCAGTTCGCGCATCGCGGTCTGCATCACGCGCACGTCACCGCGGTCGCGCACGTCGTGCAGAAGCTTGAGCGCCTGCTCGATGATGTCCTCGACGAGGTCCTCGTTGGCGCCGCCGCCCTTGGACGCGACGAGATCGCGGATGCGCCGGTCGAGGGCGGATTCCGAGACGGGTTTGTGCTGGCGTTCCATGGCCGCGACCGTAGCGGAACAGCGGCGGATTGCAAAGCCGCGGGCGCCGGTTGCCGCGGATGATGCGTCGCTTGTTACTCTCGCCCCGGACTCGCGCCGCGCGGCCCGGCCCCGCTGCCCTTGTCCTTCAACGGGTGCCACCGTCCCACCCAGTCGAACCATTCCATCGCGGCGAACTGCTTCTTGTAATCAAACATCGAGGGCTCGTGGAACGCGTAACCCGGGTAATAGAACGAGCAGCCGCGCCCGCGCGCGAACCGCATCTCCCACAGCATCGTCGCGATGCCCAGGCTGCGGCGTGCTTCGGCCGGATCGAACATCGCGTAAATGCTCGACGCGCCGCGCCGCCCGACGTCCAGGTAGCTCGCCGCGACGAGGCGGCCCGCGTGAAACGCCGCGACTTCGACCGTCTCGCACGGAAACAAGCCGGGCGCGGGGCCGAGGAAATTCTCGAGCGCATCGGGCACGTTCTCCCGGAAGCGCGCGCGGTGCGCGTCAAACAGCTCCCGCCGCTCGCGGTCGAGCACCACGTCCTGCACCCGCACCTCCAGGTCGGCATTTCGGCGCAGGACGCGCCGCTGGCTTTTGGACGCGACGAACCGCGCCAGCCGCACACGCAACGGCATCACGACCTGCCGGCCCAGCGCGGTTTCGCATGCGGAATAGCGGTAGAACATCGGGCCGAAGTGGCGCCACCCGCCCGCCCACAACGCGTCCATCCGGCCGCGCGCGACTTTCAGCGCGAAGAACTGGTGGTCCACGAGCGGTATCATCGGCGGACACGTTCTCGCATCCCGCGCACGGCGTCCAGCGGTTAGCGCCCGCACCGCACGGTTGCAATCGCGCCGGCCGCCGCTATCCTCGGCTCGCCAGCCCACGGGGCGCGAGGGCGGCGCCGACACATGATCCGATCGTTCGCTTTCACCACGCAAGGGCGTCTGCACAGCCGGGACATCGAGACGTTTCTCATGCCCACGCTGCTTGCGGACACGAATCTCTTCCTCTGGGTTGACCTTGAGAAAGCCACCGAGGAGGAGATCAAGCTCGTGCTCGAGGACATCTTTCACTTCCACCCGCTCTCCATCGATGACTGCGTCTCGCTGAGCCCGTCGCCGAAGGTCGAGGAGTATTCGCCGAAGGATGAGGACAAGTTTTCGCCCTACGTGTTCATGGTGATCCACGCGGTGGACTACAGCCGCAAGGACGGCGTGTTCGCCACGAGCGAGCTGAACTTCTTCCTCGGGAAGAACTACCTCGTGACCTATCACGAGGTGCAATTGCGCAGCATCACGACCACCGAGGAAATGTGCTGCAAGAGCAACGTGCATGTCGCGCGCGCGCCGGACCGCGTCGCGCACACGCTGCTTGATGCGCTCGTCGAGAACTACAAGCCCGCCCTCGAGGAGCTCGCGCTCGAACTCGCCGATCTCGAGCATCAAGCCATCGAGCGCCCGAACAAGCGCACGCTGAACAAGATCCTCCAGGTGAAGAAGGAGGTGCTGCACCTGCGCCAGATCATCGGCCCGCAGCGCGAGGTGCTTTCACGCTTCGCTCACGGGGAGTTCAAGCTCATCCGCCCGCACATGGTCCCGTATTTCCGCGACGTTTATGACGCGCTCTTCCACATCGGCGAGCTCGCGCAGAATTACACCGACGCGCTCACGGGCATCCTGCAGGTTTACCTGAACATGGCTTCGAACCAGACCAGCCAGGTCGTCAAGTTGCTCACGCTCATCACCGTCATCACCACGCCGATGACCCTCGTGGGGACGTGGTATGGGATGAATTTCAAGCACATGCCGGAATACGACTGGCACTACGGCTACGCGACGATGGCCGCGCTGACCGCGCTGAGCACGCTTGCCACCTACATCTACTTCAAGCGCAAGGGCTGGTTCAGCTAGGCGGACTGCTTCACCTGTGCGAGGCCGTGCGCGGGAGACGGCAGCAGTTCCTTCTTGCGCGACACGATCCCCTCCAGCTCGAACACCCCCGCCTCGATGCGCCGAGAATCGATCGGGCCCAGCACCGACTTCCGGCCGGCCACGAGCAGCAGCGACGTTTGCAGCGCCACGTCCGTCACCAGGCCGGGCCGGAGCCGTTCGACCTCAGGCAGAATCCGCTTTGACCTGCGGCGGGCCTTTGAATCTCCTGTTCTCCAAACCGAACCAAACAACCAGCAGCAGCGCGACCGCGCCGCCGACAATTTTCACCGCCTGCTCGTTCGGCGGCTGCATCCCGATGACGATGAGGAACAGGCAGCCGAGCGCCGAAACGATGGCGAGCGGGCGGTAGAGGCGGCCAAGCTGCCACGGCCCCATGCGCGTCCAAGTGCGGCCGTGCGCGAGGAAGCCGGCGGCGACGGGCAGCACGTAGCTGATGTAGAGGAAGATGACGCACACCGCCGCGATGGTCACGTAGGGCACGAGGATGGTGAACAGCGCCGCCGCGATGGCCGCGAACCACACGGCGACGGAAGGCGACTTGCTCGCCGGGTTCACGCGGCGCAGCGCGTCGGAGAAGGGCAGGCCGCCGTCGCGCGCGAAGGCGTAGGTCATGCGCGACGCAGAAGTGAGCGCCGCAAGGCCGCAGAGGTATTGCGCGGCCACGATCAGCGCGAGCAGTCCCGACGCGAGCGCGGGCGGCAGCGCGGCCTTCATCGTCCACGGCACGACGTTCGCGCCCTGCGCGACGCCTTCCTTCACGGAGGGCATTGCGAGC
>Ga0194128_10003418_pt1 | contig 24462 bp, 19 predicted proteins | sample TA2KigCa65mmetaG_FD_148650 | JGI IMG/M metagenome (GOLD analysis project Ga0194128, IMG submission 148650) | Freshwater microbial communities from Lake Tanganyika, Tanzania - TA2015037 Kigoma Deep Cast 65m | ecosystem: Environmental > Aquatic > Freshwater > Lake | place: Tanzania: Lake... | reverse complement strand
AAGAAATGCCGAAAGGCTGGCAGACCTGCTCGCGTCTATTCAAATCGGAGACACCCTGAGAGTTCATGGAACCCGCACTGTTATTGGGGTTTCGCAAAATCGCCCTGTTCTTAACCGGACACCACTGATAAAATACAATAGCTTAAAACAGTGAACACGAGGGAGAGTATTTTATCCATTGAGGCATGATCTGTGCTCACTCTTGTCTTGTCATCAAGCCAATAAACATCAAAACTGGCCTGCGACACAACTCAAGAGGGGGACCGGCATGATGCTAAACGCGATCACGACCGAACTAAGCCTGCCCGCCGCGCACCGCAACGAGCACCATGCCCACTTTCCATACCCTGAATCAGACAGCCCATCCGTGCTGCCGCAACGGGCGCTACTCCAAGCCGTCATTGTCACCCTTGGCGGCACCATCGGATCACTCCTCCTACCCTCAATGATGCCGCACCTGCTTCGCGGGATCGGCCGCGAATTGGGACGTCGCTTCTGCACGCCAGGCGAGCCGGCGCACGAGGCTGGACAAGAACCCGAGCAAGAAACTGGAGCAAGCTCCCTGCACGAACAGCTCCTGGACTGCCTTCGGCAGCTCGAAGCGCAATGGGGGTGTCGCTGCCACATCGTGGCCAGAAGCCTTGATCGGCTCGAGCTGGCCGTCCTCGATTGCCCGCATGAACCGCAAGGCGATGCCCCCCTGCACCTGTGCTGGCTCTATGCCGGCATGCTCGGCGAGGTGGCCGGAAGCCGGCTTGGGTATGCCAAGGCGTCGCTCGGACCCTACGCCGGAGCACCGGAGCTCTGCGGCGCCTCCGAAGCCGCCGCGGACGGAGCCTGCCGTCTCACGCTCTATCTGCAAAAGACAGCCGAAAGCGTTGCGACAGAGGGCACCACCTACCCCCAGACCGCGCAGGCTCTCGACCATCTCCCGTCCAGAGCGCGCACCGGCCTTCCTTTGGATCGCCTTTCGGACAGGGAATGGCAAGTGCTGCGGCTCATCGGTGAGGGATTCAGCGACAAGGAAATCGCCGACGCGCTGAAGATGAGCGTCCGCACCGCCGAGAATCACGCCTCCAAAGTCTATACGAAGCTGGGCATCCGCGGACGCGCTCGCTTGATCCGCTACGCCTTGCGCCACCGTGTGGTCAACTTGTGAACCAGGTCGCTCCCCGCGGACGTGCCACCTCGAAAGGATCGCTCGCATGACGGACCGGCCGCCGCCCTGCCCCGAAACTATCTTGGTGGTCGACGACGATCCGGCCATACGTGAATTGATCCTCGTCGTCCTGAAGATGAACGGCTACCGCGTACTGGAGGCAGCCAGCGGAGAAGAGGCGCTGCAGCTGATTGGATCGTTCCCCGCGCCCATTCATCTCATATTGGCGGATGTGCGCATGCCCGGTATGACCGGACGGGAGCTGACGGAACAGGCGCGACAGCGCACCCCCGAGATCAAAGTCCTGCTGATCTCCGGCTACACCAATGAAGCCAATTTTCACGAATGGGCATCTCTCAGAGGAGTCGGCTTCTTGCCCAAACCTTTCAACGTGGAAGACCTGGAGCGGACAGTCCGTGAAGCGCTAGATGGGTACTGCCTGCGGAACACTCCCAGCAAATCCCAGCTCCATGATGCAGTCATTTCGCGGACGATACCGTAACGCCGGCCCCTCTCCTACTTTACGCTGACACTCCTCGCCCAGCTCGACGCCTTCCGCCTCGTCGTTGCCGCTCACGCCGGACCTACCAGCCGGCAATGCGCAGGTGAACGCTCTTGCCAATCAGGCCAGGCTTGCCTATGATCCTCCATTATGGGACTCAGCGAGACGATGACGGAGAAGATGGTCGTGCCCTGGGAGTACAAGCCTTCCTGATGAAGCCCTTCCTCTTGCCAAACCCCGCCGACTTGGTCCGGCGCGTGCAGGATCAACAACGCAGCCGGACGGACGTTGTCGGCCGCTCCTGAACGATTCACACCCCGAGTGCCCCCGCCCTTGGACTTCCCACACCTTACGACTCCGAGACCAGGGTATCGTCGTTCAGCCGTCCCATTCGTCACGTGAAGTCCGGCGCCACCAACCCTTACCCTATAGGAGGTCCCATGTCGAACGTGATCCATCCAGACTCGACGTCAATCACCCCTTCAGGCCCAAGCGGCGTGAGTCGTATCGAACAGGGCTTTGAAGTCCTGATCTTCGCGAGCCGCTGGATTCAAGCTCCCCTGTATGCCGGCTTGATCGTGGCAGAGCTGCTCTATGCTTATAAGTTCCTGACCGAACTCGGAGAGATGGTTTATCACCTCAGTACCTTGACAGAGACTGTGTTCATGCTCGGCATCCTGTCGCTGATCGACATTACGATGGTGGCGAACCTGCTCACCATGGTCGTGATCGGCGGCTATGCGACCTTCGTCAGCAAGCTGGATCTCGAAGGACATCGAGACCGGCCGGAGTGGCTCAGCCACGTGGACCCGGGCACGATCAAGGTCAAGCTCGCAGCCTCCCTGATCGGCATTTCCAGCATCCATTTGCTCAAGGCCTTCGTCAATGTGGGCAACGTGTCGGTCGAGCATATCAAGTGGCAGATTCTGATCCACATGACCTTCCTGGGCTCCGCGATCTTGCTGGCCTATACGGACAAGCTGATGCAAAGAGACCGCAAGCATTGATAGCTGCGCCCGGCAGCCTCACAGGCGAGGGAAAACTGTGCCGCCGCGCGAGGAGTCAGCGTGAGCATTTCCATTTGACAGCCAGGTGGACCCGTGGGATATATATGTCCTATGCTTATCTGGCCCGAGAGTCAGTCTTACGTAATTCGACAGGAGAGGGACGATGCGTAACCGGAAGGCGCAAATCCTTGACTGGCCTTGGAATCGGAGGCGTCGGCCGCTCACGCCACATGGGCGGTTCGCGGCACGCCGGCTAGCGGCTGTCTGACTCACCGCGCTGTGCCTGCTCCTCTGGGCCCAGGAGAGTCGCGCGGTCAACGGCCTCAATCTCATCGGGTCCGGCGGGATGTCGTCGGCCTTGGCCGGGGCGGACACAGCCGTGGCGACCGACTTCACCGCCATGAACACGAACCCCGCCGGGTTGACTCAAATCCGGGGCCGACACGCGGGGCTTTCGGTCGGCACGATCCGCCCGCTGACCAAATTTTCGAACAGCCGGAACGACGCGGACGGACAGGACACCCCCTTCCTCATCCCGCAAGTCGGCTACGTGCAACATCTCGCCGACACGCCGATTACCGTGGGGATCGGGTTATTCACCATCGGCGGCCTGGCCTCCGATTACACGAACCTGAGAACCCAATTCGGCACCACGGACAAGACCAACAGCCAGTTGCGCCATTACAAGGTCACTCCGTCCGTCGCCTACCAGGTGACCGAGAATTTGTCGGTCGGCGTCTCCCTCGCCATGTCCTATTCCGACGTGTCGCTCGCGGTCATTCCCAACACGCCGGGCGGCTTCGAAACCCTCGGCACCTGCAATCGGGCCAACGGGGTGGGGCCGCCGGGCACCTGCGCCTTCGCCTTCGGGTTTACCCCGCAGTACGGAGCCATGTACAAAGTCAACGATCAGGTGACCCTCGGCGTCTCCTACACCTCACGGGTCAACCTGCCGTTCAGCAGCGGAAAGGTGTCGCGCAACGTGGTCGGCATCGGACGCGTCACCTACGATGCGGACGTCTCCGGCTTTAAGTGGGCGGATAACCTCGCCGTCGGCGTAGCTTGGCGCCCCACCTCGAACCTGCTGATCTCCTACAAATTCCAGTGGGTGAACTGGGACGGGTCCCTGAACAGCCCCGTGCTCAACCTCCGGAACGGCACCAATCCCCTGGCGCGCAACGGTACGATCATCCTGCCGTACAACTGGCGCGACCAATATGTGAACGCGCTGGGGGTCTACTATGAGATGACGGACAAGTTCAACGTCCACGGCGGCTACAATTACGGCAACAATCCGGTTCCCAAGTCCACGATGGACCCCACGAGCGCGAACATTACCGAGCATCACCTGGTCGGCGGGTTCGCCTACAAGTTCACGCCGTCGCTCAAACTGGACACGATGGTAACGTATGCGCTCGAGTCGGAAAGCACGTACAATAGCTCGCGGTGGGGGAACAACTCCACCAGTCAGATCGGCGGGTACGAAGTCATTTTCTACTTGAGTTGGTGGCCGCAGCTCTCATAGTCCATTTCACCGCCACGCGTGGGTCCGTTGCCCCCGTTCATCCTGCCATTCCGGCATCCAGGCCAAGGCCACCAGCTTGACGGCGATGTTGCTCTTGGTCGGCTTAAGCGCCAGGGTTGCGAGCGGCTCCGTCTGGCCGTCGAGCGCAGCAGCCAGTTTATCCACTTCCCCTTGAAACTGCGCCTCGAGTGCCGCGATCTGCTGGTCGACCGCCGCGACGTTCTCTTTCGCCAACCCCACATCCTTCGTATCTTTGATCGCCCGACCGGCCCCCCGGATCGCCGTGGTCGCCTTCCCGATCGTGGAGGCGCTCACCGATTTCCGCCCCATGAAAGCCTGCAACAACGTCGCCCCGACCGAGATGGCCGCTTGCACTTTGCTCTGGTTGGCCTGCTCTTCTTCACGCGCCACCGACTGCTCGGCCCGCCGCTTCCGCTCTTGAAGCGACGCGAACTTCGACGCGTACCTCTGCCGCAGCCGCTCGGTGTCCTGATCCCGCCGTTCGTGCACGGCTTGCTGGAGGCGAATCCGGAAGTCCCGCTCCGTCTCGCCCGGCTTGGATAGGAGGTTGAGTTGGGCGCTCTTGAACAGAGTCGCCGACTGAGTCCGGTAGAGCCAGGCCGCAAAATCCTTTCCCCAGACCTCATAATTCTTCGCCTTGACGGCGGACGCAGGCAGGGACGCGAACGACGCCGCGGCTTGAGGGGTCTGGTCCAAATCCGACACCGCGAGCCCCGCCTCGTGGGCTTCGTCCCAGTTGACCGGAACCGGCGCGTCGTTGATCGCCGACAGGAACGCCACATCTTGCGTGACATCCACCCCGGCTTTGACGTCGGCCACGCGCACCTGGGCTATTCCCAGCAACATCGGCCGGTAGACCAGGGCGCTCCCCGCCGGCTGGCTGCCTCGCACAGGAACAAAATATTGCGGCACCTCCGGTGGCAGTACGGGACGAGCGGCAAGGGGCAAGGGGCGAGAGGTGTCGCTCGGAGGCACGCGCTCTACTCTTTGACCGCTTGCCGCTTGCCCCGTGCCCCATGCCGGCTCCATAAGCGTCTTGATCTGGCTGCGCGTCAGCGGACCGCGCAAGTAGGACAAGGTCCAGCGCGATTCGAAGACTTCCGGGGCATCTTCATGCACATTGTTCAGGAGAAAGACGCGGCTGCCGAGTCCGGCCAGCAGTTGTTCCATCTTTTGGCGGTCGAATTTCTTACCGCTCCCGGCGGCGGCTCCTTCCAAGCCCTCCAGCACCCGCGCCTTGTCGCGTTCCGTCTGCAGCCGCCCGATGAACCAGGTGCCGGTATTGGCCAGGCCCTTGTAATCCAGGTCCACCGGGTTCTGCGTGGCCAGCACAACCCCGACCCCGAAGGCCCGGGCCTGTTTGAGCAGGGTCAGCAAGGGAGCCTTGGACGGCGGGTTGGCGACCGGGGGGAAGTAGCCGAAGATCTCGTCCATGTAGAGCATCGCCCGCAAGCTGGTCGTCCCCGATTGTGTTCGCATCCAGCCCAGGGTCTGGCTCAGCAACAGCGTGACGAAAAACATGCGTTCGGCATCGTTGAGATGGGCGATTGAAAAAATAGCGATGCGCGGCTTGCCCTCCGGCGTGTGGAGCATTCGGTCGATCTCCAGCGGCACCCCCTCCAGCCAGGCCGAGAACCCAGGCGCGGCCAGCAGGTTGTTGAGTTTCATGGCCAGGTTAAACCGGTCCTTGGACGGGAAGAACGAATCCAGATCCAGGACGCCGACCTTCGCGACCGGCGGTTGCTGAATCTGCTGGATCAATGAGGCCAGGTCCAGGTCCCGGCCCCCGCGCCAGGCGTGATCCAAAATCGTCGAGAGCAGAATATGTTCCCGGCTCTGGATCGGGTCGGCTTCGATCCCCAGCAGCCTCAGCAGGCCGGTGACCGTCGTGCCGATGCGCTCGCGCAGAAGTTCCGCATCGTCGAGAACGGCCTGCGCCGGGGCGGCGAAGGATGCGAGGATGGAGACAGGGATGCCGGCGTTGCTGCCCGGCGTGTAGATGACGAAGTCGGCCGCCTCTTTGAGTCGCGCGATGCGGTCCCCGTCCTGTCCCCATTCGGCCAGACCCTTCTTCCAGAGTTCCGCCTGCTGCCCCGCATAGTCCGCCGGCGTCAGGCCCTTTTTGCGGGCATCGTCCTCGTTGATCCAGGGGGCAAAGTCTTCCCCGCGCAACTGCGGAAAAGTCAGGAGCAGGTTGGCCAGGTCGCCCTTGGGATCGATCACGAGGGCCGGAATGCCGTCGATCGCCGCCTCTTCGAGCAGGCCAAGGCAGAGACCGGTCTTGCCGCTTCCCGTCATGCCCACACAGACCGCGTGAGTCACGAGGTCCTTGGAGTCGTACAGCAACCAGCCCTTCTTGGGTTTCTTCTTGGCCAGGTCGTAGGGGCGTCCGAGGTAGAAGACCCCCAGCTTTTCAAAGTCCTGCACTTCTGTCCTCCTTCTTACTCATCCCACCCCATGGTCTTCTTACCACTCCTTGAAGATGACAAAAACTTCCCCGACCATCAGAGCAAAGCCGGCCAGATAGTTCCACTTCAGCGGCTCTTTCAGATACCAAACGGAGAACCCGCAAAACACCACCAGCGTGATGACCTCCTGAATCGTCTTCAACTGCGCCGCCGAAAATTGATAGTGGCCGATCCGGTTCGCCGGCACTTGGAAACAATATTCCACGAAGGCGATCCCCCAACTCACGCCAATCGCGATCCACAAGGGCGACTCCTTGTACTTTAAGTGCCCATACCAAGCGATGGTCATAAAAATATTCGAAATCGTCAACAACACAATCGTCTGCATGGGAGTCCTCGCAGAGAAGAGCTAATGGCTGATGGCGAATGTCCTGCAAGCGTTAGGGGCTCGGCGGAGAGCGGCTTCACACAGCCGAAGAGACAGCAAGCAGGAGCGCGCGCGTCCACCTCACGCGGCACACTCAACACGAACGGTGCGCCCAAGCCTCGCTTCGAGCGTGATCAGCATTTCAAGGCTGAACTTTTCCCATTTGCCGCGCACCAAGTCGGACACGCGAGATTGCGCAATGCCGAGACGCTTGGCCGCCTCTGATTGGGTGAGCTTATGCTTCTGGATGTAGAGGCGAAGATCGCTCATCAGGTTGGCGCGCATTTGGAGCACGGCGGCTTCCGCCGGATCAAACCCGAGGTCAACAAAGATATTGTCACCGGACTTGGACGCTTTCTTATTCATCATTGCCCTCCGATCTCGCGAAAACGTTTGCGGGCCAACTCGATGTCTTCTTTGCTGGTGCTTTTCGTTTTCTTTTGGAACGCATGCAGCACATAGACCGCCTCGGCACACTTGGCGACGTACAGCACGCGCCATTCTCCCAGCACATGTATGCGGATCTCACGGACTCCGGCGCCCACCTCTTTCATCGGCTTCCAGTCCGACGGCTCCAGCCCGCGCTGGACGAAGCTCAGTTCGAACCCAGCCGCGCGCCGGGCTTCCGCCGGAAAAGCCTTGAGGTCCTCTAGGCTCGACCCGACAAACTCAAAGGCTTCACGCCCCGCACTATATAAGATTATTGATATGATATCAATGCGGCGGGAGAGGCTCAATCACTTTGAGCGGATGACGGTATGCGCTCGCATCAAACGGCAAAGGATAGGCAGGCATGGATATCTTCTGCCGTAAGATCAGGAAAGTCGGCGAGGATTTGGGCTTCGGTCATGCCACCAGCGAGGTATTCGAGCACGTCGTAGACCGTGATGCGGGTTCCCTTGATGCAAGGCTTCCCGCTTCGAACATCGGGATTGACGGTGATACGATCCTGCCAACGCATGGCCATAAGTGTATCCCCCCTTGGCAAGCGATGCAAGTGATCCTTGCCTCTTGGGCCTCGCCTCCTACGCTTCAGCAAAGCGACTCCAGACCCCTTAATTTCTTTCTCTCTCGCTCCGGGGTTGGCGCTGAGGTGCTCGACCTGGCACAAACTGTCCGCCAGCAGGCAAATAGGATACCGACTTAGCCAAGAATCCTGTCGTAGGCCGCATGAGTTCCGATCCAAAACCAGACAAGTCCATCGGGAGCTTCAACTGCGAGGGCGCGATAATGGTCCCCCACTCGGACGGACCAATAGCGGCCAACCTTCTTGAAGTGAAGCGACGGGTGACGTGAATCGCGACTGAGCAACTCGTATGCACGATCGGCGAGCTGCTGAGTCTCGGGCGGCAGAGAGCGGTAACAGGCCCAGAAGTCAGGCGAGGCGTGGTGAATCAAAGTTTGGTGGATTTCCCGGCCGCATGCTCGCGCAATGCCCGTTCCGCGAGCCCATCCAACTTGCCGGCCGCGACATCTTGCTCAAGCTGCCGATCCCAAACTTCCCAATCGTACGCAAGGAACCAACCACGAAATGCCGCAAGTTCCTCACGAGAGAGATCCTTCACTTGTCGCTCGATGCTCTCGATGTCACTCATAACGACACCTCTCAATCGACAGGATGAAGTATACCACGCATAGCGCGATGGGCCAACAAACACGGGTCTCCAGGCCCCTACGGGACAGCACTCTCCCCCACCCTTCCAACAGGGGCAGACGGGATGGGCACTGAGGTGCTCGATGGCAAGAAAAGACTCCCGACCCCTTATTTGTTCCCGGCCGCCTTATTGGGGCCGTGCGATAGGTGGAAGGTTAGCTCTCATCTTTCGCAACCGATTTCTTTTTTGGCGTCACAAGCAAGTTGCCTTGCTGAAAATAAATGTTCATGGGCATTGGGATTATCTCTCTCTTTCGTTTCGGATCTTTCAGAATTTCGAACCGCACATATCTGCACAAACGAAGCAATGCCAATGGACCGCCATAATGTCGCCAGTCAAACGTGGCTCCTTGCAGATTGGTCGTATCTAACGAAATAATGTCGCGCACTTTAAATGTTTGATTACGACAATCTGGGTCTATGGACCAAACAGGGCTGAAGGGATTGTGTGCAAAGGCGTTTCTGATCAATCTCGCAACTTGATATGCTGCTCGCACATCTGAATCCTTCGCATTTTTCGGGTCAGGAACTGCAGCTTTTATAGCGTCTTTCACTGCAACCGCCATCAAGAATGTGGAAGTTCTGTGCATATTCCAGGCCGCAAAACGCGCTTGATCTTTCCTTAGCGCCACCTCTTGATACCTAACCAAGTGCTTGCCATGGCTCCACTGTAAAGGAAGGTCGAGCGGCTGCTTATCCATGGTAACTGCGATATCCACAGCAGAAGCCAGCCGAAACTGAAGCTCCGCAGCGAATAAGAATGCAATATGAGTCGACACATCTACTCTGGACATATCAAAGAGGGCGGCTGAGGGCCATCGGCGCCGTCAGCCGCTCTTTTCTCTCTTTTTCTAGATCGCGGGTGGACGGGATGGGCGCTGAGGGGCTCGACCTGGCGCAAGTTGCCTGTCGGTAGCCGAAAAAACTCCCCGACGCCGTTCCGCTAGTCCGTAAAGGCGTCGGGGCCAACAGTATGAGCCAATCTGCCACCCAACATCATCGCATCAGGGCGAGCCCGAACGCGCCCACCCGTCGCCAGCCGCTTCTTCAGACCAGCCCCGCTTCTTTCAACACCTGGCCCGTGTACGACTTCGCCACTTTTGCGATCGCCGCCGGCGTGCCTTCGGCCACGATTTCTCCGCCTCGATCTCCACCCTCGGGGCCAAGATCGATCAACCAGTCCGCGTTCTTGATCACGTCCAGGTTGTGCTCGATCACCAGCACCGTGTTCCCCGCCTCCACCAGCCGGTTCAGCACGTCCAGCAGCCGTTGGATGTCGGCAAAGTGCAGGCCCGTCGTCGGCTCGTCCAGGATGTAGAGCGTCCGGCCGGTCGCCCGTTTGGACAGCTCGCGCGAGAGCTTCACCCGTTGCGCCTCGCCTCCGGAGAGCGTCGTCGCCGACTGGCCCAGCTTGACGTAATGCAGGCCCACGTCGTGCAGGGTCTGCAGCTTGGTCCTGATCAGCGGGATGGCCTCGAAGAACTCCAGCGCCTCGTCCACCGTCATATTCAAGATGTCGGCGATGCTCCGGTCCTTGTGTTTGATCTCCAGCGTCTCGCGGTTGTACCGCTGGCCCTTGCAGACTTCGCAGGTCACATAGATGTCCGGGAGGAAATGCATCTCGATCTTGATGAGCCCGTCCCCCTCGCAGGCCTCGCAACGCCCGCCCTTCACGTTGAAACTGTAGCGGCCGGCTTTGTAGCCTCGCACCCGCGACTCGGGCAGCTTGGTGAAGAGGTCGCGGATGAAGGTGAAGAGGCCCGTGTAGGTCGCCGGGTTGGAGCGTGGCGTCCGCCCGATGGGCGACTGGTCGATATCGATCACCTTGTCGAGGGCGTCCACGCCCTGGAGCGACTGGCAGCCGTCGATCTTGGGCTTCTTCTGGTAGAGGAGCTGCGACAGGGAATGGAACAGGACCTCCAGCACCAGCGTGCTCTTGCCCGATCCGGATACGCCGGTCACGCAAGTCAGCAGGCCCAGGGGAATCCTGGCGGTGACGTTCTTGAGATTGTGCTTCCTGGCCCCGACCACGCTCAGGAACTTCTTGGCCTTCCGCTCCCGATGCGGCAGGCTGACGGACTGGTCCCCGCGCAGATACCGGCCGGTCAGGGAGGCCTTGTCGGCCATGATTTCCTTCGGTGTCCCTTCTGCGACGATCCGGCCCCCAACGGCGCCGGCTCCCGGCCCCATGTCCACGATATGGTCCGCCGCCATCATCGTTTCCGCGTCATGCTCCACGACCACGACCGTGTTGCCCATGTCGCGCAGCCGGATCAGGGTCTGGAGCAACCGCCGGTTATCCCGCTGGTGCAAGCCGATGGACGGCTCGTCCAGAATATAGAGGACCCCCACCAGACCGGACCCGATCTGCGTCGCCAACCGGATGCGCTGGCCTTCGCCGCCGGAGAGCGTCGCCGCCGCCCGGTCCAACGTCAGATAGTCCAACCCCACATTGTTCAGAAACCCCAGCCGCTCACGAATCTCCTTCAGGATGCGTTGGGCGATGAAGGTCTCCCGCTCGCTGAGTTTGAGCAAACCGAAATAGGTCGCCGCCGTCCGCACGGACAGTTGCGTCACCTCCGCGATGGATTTCCCGGCCAGCTTGATGGAGAGGCTCTCCGGCCTGAGCCTGGCCCCCTTGCAGGCGGGACAGGGCTCCAGCAGGGTAAAGTCCTCCTCGATCTCCCCTTCCGAGCTGCCGGGCGAGACGGCGAAGCCGATCCCGTCGCAAGCCGGGCAGGCCCCGTGGGGGCTGTTGAAGGAAAAGACGCGGGGGGTGATCTCCGGATAGCTCAGGCCGCAGCGGATGCAGGCCAGCTTGTCGCTATAGAGTCGGGTCTTGCCGTCCTCGGTCAACACCCCCACCAGCCCCTCCGCCAGCTTGAGCGAGGTTTCCACCGAATCGGCCAGTCGCCGGGCCAGGGGATCGTCCGGTCCGACACTCTTCATCACCAGCCGATCCACGACCACTTCGATCGTATGTTTCTTTTGCTTGTCGAGCGAGATGTCCTCGTCTAAATCCACGATGTGGCCGTCGATTCTGGCCCGCACGTAGCCGGCCTTCCGCATGTCGAGGAGCTCCTTGCGATATTCCCCCTTCCGTCCGCGGATGATCGGAGCCAGCACCTGGAATTTGGCCCCGGCCGGCAGGGCCAGAATCGCGTCCACCATCTGCTGAACGGTTTGCGCCGTAATCTCATCGCCGCAATTGAAGCAGAAGGGACGCCCGATGCGGGCGAACAGCAGACGCAAATAGTCGTAGATTTCCGTGACGGTCCCGACAGTGGAGCGGGGATTGTGGCTGGTGCTCTTCTGTTCGATGGAGATGGCCGGCGACAGGCCTTCGATCGAATCCACGTCGGGCTTGCCCATCTGTTCAAGGAACTGGCGGGCATAGGCGCTGAGGGACTCGACATAACGGCGCTGGCCTTCGGCATAGATCGTGTCGAAGGCAAGGGAGGACTTGCCGGACCCGCTCAGGCCGGTGATCACCACCAGCTGGTCGCGCGGAATCTCGACGTCCAGATCTTTGAGGTTATGTTCCCGCGCGCCGCGGATGACGATCGAACCGGACATGGGTACCTCTCGGCGGCGGAATTATAACACAGGGGGTCGCGGCTCCGAGGGGGAGCTTGCCCCTCAAAACTTGGCACATCACTTGCTTCCTCTGCCCTCACATTGGTATTGCATTGGCCCAGATGCTGGTCAAAGGCGAACCGAAAAAGGGAGGACAGCCTTATGCTCGATCTTGAACGGCGTAGCGCCCCGCGTATCGACCTTCAGGCTGAGGCTCGGCTGACCTTAAACGGGGACGCCTGGGAAGGGACGATCCTTAACCTCAGCCTCGGCGGACTCTACATGGTCTTGCCTGCCTCAGTCCCTGTGACCAGCAACCAGCCGATCCAGCTCGGTCTGGTGAGCGAAGTCGGCGTCTTGGAGATCACCGGCACCGTGCTGGGTCTCCGGGAGACTGAAGGTCCGTCGACGAATCCGTCCGGGATGCCTGCTCTGGGTATCGCGATCAAGTACGCGCCGATCGGGGGCATTGAAGAACGGATTCTGGAGTCGCTCCTGGAAGGCCTGCGTGAGCATACCGTCGCCATCAAGCTCACGGGCCTATTGATCCCCCAAGAGACCGGAGATCTCCTGCTCGAAGTGCAATCCGGGGGAACGGAAGCGACCAACCTTACCTCTATCCCTCCTTCTGTCGCTGAGGCGGAAGACCAGGCCCCGCCGGAACGCCGGTTGACATCCCGCGGCACGCTGTCGATCCCCGTTCAAGTTGAACAGCAGCATCCGTCTTCACAGTCTTTGCATCTCTCAGCCCAGACGGTCGATCTCAGTCTCGGAGGGATGTGTCTCCGATTGGAAACGCAGCCTGATTTACTAGCCGGGCCATTAGTGCTTCGCCTCTCGTTGTCTCACAATCCTGCCGCCCCCCCACTGCAGGCATCGTCCCTCCACTCGTCGATCTCCCCCGGAGCTGAGAAGGACTTCGAATGTACCCTGACCGCGGAGGTTGTCTGGAAAATGGTGGACCCGGCTGAGGAGCGGACGCAAGACTGCCCGTCGAGAGTTTTCCGCATCGGGCTGCGTATTCCCTATCTCAGTGACGCAATCCGGTTCAGAATCGCGGGGCTGGTTGCACAGCTCCTGACCGCACCGAAACAGATCGAGCAAGATGGTACAACCCGGACGCTGATCAGCGAAGCACTCGATTGTCGGAATATACTGGACCAGCGGATCGCCCTGTACTACGACCATAGTCGAGACGAGCTCCCTCCAGGCACCCCGGTTGTCATTATCTCCCCGGGCTACGGCGAATCGAAAAAAGAACATATTCCCCTGGCCTACACTTTTGCGGTGAACGGATTCCGCGTCCTCCGCTTCGACTACACGAATCATGTCGGAGAAAGCGATGGCGAGATTCAACACTCGACGTTAAATGGGATGAAACAGGACCTGACGGCCGTCCTCGATTTTGCGGAACGGTCGTGGCCAGCTGGCCCGCTGACTGTCGTCGCCAGCAGCCTAGCCGGACGCGTTGCCCTCAAGGCCGCCGCGGGGGACCGACGCGTACGTCTATTGATTCTCCTCAACGCCGTGATGGACGTCCGCGCCACCCTCGTCGCCGTCCATCAGGAAGACCATATGGGACTCTACCTGAACGGCGCCTCGCGAGGCGTGATGAACGTCCTTGGCTTCAATATCGACGCCGATCGCTGGTTGAAGGATGCGATTACCGAGGGCTATGCCGACCTCCGCTCCACCGTGAAGGACGCCGCAGAGATACAGGCCCCCGTAATCATGTTCGCAGCCGAACACGATGCCTGGATCACTAAAGACTCGCTGGCCGCAGTGCACGGAGCCCTTCCCTCGACAGACACCCATCTCTACTTCATCCCGGAAGCGCTTCATTCGCTACACGAAAACCCCAGAAAGGCCCGGGCGGTGTACCGGCAGTTGGTCTCCCACTGCCGAGCGCAATTTTTCGGTCTGTCCGTGCCAACGGATATCCGCCAGCCGGCCCAGCGCGACATCGGCCTCCAGAGCCGGCTGGAGCGTGACCGCGCCAGAGCCCAGCGGCAGATGGGTCAGCAGGAACTTGTCGATTTTTGGCGGGACTATCTCTCTCACTTCCATTACGTGGTAAACGTGCACGATTACTGGCAATTGTTGGATCACATCTACCGCTTGCTGGCTTTGCCGGACGGCGATACGCTCGTCTTCGACGCAGGCTGCGGGAACGGCAATTTCGGCGTATTTCTCATGGTCAATCAGGCGTATCAGCAGCGGCACATCTCGGCATGTCTCCCTCCGTCCCTCAAGTATGTGGGAGGCGATTTCATCCTCCATGCGTTGACGCAAGCGAAAAGCAATTTCCTAAAAGCGCCGGGCGAGTTCGGGGCTCACACAGCCGACGCACAAAACTCTGCTCAAGCGATGAAGCCGGCCCTCACCCTCTTGAACCTCAACCGACGCCTCCCGTTCCACGACGAGCAATTCGCCCGCATCGTCTGCAACCTGGTCATCGCCTACGTGGATGACCCCCTGTTCACCCTGCGGGAATTGATGCGGGTGTTGGCCCCTGGCGGAAAACTAGTCCTTACGAACCTGAAGCCCAGGCCGGACCTCTCCCAGATTTTTCGGAACTTCGTGCAAACGGCTGAGCGTGCAGAAGAAGTCGAGGAGGCCCGGCAACTGTTACAAAACTCGGGCAAGATCATCCGGGCCGAAAGCGACGGCGTGTTCCGATTCTTCGATCGGCAGGAACTAACACACCTGCTCACCGCCAGCGGAGCGCGCCCCCCCCCGCATTTACTCCACCTTTGCCAACCAGGCCTACATCGCCGTGACAGAGAAGAGCGGAGCGGTGTATGCTGTGCCTGCTGGCCCCAGCCGAAGTTCCTTCGAGCCCCAGGTCCATGCATGACCTATTATGCGCTTAGCGGTCTCGTCAACGGGATTGCCGCCACCGTGCTGGGCGTGTTTGTCTACCGGCGGGCGCCGTGCGACCGACGGCATCTGACCTACGGCCTCTTCTGCCTCGCTGTCTCTGTCTGGAGCTACGCATACTTCGCCTGGCACCTCACCGCGTCGCGGGACCTCGCTCTGATTTTCACTCGCCTGCTTATGGCAGGGGCGATCGTAATCCCGATTGCCTACCTCCATCACATCCTGACCCTGCTCGATCGCGTGGACCGCCAACGGCGATTGCTCATATCCGGATACGCGCTGAGCGGGGCCTTGCTACTGGCCGATGCCACCCCTCACATGGTCGCCGACGTGGCACCGGCGCTGTCGTTTCCCCACTGGCCGCAGCCCGGCCTCCTCTTTCCGATCTTTCTTGCCTGGTTCATGGGGCTCGCTATCTATGCCATTTACCTGATCTCCTCGGAATACCGAGCCGCAAAAGGGCTCCGGCGCAACCAATTTCTCTACCTCGCCATCGCTTCCTTGATCGGGTACACAGGCGGGGCCACGAATTTTCCCCTCTGGTACGGCCTGCCGATTCCCCCCGACGGCACCATTCTAGTCACGGTGTATACCGCCCTCGTGGCCTACGCTATGGTCCGCTACCGCCTCCTCGATTTCACCGTGGTGATGCAAAAGGGGCTGGCCTATTTGCTACTGACGTGCTTCGTCGCCGCCCCAGCCTTCATGATCCTTCTGGAGATCCAACGCGCCTATTTTGGGGAAACCAACTATCAATTCTCCGCGATCATGCTGGCGCTGTTCGTGCTGGCGATTTCGGCGGCGTACCGGTTGCGGACGAGAACTCAAGCCCTCATCGATCGCACGCTGTTTCGGCACCGGCAACACATGTACAAGACGCTGTCGGAATTCCCCAACGCGCTGGTGACAAACCTGGACCTCAAGACGTTGACCGACACGATCGTTCGCACGCTGGCCGACGTCATCGGCATTGCGTCGGCCTCGCTCTATTTGCTCGACAAGGAGCACGATGCCTACCTCCTGTCCGCATCCCGCGGCTTGGATTCGCGGGACGGACCGCCGGTCCGGGTGCGCGCGCAAGACCGTCTCCCGACCTACCTGGCCCAGGCGCAGACGATCCTGGTGCGGGAGGAGTTGGAGCAAGCCCCGCCTCGAGACTCCCCCCGATTCCTCGCGGATACGTTGATGCGTTTGGGGTCGGACCTGTGTATCCCCTTTGCGAACAAGGGGCGGCTGATCGGCTTCTGCAATCTGGGCCCGCGCACGGACCGCCGCATGTATGCCGAGGAAGACTTGCGTCTCCTGGCCACACTGGGTCAAAATGCCGCCATCGCGCTCGACAACGCCATGCTCTACGAAGACTTAAGACGTTCCCAGACACTCATGCGCCGCACCGACCGGCTCCGCTCCCTGGAGATCATCGCGGGCGGGTTCGCCCACGAAATTCGCAACCCCTTGACCTCCATCAAGACATTCATCCAACTCGCGCCCGAGCGCAAGGACGACGAGGAATTCATGGGGACGTTCAGCGCGGTCGTCGCCGAGGACGTACACCGGATCGAACGGCTGATCCAGGAGATCCTGGACTATGCACGTTATATGGAACCGAAATTCACCGAAGAAGACCTCAACGACATCGTCGCTTCCTGCCTGTATTTCATCGAAGTCAAAGCGGACGGCAAGGGCATCACGATCGAGAAGAACCTGGCCACCGATCTTCCCCCAGTCCTCGTGGACCGCCAGCAAATCAAGCAGGTCCTTTTGAACCTCTTCCTCAACGCCATGGATGCAATGGACCCGGTGGGGGGGCAACTGTCGGTCAGGACACACCGACTGACGAAGCCGGCCGGCGACGCCTGGGTGCAGATTGAGGTCGCGGACACGGGGAGCGGCATCCCGGCCGACAGCGTGGAGCACATTTTCGACCCCTTTTACACCACGAAACACGAGAGCGGGGAACGGACAGGAACAGGGCTGGGGCTGACGATCGTCCATGAAATCGTGCAGGAGCACCATGGGACTATCGACGTCGACAGTACGCTCGGAGCCGGCACCACGTTCGTCGTCACCTTACCCGTCGACCCCCTCCATGGCCGAGCAACACAAGGATACCGCGCGCATGAAGCCACGGATTCTCCTGATCGATGACGAGCCGGGAATTCGCGCCTCATTGAAAGTGGTGCTGGAATCCGCGTACGAGTTACTGGCTGCCTCGAGCGGAGCCGACGGGTTGGCGCTGTTTCGCCGCGACCCCTTTCACCTTGTGCTCCTCGATATCATCATGCCCAACGAAGACGGCATGGCCATCCTCCAGACGATGCGGGCCGAAGCCCCCGGCGTTCCGGTGATCATGCTGACGGCGACGAAAACGGTCAAGAGCGCGGTGGACGCCATGAAGCTGGGCGCGGCCGACTACATCACGAAACCGTTCGACGTCGAGGAACTCCGCCTCATCGTGGCCAGGACCTTGGCTACGCAGGCCCTCGAGCGGGAGGTGCAGTCGCTCCGTGCGCAGGTGGTCAGCCGGTATTCGTTTCACAACCTCATCGGGAAAAGCCCTCCCATGCAGGACATCTACGCCAAAATCGAGCAGCTCGCGGACACGCGGACGACCGTCTTGATCACCGGCGAGAGCGGGACGGGCAAGGAACTCGTCGCGCGCGCCTTGCATTACAACAGTTCGCGGAAGGACCGTCCCTTTATCGCGATCAACTGCGCGGCCTTGCCCGATACACTGATCGAAAGCGAGCTGTTCGGGCATGAGAAAGGATCGTTCACGGATGCGCGGATGCGCCGAGTCGGTCACTTCGAACTCGCGCATGGGGGCACGCTCTTCTTGGACGAGATTACCGAAATCAGCCCGGCCATTCAGGCCAAACTGCTCCGCGTGCTGCAAGAACGCGAGTTCACGCGGGTCGGAGGGTCGCAGTCGGTCAAAGTGGACGTGCGCATAATTGCGGCGACCAACAAGAACCTCGCGGACCTCCTCCAACGCGGGGAGTTCCGTGAAGACATGTACTACCGGATCAACGTGGTCTCCATCAATCTCCCCCCCCTGCGCGACCGACGGGAAGACATTCCGCTGCTCGCCAAACATTTTCTCGCCAAACGGCTTCAAGAAGAGCAGCGGCCGTCGCAAGAATTATCAAAAGAGACGGTCGAGATCCTGACGAAATACCATTGGCCGGGCAATATCCGAGAACTTCAGAACGTGATCGAGCAAGCGAGCGTCTGGTGCCGAGAGACCACCATCACTCCGGACAACCTCCCTTCTAGCGTTCGAACGGATACCCACACTCTTCCGCTCCGAGCCGGGGCCCTCTCTGGTCAACTGACATTGGAAAGAGCTGTGATGGAGTTCGAGCGGCAACTCATCCTCGACGCGCTCAAACAAACAGATTTCGTGCAGGTTCACGCAGCGGCTCTTTTAGGGATCAGCCGAAGGATGCTCAAATACCGCATGGATTCGTTGGGCATCTGCCGGGAGGATATACGTCTGTCGCCTGACTCCCCTAACGTACCGGGGTAAAGCTTCTACTAAATGTACAATTTTGTGCGGTGTTCAAATTTGTACATCTTTGAGGAGCTTTATAATCCCGCTGGCTGACCTTCTGATGAGTGAAACAGGACTCCAGGGTTGATTTTTCGACCCGAAAGATGCATTTTGAGGCGTGCACTGGAAAGGCATCATCTTTGCTCACGCTTAGAAGCGTTATACTGATTTAGCTGTTCCGAGGCAGAGTGTGGGGAGCCAATAATGATGACGTCCGAGACCGATAAGCCCACGATTCTCATTGTGGACGATGAGCCCGGACCTCGGAATGCCCTCAAGATGATTCTCCGTCCCTTTTTTCATCTCCATACCGCCGAGAGCGCTCAAGCCGCTGTACAAGTGCTCAACGAGCGCCACATAGATTTGGTCACGTTGGATCAAAAACTGCCTGACCGGTCAGGCGTCGAATTATTGCAGGAGATCAAACGCGAACACGATGCCATCGAAGTGATCATCATTACAGGCTACGGCAGCCTGAAATCGGCGATGGACGGGCTTCGGTTTGGGGCCGCAGGATACCTCCTGAAGCCGTTCAACGTCACGGAGCTTATCGCACTCATCAAGCAGACGCTCGCGAAAAAACGCCGGCTCGACTGCCTGCGGCACTGCCTGCTGCTGCATTCCGACACGAAGGGAACTCCGCCGGACCTCGCCGTCGCGTGGGGACAACTGGGGTACCAGTACTCCGAGGCCGGAGCGGGGCAGCCCGGCGACGCACGATTCGGGCAGTACTCACACGCCGTCGGGTTTCTTTCCGACGTGTTGGAGGTGACCAACCGGGAGTTGCTGAATCATTCCCACCGCGTACAATTCTATTCGACCCGATTGGGCGATCACCTGTCCCTGAGCGGAATCGAACGCATGTCGTTGACGCTCGGCGCCTGGCTCCACGACGTCGGCATGATCGGAATCGCGGGACCGATGCATGGCAAGACTGGCCTGATGGAGGAAGGCCTGCCCGAGGACAATGATCGACACCCCGACATGGGCGCTCGGATGCTCCTTCCGTTCGACTTGCCGGCTGAGGTGACCCAGATCGTTGCCTATCACCACGAACAGTTCGACGGGTCCGGCTTCCCTGAGGGCCTGCAAGGCGAGGGCATCCCCCTCCAGGCGCGGATCGTGTCCATTGCCCAGGGATTCGACCAGATCATGACCGGCCCTTCACCCCAAGCCACGGGCTCGGTCGAAGCCGCTCTCAAGCAGCTCCGGGCTCAGGCTGGAACTCGCTTCGATCCTTCACTCATCGAGCCTTTTGCTCAAATCATGAGCGACAGCGCCGCTGCGTTCTCCCCATTCGCTCCCGCACCAAGACCAGCCACTATTCCCGAAACCTAAACGGCACGAGCCGCGAGCCCCCCTACGTCACGAGGCGCTTGACTCTCCGCCCGTCTTTTCATTCGCTTCGACTTTGACACGCCCTGGCTCTGCCGATCCTACCGACAGGGTACGGCATAGCCCTTGCTTACAGTGTATGTTGAGCCGGCTCGGGCACCTGGATTTCTCAGAGGGATTCCGGCCTTTGCTCATTTTGCGGTTTTATTCCGGACTCGGAGCGAGACGACGCTCATGCCATCATCTGAGCGCCCAGACATTTCCGGACCTTTCACGCAGGGTCTGCGGACAGAGCCTGAGGAGAGCGACGTCGACACCGCCTGTCGGGTAACACCGGAAGCCATCCCGCTGCCTGTCGCAATCGTTCGCAGACGCGACGGCTGCATCCTCTTTGCAAACGAATTGCTCGGGCTCATGCTGGGGCTGCCTCCCCTGCAATTGCTGAATCGAGCGCTGCAGGACTTTTTCGTCCACCCGGCCGACCGCTCGACGATCCTGGAGACCTTTCGCAAAGAACAGTTTCGCATCCGGTACGAGGGCTGCGCCAAGACCGAGGGCGGCACTCTTCTCTGGGTCGAACTTTCACTCAAGCATCTGTCGTTTCTGGAGGAAGACGCCGCCCTCATCACGTTCTACGACATCACTGAACAGAAATCGCTTGACCAGGAGTTGCACCAACTCAAAAAGATGGATGTGGTCGGGCGGCTGACAAGCGGCATCGCGCACGATTTCAACAACCTGCTCACGGTCATCGTCGGCTGGAGCGATATCGCGTTGAATCGCATGAACCCGGCAGACCCTCTCTATAAGCATCTCGACGAGGTCAAGAAAGCGGCCGATCGCGCGGGAGCGCTGACCCAACAGCTCCTGTCCTTCAGCCGCCGACACGAAAAGCAACCGCAGGTGCTGGACCTCAACCGTATCGTCGCCGCCATGGACACCATGCTCCAACGTCTGATCGGGGAAGACGTTCACCTCGACACCGTCCTGGACCCTGAACCGCTCCACGTGAAGGCCGATCCCTCGCAGATGGAGCAGGTCGTCATGAACCTGGTGGTAAATGCCCGCGACGCCATGCCCCAGGGCGGGACCCTTTCCATGAAAACCGCGCGCGCCGACATCACGGCCCCCCACGTTCACGGACAAGCGATCCCGCCCGGATCATACGTCCTCCTGACTGTCACCGACACCGGATGCGGCATGGACGCGGAGACCCAGTTACGTATCTTCGAGCCGTTCTATACGACCAAGGGACCCGGGAAAGGGACGGGACTGGGCCTATCGACCGTCTCCGACATCGTCAAAGAGCTTGGCGGGTTCGTGGCCGTGCAGAGCGAACCGGGGCGCGGGTCCACGTTCATGATCTACTTTCTTCAGGCCGACACGGCCCCCCGTTCGGCGGACGCTGCCGCGTTACCCACGCCTCCACGGCGCGGCACGGAAACGATTCTTCTGGTCGAAGACGACCCGGGGCTCCGGCAGTTGATCAGGGAAATGCTTCAGATGTCCGGCTACACCGTGCTGGAAGCGCGGCACGGCATCGAGGCATGGGTCATCGGCAAACACCATGCGGGGCCGATCCACCTGCTCATCACCGATGTCGTCATGCCCCAGATGAGCGGGCGCGCGCTGGCCGATCGTTTGACCTCGGCCCGCCCTCACATGCGCGTGCTCTATATTTCTGGGTATGCCGACGATGCGGTGTTCCACCACGGGGTGGCGGACCTAGGTCAGGATTTTCTTCAAAAACCGTTCGACCCTCATCAGATGGCGCAGAAGGTGCGGGACCTCCTGGATACAGACCCTATCGGCTAGCCGCCAAGAGCCTGATCTCCTCGCCTCCCTCCCATACCGCCGGAAAGAATGGACCTCAGTGAGGAATCGCGTTCGGGGGCTGAAGGGGCAGGTGGATCAGAAATGTCGTGCCGATGCCTTGCTGGCTTTCAACGGTGATTCGACCCCCATGAGCATCCACCGCGTCCTTGACGATCTTGGTGCCCAAGCCGGTCCCCCCGGCTTTACGGCTGATGGCATGCCCGGAGAACAGGCTTTCGCGCACTTCCGGCGGCATGCCCCGGCCTGTATCGATCACAGACAGGCACACCGTTCCGGCTGCCGAGTCTAATCGGCCACGGATGGTGATCGATCCTCCCGGCGGCACTTCCGGAATGGCATTGTTCACCAGATTGTAGAACGCATTATAGAGACAATGTTCGTCCGCCAACAGCGGCGGCAACGTGTCGAGTCCGTCCATACAGAGGGCGACCCCGCTGTGCTCGGCAACCAACCCCAGCGTCTCCACCACATTGCCGACCACGTCCGACAACCGACAGGTCACAAGCTGAAGCGGCGCGCTTCGGCCCCGCACGCAGTCCGCTACCTCCTTCGTGCGGTTCTGGATGCGCTGCGCCGCGTCCTGCAGCGTATCGATCGCCCGTTCGCACCGGGAATGTCTCTCCTGCCACTGAACCTTCATGGAGCCCGGCAGACTCGAGAACAGTTGATCGATGTGCAGGCGCATGTGCGATACGCTGCGGAAAACCGGCATCAGTAGATTGTTCACATCGTGGGCGATGTCGCCCATCCGGTGCACCAGCTCGGCCAGTTTCGCCTCTTCGATCAACCGCGCCTGTTCGATCGCCGCTCCGGACAAGGCGGAGACAATGAAGAGAATGTCGAGATCCTCTTCCCCCAACGTCCCCTGACGCTTATTCAGGACTTCGAGCACCCCGATCGGCTTTCTCCCCCACGGTTTCAAAGGGAGGACGATCATATCGCGGGTCCCGAAGCCGGTGAGGGTATCGATATCCGGATAATACCGTCGATCTTTCTTGGCTTCGACGATGATCTCCGCTGCCCCGGACGTGAAGACCGCCCCCGCAAGTCCCTTATCCCAGGGGATGGATATCCCGCGCAGCAGATCCGCCTTTTCGCCCACTACATGGCGAAACGTCAGCTGCTTGGTGCGTGGATCGGCGATAAGCACGGAGCCGGCTTCCGCATCCACGACTTCCAGCGCCGTGCGGAGCGTCTGTTCGATCAACCTGTCGCTGTGAATGTGCTCGGAGAGCGCTTGGGAAATGCGGCGCGCAACCTCCAGTTCCCGGTCGCGTTGCGCCAATCGCAAGTCTTTCTGCCGCCGAGGTATTCCGCGGCGCTCAGGCACAGAGGCCGGACTCCTCGGCTCGTCACTATTCATGACACTGAGACAGGCCGGTCCCGCGAGGGGAGATCCTGTGGCATCCGCATGGGGTCATTGTGCAAAGCTGACCATAGGACAAACATTCCCGGGCATGGTGATCGATCCTACGTGGACTGCCTGTCAAGCACAAGACTTTCGTGCGAATTCAGCACATCCGGCGCCGCTCTCCGCCTCTACAGACTGCGGCTCTCACGACCGGCTCGGCTTGACAAAGCGTTCGGGCTGGTGCTACGTCCATCCGATGATTCAGCTTGAGGAAAAACCGGCGCCAACCGGCGCCGTCCTGCCTCCGCCGGAGGGAACCGTTCCCGACTGGTCGGGCAAGGGCAAAGAGCAGGCGGTCCAGCGGATGTTCACGGCCATCGCCCGCTGGTACGACCTCAACAATTCGCTCCTTAGTTTCGGCCTGCACCATCGCTGGAAACGCCGCGCCGTCAAGTACCTATTTGAGCCTCGCGCCAGCGCCTGCGGATCCCGTAGCGGCGAGGTCTCGGCCGGGCCACGTTATGCATTAGACATCGGCGCCGGTACGGGAGATCTGGCCCTCTTGATCCACCCGCACATGGGCGAAGAAGGCCGCGTGGCGGCAGTGGACCTGAACCAAGCCATGCTCCGGGAAGGTGTGCGCAAGATCGCCGAACGTGGACTCCATGGCCACATCACCTGCCTGCGCGCCAACGCCGAGCAGTTGGGATTCCTGGACAACAGCTTCGACGCGGTGACGACGGGGTTTTGTATCAGGAACGTGAGCGATCTCCTGGGGGCTTGCGCGGAAATCAGTCGCGTTCTGAAGCCGGGCGGGCGATTCGTTTGCCTGGAGTTTTCCCGCCCGGTCAGGCCTTGGCTCTTGAGCCTCTACGACTGGTATTCGTTCAGCCTCCTGCCTAAGATCGGCACGCTCGTGGCTCATGATAAGACCGGCGTCTATCGCTACCTGCCCGCTTCCATCCGCGCCTTTCCCGACCAGGAAGGACTCAAAGCGCTCTTGCTCAAGGCCGGATTCCGGCAGGTGGATTATCACAATTTAAGCGGCGGGATCGTGGCGATCCACGTCGCCACGAAATGAAATTTCCAATCGTCAATTATCAGTAGTGTCCGGTTAAAACGTGAATAGGTTCAATTGGTTCGCGTTCTCAAGTAATTGCCCGGGCCAGTTGTCTCCAAGAATGGCCTGTTGTAATGGGGTTTTCTCGAAAATGGTCACCGACAAGAT
>Ga0194128_10003416_pt1 | contig 24465 bp, 21 predicted proteins | sample TA2KigCa65mmetaG_FD_148650 | JGI IMG/M metagenome (GOLD analysis project Ga0194128, IMG submission 148650) | Freshwater microbial communities from Lake Tanganyika, Tanzania - TA2015037 Kigoma Deep Cast 65m | ecosystem: Environmental > Aquatic > Freshwater > Lake | place: Tanzania: Lake... | reverse complement strand
CACCATGCTGCGTCCTCGGTCGTCCGAATAGCGCTGCTATTCGGACTCCCTGCCTCCTTGCCTGGCGGCGCCTGGCCTGCGTCATTTCCTGGCGAACGTTCCGAGAAGGGCCACTAGCTACCCGCTCGGTGAGCCCCGCGCCCTCCCGCGAGCAGGTCCTTCCCCGGGCTGTCCCGGGACGGCTGTTCGGGGTCTGCAAGCCCGCTTCCTGGCTCGAGCTGGCCCTGTTCGCGGGCCTGCTCTTCTTCTGGCTCGCCCCCGGCTTCGAGCACGAGACGTTCATCTTCGGGCTCGCCCATGGGATCGGCTACATCGCCCTCTGCCTGCTGATCCTGGCTGCGGTGATCCGCCGCGAGGCGCCGTGGCCGCTGCTCGCCGCGACCCTGACCCCCGCCGGCCCGGTCGGCAGCGTGATCGGGATCGAGCTGATCGAGCGGCGGGGCTGGGGGGTCGAGAGCCCGAACCCGGTCGCCGAATCGGGGGATGGCGGCGGCTCATCCGTTACGGGTATTGACAACGCGCTCCGAAAAAGTGGATAATCACCGGCGCGGGGAAAAAACATTTATAGGCTCGACCCCGGGCCAATCCCGCCTCCGGGGTCGATCGCGTCGGAAATCCCTCCCTGGCTACCGACGCGCAGGCGTAGCGCGGGCCGCGTGGATCCCCTGCCTCCTGCGGCCCCGCTACGCCATTAATTCAACCGACCCGGTCGTCAGGGGAAGCCGGCTTCGCCATTCAGGCGCGGCGACCGGCGCCGCAATGCCTGGCGCCGCCGCCAAGGCGGCGGCTTCCGGTAGAGCGGCTCGTCGCCGCATCAGGCGGAACGCAGGTCGCGCAGCACGCGGTGCAGGATGCCGCCGTTGCGGAAGTAGGAGACCTCGTTCGGGGTGTCGATGCGGACGGTCGCCTCGAAGCTGACCGAGTCGGCGCCCTCGCGCCCGGCGGTGACGGTGACGACCTTCGACTCGCCGCCGGCGAGGTCGCCGACGGTTAACTCCTCCTCGCCGCTGAGCCCGAGGGAGTCGAGCGTCTCGCCGGCCGGGAACTGCAGCGGCAGCACCCCCATACCGATCAGGTTGGCGCGGTGGATGCGCTCGAAGCTCTCGGCGATCACGGCGCGCACCCCGAGCAGCGCGGTGCCCTTGGCCGCCCAGTCGCGTGAGGAGCCCGATCCGTACTCCTTGCCCGCGAGCACGACCAGCGGCACGCCGTCCGCGGCGTAGCCCATCGCGGCCTCGTAGATGCTGGTCTCCTCCCCCTCGGTCCCTGACTTCGCAGCACCTGCGGTGCTGCTCGGGAGCCTGCGCGTGAAGCCGCCCTCGCGCTCGGCGAGCCGGTTGCGCAGCCGCACGTTGGCGAAGGTGCCGCGGATCATCACCTCGTGGTTGCCGCGGCGTGAGCCGTAGGAGTTGAAGTCGCGCGCCTCCACCCCCTGCTCGAGCAGCCAGGCGCCCGCGGGGGAGTCCTTCTTGATCGCGCCGGCGGGCGAGATGTGGTCGGTCGTGACGGAGTCGCCGAGCACGGCGAGCGCCCTGGCTCCCTCGATCGGCTCGATCGGCGCCGGCTCCGCACTCATCCCCTCGAAGAAGCTCGGCCTGCGCACGTAGGTCGATTCGGGCCAGGTGTAGCGGTCGCCGGCGGGCACCTCGATCTGCTGCCAGCGCTCGTCCCCGCTGAACACGTCCGAGTAGCCCTTGGTGAACATGTCGGCGCGCACCGCCTCGCCGACCGCCTCCGCGATCTCGTCGCTGCTCGGCCAAATCTCGCTGAGGTAGACCGGCTCGCCGTCGGCGTCGCGTCCGAGCGGCTCGGTCGTCAGGTCGACGTCCATGCGGCCGGTGAGGGCGTAGGCGACGACCAGCGGCGGCGAGGCCAGGTAGTTGGCGCGGGTGTCGGGGTTGATGCGGCCCTCGAAGTTGCGGTTGCCCGACAGCACCGAGCAGACGACGAGGTCCTTCTCGGCGATCGCCTTCGAGATCTCCTCCGGCAGCGGGCCGGAGTTGCCGATGCAGGTGGTGCAGCCGTAGCCGACCAGGTTGAACTGCAGCTCGTCCAGATAGCTGTCGAGCCCCGACCTCTCCAGGTACTCGGTGACCACGGTCGAGCCGGGCGCGAGCGAGGTCTTGACCCAGGGCCGGCGCCGCAGGCCGCGCTCGACCGCCTTCTTTGCGACCAGGCCGGCGGCGAGCATGACCGAGGGGTTCGAGGTGTTGGTGCAGCTCGTGATCGCCGCGATCACGACGTGGCCGTGGTCGAGCTGGACGCTCTCGCCGCTCTCGAGCTGGACCATGACCGCGTCGGCGGTGACAGGGCGCTGCTCGGTGACGGCGGCCCCGCTTGGAACCGGCCGCGGCCTGCCGGCGGCGCTGCCGTGATCCTCGGCTGGGGGGTCCGAGGCGGGGAAGCTCTCCTCGAGCGCTTCGTCGAGCGGGCTCGTGAGTCGCTTGCCGGCGTCGGGGTCCCATTCGTCCATCGCCGAGAGGAAGGCGGGCTTCGCCTGCGCCAGGGGAATCCGGTCCTGCGGGCGCTTGGGCCCGGCGATGCTGGGCACGACCTCGCCCAGGTCGAGCTCGAGGGTGTCCGAGTAGGTGGCGTCCTCGGAGCCGGGCTCGTGGAAGAGGCCCTGCTCGCGGGTGTAGGCGTCCACCAGCTCGACCTGCTCGGTCGAGCGGCCGGTGAACTCGAGGTAGCGAAGCGTCTCGGCGTCGACCGGGAAGATCGCGCAGGTGGAGCCGAACTCGGGCGACATGTTGCCGATCGTGGCGCGATCGGCGAGGGGCAGGCGCTCCAGCCCCGGCCCGAAGAACTCCACGAACTTGGAGACGACCCCCCTCTCGCGCAGCATCTCGGTCACGGTCAGCACGAGGTCGGTCGCGGTCGCGCCCTCGGGCAGCTCGCCGTCCAGCTTGAAGCCGATCACCTGGGGCAGCAGCATCGAGATCGGCTGGCCCAGCATCGCCGCCTCGGCCTCGATCCCGCCGACGCCCCAGCCGAGCACGCCGAGGCCGTTGATCATCGTGGTGTGACTGTCGGTGCCGACCAACGTGTCGGGATAGGCCTGCGGCACCCCGTCGCGCTCTGAGCTCCAGACGCAGCGGCCCAGGTACTCGAGGTTGACCTGGTGGCAGATCCCCGTCGCCGGCGGCACCACGCGGAAGTTGTCGAAGGCCTCCTGTCCCCAGCGCAGGAAGGCGTAGCGCTCGCCGTTGCGCTCGTAGTCGCGCTCCTCGTTGATCGCGAAGGCGCGCTCGTTGCCGAAGGCGTCGACCTGGACCGAGTGATCGATCACTAGGTCCACGTCGACGAGCGGGTTGATCGCGGCGGGGTCGCCGCCCAGCTCCTCCATCGCGTCGCGCATCGCGGCCAGGTCGACGACGGCCGGCACGCCGGTGAAGTCCTGCATCAGCACGCGGGCGGGCTGGAAGGGGATCTCGATCGAGGGCTCGGCCTTGGCGTCCCAGCTTGCGATCGCCTCGATATCCGCCGCCGCTGCCGACTCGCCGTCCTCGAGGCGCAGCGCGTTCTCCAGCAGCACCTTGAGCGAATAGGGCAGCCGTGCGACGTCGAACCTCGATTGCAGCGCGTCGAGGCGGTGAATCTCGTACTCGCGCCCGGAGACCTCCAGGGCCGCGCGCGCGCCGAAGCTGTCAGAGCCGCTCACGCCCGTGAGTATTGCGGACGCCGCCCGGGCCTCGGACGGCGTCGCGCCGGCTACTTGCGCCTGGGAAGGCGCAGGGTCCGCTTCGCCTTCACCTCGCCGACCTGCTCAGCGGTGGTGAGGACGACGCTGACCTTGACCTGGCGCTTCCCCTTGAGCGCGCGCTTTGCCCTCTTGGTCGGCCGCAGCTTGACGGTGCCGCGCTTGCCGCCGGCGATCTTGGCCTTGCCGCGAGCGATCGGCTTGCCCTTGGCAGCCTCGGCGATCACCGTCGCCGCACCCATCATCGTCAGCGAGTTCGCGGTGGTGGGCAGACGATAGGTGGCGGTGCCAGCCTGGTCGGCGGCGGGCGCCGTGCGGCAGGGGTTGCCGCCCGAGTTGACAGGATCGAAGGTGGTGCCGATCGCCGTGCTGCCCGCGTTGGCTCCGATCGTCTGCGGGTCGGCGCTGCTGTAGCGGACCTCGCCGGGGGCGATCCGGGCCCAGTTGGGGGCGCTGACCGGTCCGCCCGAGGGTTCGGTGGCAGGGCAAACCAGGGTCTGCGCCTCGACGCCAGCGAACGGGACCGGGCCCACTCCCATCACGTAGTGGTCGAGCCAGGCGTCCTCGCGCGACCGCAGCAGCGCGGCGTCGGCGGCCCCCTGCGGCGGCGGCAGGATACACGACCTGGCCGGCCAGCCAGGCACCTGGATTCCTAGCGCTTCCCGGCCTGCCCGGCCACGATCCGGTCGGCGATCCGGTCGGCGCCGCCGCTGCGCTGGATCCTCGAGGCGAGGCCGGGATGGCGATACCCGAGCTCGCTGACGAAGCGCTGGCGCAACGGCGCCACCGTGATCTCGTGACGGTCGTGCCGGATCGCGCGGTCGACCGCCTTGGCGACCTTTGCCGGCGTGGTCGTGCCCAGCCGGGGCGGCGCGGACAAGCCGGCGTCGTGGAACATGCCCGCCTCGCGCACGAACCCGGGCGAGACGACCGAGACCCCGACCCCGTGGGGATGGAGGTCCTCGCGCAGCCCGAAGGCGAACCCCCGCAGGCCGAACTTGGTCGCGTTGTAGATCGAGGAGCGGGGCGAACCGACCTTGCCCGCGAGCGAGGCGATCAGCACGATGTGCCCCTGCCCCTTCTTGATCAGCGCGGGCTCGAGCTCGCGCGACATCAGGATCGGGGCCTCGAGGTTGACGCGCAGGGCCCGCTCGACCTCGCGGCGGCTGAACGAGTCGAGCCTGCCGGTGCCCGGCAGAGCCGCGTTCGCGACCAGCGCATCGACGTCGCCCGCGTCGCGCACGAGCTTCGAGGGCGCGCCCTCCTTGGCGAGATCGGCGACGATCGCCTTGTGGCGCCTGGCGCCTCCGGGCAGCGAGCGCGCCAGCTCGCGCAGCTCGCGCTGGCGGCGGGAGCTGAGCACGAGCTTCGCGCCCCTGCCGGCGAGCCGCTCCGCGATCGCCTGGCCGAGGCCGCCGGTGGCGCCGCTCAGCAGCACCCGCTTGCCCTCGAGATCCACTCGCCGCAAGCTATCGGAACCCGCCGCGGCGCCATCGCTGCAAAAAGTCCTGCAGCTTTGTTAATGTGCGCCCCCAAGTTACGCCGAGTCCCGTCATGACGAAGACGGGAGCGGGGGAACCGAGTTTTGGGGCGAACCCACCCAGGTGGGAGCGCAGGCTCTTTCAGCGCCAGCCCGACAGCTAACCCCGTAGGCCCACGAAGGAGGACGGTTTGCGGTCGACATCGTTGAGGTTGCGACAGGCGCAGCTGGTCACGGCGCTGGCCCTCGTCGCCGTGCTCGGCCTCGCGACCGTCGCCTCAGCCGCGACCGGCGGCGCCTCCGCCCCGGCCGAGACCGCGCCGGTGGCGCCCACGGTGCCGGGCAAGAAGGCGAAGCTGCTGAAGAGCGGCAAGGCCGTGGCCCCCGCGAGCGCCCCGCAGGAGGTCAAGGACGCGATCGAGGCGGCCAACAGCATCCGCAAGAAGCCCTACATCTACGGGGGCGGGCACAGGAGCTTCAAGGCGAAGGGCTACGACTGCTCCGGCGCCGTCAGCTACGTGCTCAACGCCGCGGGCCTGCTCGACAGCCCGCTCCCCTCCGGCTCGCTGATGAAATGGGGCAGGCCCGGGCTCGGCACTTGGATCACGGTCTACGCGCACGGCGGCCACACCTACGCCGTGATCGCCGGCCTGCGCTGGGACACCTCCGCGGTGAACGAGCCCTTCAACAGCGGCAGCGGGCCGCGCTGGCGCGCGAGCAAGCGCTCGCCCAAGGGCTACGCCGTGCGCCACGCGGTCGGCTACTGAGCCAACCGGCCGCCTGGACAGCGTCTTGCTCCGCCGGCCCCTCGGGGCCTGGCCCGGCGGGCCACGTCCAACGCGGCGCGCGAAGATTGGCCATCCGTGCTGACCGCGATCCCGGTCTACCTGGCCCACCGCCTCACCCGCGACGAGAGCGTCACCGCCGGCGGCACCGCGGCCGCGGGTGCGACGGTCGTTCCCTGAGCTGGAGCGAGCCCACCGGCCTCGAGCGGCCACAAAGCGGACGCGACCGATGCCGGGCGGAGGCTCGGAACCGATTGCCGGCGAAGCCTTGGAGCGCCAGCTCAGCGCAAGACCAGGCAGTGGTCGGCGTGCCAGCCGACCTTGACCTTGGTGCCGGGCTCCCAGCGGTCGTCGCTGCGAACGATGTAGGTGTTCTGCTCGAGAGCGACGATGCGGGCGCCGTCGCCGAGCGAGACGGTGACCTGGGTGTTGACCCCCTGGTAGACGCGCTGCTCGACGGTGCCCTCGATGCTGACCATGCCCTTCTGCATCTCGTCCAGGGCGATCTTCTCCGGGCGGATCGAGAGCTGCACGGTCTCGCCGCGGCCGACGCCGTCCGGCAGCGCCGCGCTCACCTTCTGCCCGCTCGCCAGCTTCACCTTGTCCTCGCCCTCGACCACGCCCTCCATCAAGTTCGAGACCCCGATGAAGCCGGCGACGAAGGCCTCGTCGGGCCGCTCGTAGACCTCCTCCGGCTCAGCGCACTGGATGACCTTGCCGTCGTGCATGACGGCGATCCGGTCCGACATCGCCAGCGCCTCCTCCTGATCGTGCGTGACGTAGACGAACGTGATCCCGACCTCGCGCTGGATGTCCTTGAGCTCGCCCTGCATCTGCCGCCGCAGCTTCAGGTCCAGCGCCCCGAGCGGCTCGTCCAGCAGCAGCACGGCGGGGCGGTTGACCAGGGCGCGCGCAAGGGCGACGCGCTGCTGCTGGCCGCCGGAGAGCTCGGCGGCCCGAGCGTCGGCTCGCTGCTCGAGGCTGACCAGCTCCAGCGCCTCTCGTACGCGCTGGGCGATCTCGGGCTTCGGAACCTTCTTGCGCTTGAGGCCGAAGGCGACGTTGTCTTCGACGTTCAGGTGCTCGAAAAGCGCGTAGCTCTGGAAGACGGTGTTGACGTTGCGCTCGTACGGCGGCACGTCTTCGACCGGCTCCCCCTCGAGCAGGATGTGACCCTCGCTGGGCTGCTCGAAGCCGGCGATCATGCGAAGCGTCGTCGTCTTGCCGCATCCCGAGGGCCCCAGCAGGGAGAAGAACTCTCCTTTCGCGATCGAGAGCGTGACGTCGTCGACCGCGGCAACCTCGCCGAACCGTTTCGTGACCCGATCGAGCTTGATCGCCTCCGCCATGCTCAGCCTCCTTCTTGTCCGGTCAAGACCTTGATCGCGCTCTCGCGGCGCCCGAACAAGCGGGGCAGCATCACGGCGAGCGCGATCGTCGTCAACGAGACCACCATCATCAGGGTCCCGGTCGCGTTGATCGTGGGAGAGACGCCGAAGCGGATCGCCGACCAGACCCTGACCGGCAGCGGCTGCACGTCGTCCCCCGTGGTGAAGAACGAGAGCACGAAGTCATCGAACGAGAGCGCGAAGACAAGCAGTCCGGCCGCAACGATCGCGGGCCAGAGCCCGGGCAGCAGAACCAGCCGGACCGACCCCAATCGCGTAGCGCCTAGGTCCATCGCGGCTTCCTCGGCCTCGCTGCCCATCGTCGCGAGGCGCCCCCTGACCACGATCGCGACGTATGAGATCGAGAAGGTGATGTGGGCCAGCATGACCGTGAAGATCGAGAGCTTCACGCCGAGCTGCCAAAAGATCAGCAGCGCCGAGATCCCGGCGACGATCTCCGGCGTCACCAGGGGAATCAGCATCAGTATGTTCAGGCCCGGGCTCCAGCGCGCGCGAGAGCGCACCAACCCGATTGCGAGCATCGTCCCCAGAATCGTCCCGATCACCATCGTCACCGTCGCGATCTGCAGCGACGCGAACAATGACTCGCGCAGCACGGGGTCGCTGAGGAACGCCTCATACCACTGCAACGAGAGCCCGTCCATCACCGTCAGCGACTTCTGCGAGTTGAACGAAAACAGCACGACGATCAGGATCGGCGCGAACAGGAACAGGTACACGAGCGCAGCGAAGACGCGCAGGAAGCGGGGGCGGTCGAAGCTCTTGGGCGCGCCCCGGCGCCTGCGAGCTCGCGCGGTCACCTTCGGCGGCACCTGCGCCGTGGCGGCGCCTCCGCTCACAGCGCCGGCCTCGCCTCGCGCGCGGCAGCGCGCAGATAGCCGATCATCCAGATGGTGAGGAAGATCATCATGATCACCGTCAGCGCCGCGCCGAACGGCCAGTTGTTGGCCGCAAAGAACTGATCCTGGATCAAGTTGCCGACCATGAACGTGTTTGGGCCCCCGAGCAGGGTGGCGGAGACGAAGTCGCCGACCGACGGGAGGAAGACCAGCACCGAGCCGGCCAAGATGCCCTGTCTGGTCTGTGGCAGGGTGACGTGCAGGAAGGTCTGCAGCTTGTTTCCGTAGAGATCCTTGCCAGCCTCGATCACCGCCGGGTCCATGCGCTCGAGCGCGGCGAACACCGGCAGGATCATGAACACCAGGTAGCCGTAGGTGAGGCCGCCGATCACCGCCCACGGGGTGTTGATCATCTGGATTCCCTGGGAGGTGACGCCGAGGTCGATCAGGGCGTTGTTGACCAGCCCCTCGTCAGACAGCAGGGCGACCCAAGCGTAGGTTCGTACCAGGTAGTTGACGAAGAAAGGCAACACCAGCAGGCCGATCAGCAGGTACTTTCGCCGCCCCCCGAATCGCGCGATGTAGTAGGCGATCGGATATCCGATCGCCAGGCACAGCGCCGTCGTCCCCAGCGCGTAGGTGACCGACCTGACCAGGGAGGGCAGGTAGATCGGGTCGAACGCGTCTGCGTAATTGTCGAGCGCGCCGGGCGCGAACGGGGAGTCGTAGGCGGCGCGGCCGAACTCGTCCACGTACCCGAACGACATCGCCAGCGTCAGCGTCAGCGGGAGCGCGAACAGGCAGAGGAGCCAGAGCCCCGGTGCTGCAAGGAACCGAGTCCAGAACCCCCCTGCCATCTCGCTACGCGGCCTTAACCTCCACAAAGGTCTCGGCCCATAACTGGCGCCCCTCGGGGGTCTCGAAGACAAACTCGAGTTCTTTGTCCCGGAGCTCCTCGATTGAGACGGCAATCGACGGCTCTTCCTTGACGAGCTTCTGGAACTCCTGCTCGCCACCCTCGACCGGCTGCGGATAGCCGTGCCAGGCGACGTTCTGGGCCGCGTTCTCCGGATCCAGGATCCAGTTGATGAACAGCAACGCCGTGCCCGGCGAGCGGGCGTTGTTCGGTATCGCCATGGTGTCGCTGCCGACCGGGATGCCCTCCTTGCAGGTCTCGTAGCTGAAGTCCTCCGGGTTGCTCACCTGGTTGCGGGTGTTGACGACGTCGCCGTTCCAGGCCTGCTGAATCAGCGCTGCCCCGGTAGCAAGGTTCTGAACGGTGTTGGTCGAGAAGCCGCGCGCGAACTCCTTCTGCTCCAACAGCGTCTCCTTCGACTGCTCAATCTGGTCGGGGTCTTCGGTGTTTAGCTCGAAGCCGTTGAGCAGGTTGGCCTCCCCGATCGCCTCCTGGAAATCGTCGAGGATGAACATGCGACCGTCCCCTGCCGGGTTTGTGAGGTCGTTCCAGGAGCCGGTCATGTCAGTGACCAAGTCGTTGCGCCAGCAGATCCCCGTCGTGTAGTAGGTGTAGGGCATCGAGTGGTTCGAGTCCTCGTCGTACCAGGGGCTGTCGTAGTAGGGGTTGACCCCCTTCGAGTTCGGGATCGAGTCGCGGTCGAAGGTCGCGAGCAGGCCCTCGAGCTTGAGCCTACTCACGTACTCGCCGCTGGGGAAGATCAGGTCGTAGGGCCCGCCGCCCTGGCGCAGCTTGATCACCATGCCCTCGAGGTTGTCGAAGTTGACCTCGTTGACCTCGACGCCGTACTTCTCGGAGAAAGACTTCTTCAGCAGCGGGTCCATGTACTCGGCCCAGTTGAAAATCAGCAGGTCGCCGTCGATCTCGGGCTTGACGAACTTGGCCTCGCCTCTCGTGTCGTTGCTCCCGCAGGCCGAGAGGCCATAGGCCGCGAGCACCGCCCCGGCGCCGACCTGCAGGGTCTGCCGACGGTTCAGCCGTTGATCGAAGATTTCCACTTGCTCCTCCGTTTCATATTGTCCAAATTCAGGCTGTGACCACGCTCGGCGCCGGGGCCGACGTCGCCTGCGGCCGGGACGGCTCCGCAAGGGCGGGCTCGGGCTGCGGCAGCTCGCACGCGAGCTGCTCGCATGCTACCGCCCGGGCGAGGGCCACCATCCGTTCGGGGGGCATCTCGGGATCCCCGAGGCTGACCTGGACGGCGAGGCCGTCCATCAGCGAGGCGAGCGTCGCCGCGACGTCGCCGGGATCCGCGTCGCCCCTGAAGTCACCGCTCTGCTGGCCGGCGCTGACGACCTCGGCGATCACGGCCCGCCAGCGCAGGTCCTGCCGCTCGCGCGTCCGCGCCGCCTCGGGGTCACGCAGGGCGCGCGACCAGGACTCCATCCACAACGCCCACTCGCCCCCCTGGGAGGCGGCCTCGATCAGCAGCGCCAGCTGCTCCGCAGGCGTCAGGCCGGTGGCGACGCGCTCGGTCACCTCGGCGTAGAAGAGGTCGTCCTCCTCAATCAGGGCAGCCGCGAGCAGCTCGTCCTTGGAGTCGAACCAGTAGAGGATCGCCCCGGAGCTGGTGCCCGCGCGGTCCGCGACGTCGGCGATCCGTGTGGCGACGATGCCGCGCTCGACGATCACCTCCATCGCCGCGGTGATCAACTGCGGCCTGCGGATGTAATCGATGTTCGGCCGGGGGCTCAAACTCCTGCGCTTCCTCTCCTCACTGCCGACTCCCTCGCCCAGCGAAAGCTGAATCGCCGTTCAACCTATACCAGCGCGCCGGTGGCTGTCAACCCGTCAGGCTCCGCGGAGACCCCGAGCTCGGCCGCGAGCACCGCCGCGACCGTCGTGCGGGCGCGCTCCAGGTCCATGCCCGGGTCGCGCAGCAGCACCCGCAACCCGAGTCCGTCGATGACGCCGATCGCCAGGTCGGCGACGCGCTCCGGGTCGTCGCAGTCGAACTCGCCCGCGTCCACCCCGGCCTCGATCACGCTCAGCATCCAGCCGCGGTAGCGCTGATAGAGCCTGTTCGCGACCGGGCGCAGCTCGGGGTCCCGCGCCCCGCGCAGCCAGAGCTCGACCCACAGGGTCCACTCGTGCTCGCTCGGGCCCAGGTCGGGCAGGCACTGGTCGATCGCCAGCGCCAGCGCCTCGGTGTGGCCGGCGCCCTCGATCTCGACCAGGCCCGCCTCGTCGCCGAAGCGCTCGGAGGCGGCGAGGTCGAAGGCCAGCATCAGCGCGTCGGTGAGCAGCTCCTCGCGGGTCGAGAAGTAGTGGTGCACGAGCGAGGTGGAGACGCGCGCCCGGTTCGCGACACGTGCGATGCGGATCCCGTCGATGCCCTCCTCGGAGATCAGCTCGCAGGCCGCCTCGAGGATGCGGGCGCGCGTCTGCTCGGCGCTCATCGTCCCGGCCGGTCGGCCATCGGCGCCCTCAGCCCGCGTCCACGTCGGCGCGAATGCGGTCGGCGAACCAGCCGACGGCGGCCTCGCGCTCCGAGAGCGGCCCGGGCGAGTAGCCGCGGGTGTGGATGCCGGTCTGCACGGCGCTGACCAGGTCCACGTCCTCGTCCAGCACCTCGTTGTTGAAGCGCTGGTTGATGCGCTGCACCAGTCGCGTCACGGGTCCGGGGTTGGGGTGGCGGAAGCAGGCCCAGCGGTCGGCGGTCGCGTTCGAGCCGTCGGGCCTGATCTGCCAGACGTTGACCTGGTCGGGGTACATGTCGATCGCGGTGTTCGGGTACACGACCGCATAGCGCCAAACCTTGCTGTCGGCCTCGGTCAGGCCGGCCATCGGGCGCGCGAGGCGCTGGTAGGCGCGCTCGAGCCGGTTCGAGGACGGTGCGTCTCGCAGCGGCGCCTCGAACCAGGCCCAGCCATCGTGGGTCTCGACCCCGTAGCGCTGGTAATCGAGCAGCCTCATCAGGCCCGGATGGGCGATCGGCACGTGATAGCCCTCGAGGTAGTTCTCGACGACGATCTTCCAGTTGGCCGGCTGGCTGCCGCCGATCCCCTTGATCCCGAAGGGGACCAGGTCGGGGATGTTGTAGCGCTCGAGCCGCTCTCCGAGCCCGGCCGTGACCTCGGCCAGGGCTGGAGCGTCGGCGTCGAGGTTGATGAAGATGAAGCCGGCCAGCAACTCGACCCGGGCCGGCATCAGCCCGAGGCGCACCTTGTCGAGCTCGGCGTAGCCGCGGTGCTCGGGCACCCCGAGCAGGCTCCCGTCGGTGGAGTCATAGGTCCAGCCGTGGTAGCGGCAGCGGAGCGCCCGCTTGCAGCTGCCCTCGCCGGTCAGCAGCTCGGAGCCGCGGTGGCGGCAGACGTTGCGGTAGGCGCGCAGCTCGCCATCCTCGGTCCGGACCACGAGCACGGGCTGGTCGCCGGCGACTGTGGTGATGTAGGTGTTGGGCTCCGGCAGCTCGCCGACGTGCCCGGCGTACTGCCAGCTGCGCGCGAACACCGTCTCCATCTCGCGCTGCAGCGCCCGCTCGCCCAGGTAGTAGTGAGGTTCGAGCGCCCGGCCCACCCTCGGGGCCGATCCGTTGCCGCCGTTGGCGGCGGCGCCGGAGGTCTTCGCGGACGTGATCTGGGCGCTGGTCTCGCTCACTGGGTCTCCTCGCTCGGCTTGGGATCTTCCTGCACACGCGGCCCTTTTTCGGGCGGCCGCTCGTGCCTGACCCGGGCATTGTATTGACTTTGTAGTCAAAGCGTATAAGTCTGCTACGGTGCGCGCGATGCCGAGCCAGCTGCGGCACAGCCGATGCGACTGAGGCCGGGCGCAGACGCCTGGCTGTCGCTCACCCCTGAGCCGGAGCGGGATCTGCCCGTGGCGATCGCGGCCCTGCGGGCGGAGGGCGAGCCGAGCCCGGATCAGATCGCCCACGAGCGGGCGAGGGCCGAGGCCCTGGTCCTGCGGGGCAACCGCAGGCGCTGGGTCGCCTGGCTGCGCGAGGCCACCGAGCTCGCGGACTCGCGCGAAGAGCGCGACCCGCGGGTGACCGCGGCCCGCGAGCTGGTGCTCGACGTCATCGACAACCACGACGCGCTCGAGCTTGGGCTTCCGGGCCGCCGCCCGCTCCGCAACGGAGCAGAGGGTGAGACGTTCGAGCGGGTCAGGACCAGGAACGAGAAAGGAACGGCAAGATGACCACTGCAACAGCCGGGGAGCTGAGCCTGCCGCTCGAGCTGCCGCCCGAGACCAAGGACCTGCAGGAGCGAACCCGTGCCTTCGTCGAGGAGCACGTGATGCCGCTGGAGCAGGAGGCCGAGCGCCTCTACGGCCGCCTGCCCCAGGAGAAGATCGACGCCGTCAAGCAGGCCGGGATCGCCGCCGGGCTGAACGGCGGCCAGCACTCGCCCGAGTACGGCGGCCAGGGCTGGTCGACGCTCGACTGGGTAGTCGTCGAGGAGCAGTACGGCCGCTCCACCAACGGCATCTACTGGCACGTGCCCGGTGCCTACAACGTCTTCCACAACGCCAGCGAGGCCCAGGCCGAGAAGTACCTGCGGCCCCTGATCGCCGGCAAGATGAAGGACGCCTACGCGGTGACAGAGGCCGAGGCCGGCTCGGATCCCTCCGGAATCGCCACCACCGCCGAGCGCACCGGCTCCGGCTTCCGCATCAACGGCGAGAAGTGGTTCGTCACCTCCGGCGACATCGCCGACGTGCTGATCGTGATGGCGAACGTGATCGACGGTGACGAGAGGCTGCCGACACTGTTCCTGGTGGACATCGATACCCCGGGCGTCGAGATCGTCGCCGACCCGCAGTTCACCCATCACTACCCCGAGGGCCACCCGACGATCCGCTTCACCGACGTCGAGGTCGGAGAGGACGCGGTCGTGCAGGGCGTGGGCGAGGGCGAGGACATGCAGCGCGCCTGGTTTCTCGAGGAGCGCCTCGGCATCGCCGCCCGCGGCGTCGGCGCCATGTGGCGCCTGCTGGACGAGTCCGTGGAGTGGGCGACCAACCGGGTCCAGGGCGGCAACCGCATCTGGGACCACCAGGGCGTCAGCTTCCCGCTCGCCGACTCGGCCGCCGATGCGGCCGCGGGGCGGCTCCTGACCTACCAGGTGGCGGTGCTGGCCGACGGGGGCGCCGACCTCAAGCTGGTGCACGCGAAGGCGTCGATGGCGAAGCTGTTCGTGAGCGAGGCGGCGTTCCGCTGCGCCGACCGCGCCGTGCAGGCGCTCGGCGGCCGCGGCTACATGCGCGACTACGCGCCCGAGCGGCTGCTGCGCGAGCTGCGCGTGGACCGCATCTGGGAGGGCACCAGCGAGATCCAGCGCCTGGTCGTCACCCGCGGGCTCGAGCGCCGCGGCGTCGAGCGGATGCTGCACTAGGCGAGGCGCCCGGCCAGCGCGACGAGGACAGAGGAGCCAACGGCATGGACCCGTCCCGCATGCTCGCACCGCGCTCGATCGCCGTCGTCGGCGCGAGCGACCGCCCCGGCAGCTACGCCGACCTGGTGCTGCGCAACCTCGCCGCCAGCGGCTTCGAGGGCCCGGTCTGGGGTGTCAACCCGAAGCGGTCCGATGTCCACGGCCGGGCCTGCTTTCCGTCGGTCGCCGAGCTGCCCGAGCCCGCCGACGCGGTCGTGGTCGCGATCCCGGCGCCGGGCGTGCCGGCGGCCGTCGAGGAGGCGGGGGCAAGCGGCTGCGGCGGCGCGATCGTGATCTCGGCCGGCTTCGCCGAGATCGCGGCCGGCCGCGAGCTGCAGCGCCAGCTGCGCGAGGCGGCGCTGCGCCACGGGCTGCCCGTCTGCGGGCCCAACGGCAACGGCGTCATCGCCGTCGCTTCGCGGGCGCCGATGTGGGGGGACGCGGTCGAGCCCTTCGAGCCGGGCCCGGTGGCGATGGTCTCCCAGAGCGGCAACGTCGCGGTCAACGCGCTCGGCTCGCGGCGCGGTCTCCGCTTCCACACGGTCATCTCCACCGGCAACCAGGCGGTGATGGACTCGAGCGACTGGCTGACCGCGCTGGCGGAGGCCGAGGACGTGCGCTCCGTCGCGATGTTTCTCGAGGGGGACGGCGAGGGCGGGCGCCTGGCGAAGGCGCTGGCCGCGTGCGCGGACCGGGGCATCGGCGTCGCCGTGCTCAAGGTCGGGTCCTCGGAGGCGGGGGCCCGCTCCGCCGCCGCCCACACCGCGGCCGTCGCCGGCGACCAGCGCGTGTTCCGCTCGCTGGTCGAGGAGGCCGGGGGCGCCTGGGCCGAGGACCCCCACGATCTGCTGGAGCTTGCGAAGGCGCTGGCCGAGCCCCGCGCCAGGGTCAGCCCCGGCGCCGGCCTCGCCGTGCTCACCTGCTCGGGAGGGGACTCCGGCATCGCCGCGGACGAGGCGGCGCGCACCGGCGTGCCCTTGCCGCAGTTCTCCGAGCAGACCGCGGCCAAGCTCGAGAAGCTGCTCCCCGCCGAGGCGACGATCGCCAACCCGCTCGATTACACGGCGGTGATCTGGGGCGACGTGGAGCGGCTGCGCGACATCACCGCGGTCGCGAGCGCCGACCCGGCGATCGAGCAGGTGATGGTTCTCTATGACCAGCCGCAGAACTTGTTCGGCCCCGGCGCCGAAAGCTGGGAGGACGTGCGCAGGGGGATCATCGCCGGAGCCGAGGCGACCGAGGCCTCGGTGCTGGTCTCCTCCACCCTCCCCGACCTGATCGACGACGCCGCGTGCGAGCAGCTCTCGATGCGCGGGGTGGTGCCGCTGTCGGGCCTGCGCACGGCGATGACGGTGGCCCGGGCGCTGCGGCAGCCCGCCCCCGACGCCGCCAGGATTCGCGAGATCGCCGCCGCCGCGTCCGCCGGTGCGGAGTACGCCGGCCAGGGCGAGGGCGCCGCCGGCGACGGCTGGCTCGACGAGGCCGAGGCGAAGAGGCTGCTTGCCGGGGCCGGCGTCTCGGTGGCGCGCGGCCAGGTGGCGGCCGACGCCGACGCGGCGGTCGCGACCTGGCGCGAGCTCGGAGGACCAGTGGCACTGAAGCTCGCCGCGCCGGGCCTGCTGCACAAGAGCGAGGCCGGCGCCCTGGTGCTCGGCCTGGACGACGAGATCGCCATCCGCGAGGCCTTCGACCGCCTCGCGGCGATCGAGGCTCCGGCAGGGGGGCGGGTGCTGGTCGAGGAGATGGCGAACCCCGAGGCGGAGATGCTGGTCGCGGCCCACCGCGACGGCGTCGTGCCCGCGCTCGCGATCGGCTTCGGCGGCATTTGGACCGAGGCGCTCGATGACGTCGCCGTGGTGCCGCTCCCCGTGGACGCGGCGCGCGCCGAGCGGGCGATCCGCTCGCTGCGGGCCTCCCCCCTGCTCACCGGCGGCCGTGGCCGCCCCGAGCTTGACCTGGACGCCGCGGCCGACCTCGCCTCGAAGGTCGGCGCGCTGCTGCTGGACGCGAAGCTCGACCTGGTCGAGCTCAACCCCGTGATCGTCAACGCCGAGGGCTGCGTCGCCGTCGACGCCGTGATAAGGCTCCGGGCCACCGCCGCGCGGGCCGAGGCGGCGTAGCGGGGATGAAGCCGGCGATCGAGAGCCTCGGCATCGTCGGGGGCGGCTTCATGGGCTCGGGCATCGCCGAGTCGGCGGCCCGCGGGGGCATGACCGTGCTGGTCTGCGAGCCCGTCGCGGCCCAGTTCGAGCGCTCGCGGGAGCGCGTCGAGGCCTCGGTCGCGCGCGCGGTCGAGGCCGGCAAGCTCGAAGCGCCCGAGGCCGAGGCGCTCGGCGAGCGAATCAGCTGGAGCCCAGAGCTGGACTCGCTCGCGGGCTGCGAGCTGGTGATCGAGGCCGTGATCGAGGACCCCCAGGTGAAGGGCGAGGTCTTCCACCAGCTCGACCGCCTGCTCGGGCCCGAGGCGCTGATCGCGTCCAACACGTCCTCGATACCGATCGCCCAGCTCGCCTCCTGGACCGAGCGCCGCGACCGCGTGCTCGGCATGCACTTCTTCAGTCCCGCCCAGGTGATGAAGCTCGTCGAGCTCGTGGTCGGGATCGAGACCTCTGAGCAGACCTATGAGCGTGCCAAGGGCTTCGCCGAGGCGATCGGCAAGACCGCGATCCGGACCAAGGACCGCTCGGGCTTCATCGTCAACATGCTGCTCGTGCCCTACCTGATGGCGGGGGTGCGGATGTACGAGGAGGGCTTCGCCACGGCCGAGGACATCGACCAGGGCATGAAGCTCGGCGCCGCACATCCGATGGGGCCGCTGGAGCTGTGCGACTTCATCGGCCTCGACGTGCTCTATGCGGTCTGCGACTCGCTCTATGAGGAGTTCAAGCGCGACGAGTACGCGCCGCCGCCGCTGCTGAAGCGGATGGTGGTCTCGGGGCACTTCGGACGCAAGAGCGGGCGGGGGTTCTACGATTACCCAGTGGAGCGGAACTAGGCTGACGCCGGAAAGGAGAGGGATGGCAACGCGCACGATCGAGACGGAGGTCGCAGTGGTGGGAGCCGGCATCGCCGGCCTCAGCGCGGCGGCGAAGCTGGTCGCCGAGGGAGCCGAGGTTGCCGTGCTGGAGGCTCGCGACCGGGTCGGCGGCCGCACCTGGAACACGGAGATCGGCGGCGAGGCCAACGAGCTCGGCGGGCAGTGGGTCGCGCCCTACCAGTCGGCGATGCACGCGATGCTCGAGGACCTCGGCATCGAGATGTTCGAGAGCTTCCGCGAGGGCAGCCACACCTTCATCGACCCGGCCGGGAAGGTGCACCGCTACGAGGGCCACGACGCTCCCATGGGGGACGCCTCCGAGAAGGCGCTCGAGGTGGCCGACGCCAAGCTCGACGCCCTCGCCAAGGAGCTCGACCCGGAGTCCCCCTGGGACCACCCCGACGCCGAACGGCTCGACCGGGTCACCTTCGAGACCTGGCTGCAGCAGGAGGTCTCCGACGAGATGGCTCGCGACCTGCTGCGCTCCTGGCTGGCGGGAGGCTTCCTGGCGAAGCCGGCCCACACCTTCTCGCTGCTGCAGGGAATGTGGATGATCTCCGGCGCCGGCGGCACCTTCGAGCTGTTCGAGCCCGAGCAGTGCCTCGCCTACCGGGTCGTCGGCGGCTCGCAGCTGATCTCCCTGAGGCTCGCCGAGCGGCTGGGCGATCGCGTCGTGCTCGAGGCCCCGGCGCGTGAGATCCGCTGGAGCGACGACTCCGTAGAGATCGACGCCGGCGAGGCGGGCGGCGTCACCGTCAAGGCGAGGCGGGCGATCGTCGCGGTCCCGCCCAACCTGACCGAGGGGATCCGCTTCGAGCCGGTGCTGCCGGCCTGGCGCATGCGCATGTCCCAGGCACTGAGCCAGGGCTCGATCAACAAGATCCTGGCCGTGTACGAGACCCCGTTCTGGCGCGAGGAGGGGCTCTCGGGTCAGGGGTTCGCGCCGTATGAGCTGGTGCGCGAGCTCTACGACAACTCCCCGCCCTCGGCCTCCGCCGGGGTGCTGACGACCTTCCTCGCCGGCGAGAACGCCGAGAGCGCGGGCCGCCTCAGCGCCGAGGACCGCCGCCGCCACGTGCTCGAGGGGATGGCCGAGTACGTCGGCCCGCGGGCGCTGGAGCCGGTGGACTACATCGAGACCGACTGGTGCGGGCAGGAGTGGACGCGCGGGGCATACGGCACCAGCTTCGGCCCGGGCGGCCTCACCCGCTTCCGCGACGACATTCGCCGGCCGGTCGGGCCGATCCACTGGGCCTGCACCGACATCGCCGGCGTCGGCCACATCCACATGGAGGGCGCGATCCGCTCGGGGCAGCGCGCAGCCCAGGCCTGCCTGGAGGCGGCGGCCTAGCCCCCCTCGCATGGCGTTGGGCTAACGCAGCGAGGGTGAGTCGAGCGGATCGGCGATCGCGCGGGGCGGCTCCCCCTCCATCGAGGCGAGAAACGCGCTCCAGTTCGCAGGATGGGCGGTTGGGAAGGCCTGCGCGTGCCAGAGGCGGGGCTTTCCGGCCCGGTAGCCGACCGCGCAGAAGACGGCGAACGCGACCCTGCCTCCCGGGATCCCCCGTCCGCTCGCATCCTCGGCCCGGATACGGAAGGGGATGTGGTCTAAGAGCAGCGAGCCGTGCCCAGGCCAGGCGCTCGGGCGGTGCGGCTCGAAGACGACCGGCGCAAAGAGCTCGACCCAATCGGCGACGAGCTGGCCATGGACGGATTCGAGAAGCTCGCCGGTCTCGGGGTCGAAGCGAAAGCGATGAGCGCGATCGCGAGCGACTCTCGAGGCCTGCATGTAGCTGTCGCCCGCGCCTACCGCCCGCAGGGCCTCTGCGATCCCACGGGCGACGAACTGGTAGCGGCGGGGCGCCTTGGGTCCCTCGCGGCGCTCCAGGTGGCGCTCGCATTGATCGCAGGCCTCATGCCAAAGCCTCCTCGCGGGGCAGAAGCTCGGTGAACACGTGGGGCTTGCCGCGCCGCGGCTGGCACTTGTAGCGCTGGCGGCGGTGGCCGCGCTTGCCTTAGGTGCCGCCGAGCTTCACCCGTGAGCCCGGATGCTCCGGGCACTTGACCGTTGCCTTGCTTTGCCTCGGCACCAATCGAGGCTGGCAACTCAACCGGACGGACTAGCCCAACGAGAAGCGAGAGGAGAGGGGGGCCGCCCTAGCCGACCGGACCAGGCGAGGCGCTCAGCGCAGCGGTCGGGCATCGAGTCCGGCCCGGTCGCGCGGGCCGCACCGTGGGGGCCCCTAGGCGTGGTTCACCATCACGTGCTTGACCTCGGTGTAGTCCTCGAGCGAGTACATCGAGAGGTCCTTGCCGTAGCCCGATTGCTTGAAGCCTCCGTGCGGCATCTCCGACACGAACGGGATGTGATCGTTGACCCAGACGCAGCCGAACTTGAGGGCCCCCGAGACGCGAGTGGCGCGGCCCACGTCCCGGGTCCAGACCGAGGCGGCCAGCCCGTACTTGGTGCCGTTGGCCCATTCGATCGCCTTCGCCTCGTCGTCGAACGGCTGCACGGTGATCACCGGTCCGAAGATCTCCTGCTGGATCATCTCTGAGTCCTGGCCGGGCCCCGAGACCACGGTCGCCTCGAGGAAGTAGCCGGGCAGGTCCGGGCGGTTGCCGCCGGCGACGATCTCCGCGCCCTTCGGCTTGCGCTCGAGGAAGCCCTCCACCCGGTCTCGCTGGCGTTCCGAGTTGAGCGGCCCCAGCACCGTCTCGGGGTCGAAGGTGTCGCCGGTCTTGTACGTGCCGGCCTGCTCGGCGAGCCCGCTGACGACGTCGTCATAGACCTTCTTGCCGGCGAGCACCCGGGTGGCCGCGGTGCAGTCCTGCCCGGCGTTGAAGTAGCCGGTGCCGGCGATCGTCTCGGCCACCGCCCCCATGTCGGCGTCGTCGAAGACGACCACCGGGGCCTTGCCGCCCAGCTCCAGGTGCACCCGCTTGAGCGAGTCGGACGCGGCCTTGGCGATCCACTTGCCCGTCTCAGGCGAGCCGGTGAGCGAGACGAAGTCGACCTCGGGATGGGTGACCAGCGTCGAGCCGGCCGGCTCCCCGTGCCCGCCGATCAGGTTGGCGACGCCGGGGGGGTAGATCTCGGCCAGCATCTCGCCGAGGATCCCGAGCGTCGTCACGGGGGTCGTCTCGGCCGGCTTCAGCACGATCGCGTTGCCGGCCGCCAGCGCCGGCCCGATCTTCCAGACGGCCATCATCAACGGGTAGTTCCAGGGGGTGATCTGGGCGCAGACGCCGATCGGCTCGCGACGGATGTAGGAGGTGCGGCCCTCCATGTACTCGCCGGCGCTCTTGCCCTCGAGCAGGCGCGCGGCTCCGGCGAAGAAGCGCAGCTGGTCCACCATCGGCGCGATCTCCTCCTCGAGCGTGGTGTGAAGCGGCTTGCCGGCGTCCAGCGACTCGAGCTCCGCGATCTCGTTGCCGCGCTGCTCGAAGGCGTCCGCCAGCTTCAGCATCAGCGCCTGCCGCTCGGCCGGCGTCGTCTTGCCCCAATCGCCGGCGGCCTTGCGGGCGGCGCTCACGGCCCTGTCCACGTCCTCCGCGCCCGACAGGGGCGAGCGCGCGATCACCTCGCCGTTGGCGGGATTGACGACGTCCTCCATCTGCCCGTCCGCCGAGTCGGTGAGCTCGCCGCCGATCAGGTTCTTCAGCTCCAGAACCTTCGTCTTCTTCTCGGTAGCGGTGGCCATCCTCTGCTGTCCTCCTCGTCTTGGCTTCCTAGGACTTCGTGGTCGCGCTGGCCGGGGCCGGCTTCCCGTCCCCTTCCGCGTCCTGCGCTGCCAGCGCCTGCTCGACCGGGGTGTGGGACTCGCCCACCGCCTCGGCGACCGCGGCGTGGGTGACGCTCCCGGCGGCGACGTTGACTCCCAGCGCCAGGCCCGGATCCCGCGCGCTCGCGCCGTCGACACCGTGGTCGGCGAAGGCCAGCGCGTAGGGAAGAGTTGCGTTGGTGAGGGCGAAGGTCGAGGTGATCGGAACCGCCCCGGGCATGTTCGCCACGCAGTAATGGGTGATGCCGTCCACCTCGAAGGTGGGATCGGCATGTGTGGTGGGCTTCGAGGTCTCGAAGCAGCCGCCCTGGTCGATCGCGACGTCCACGAGCACGGCGTTCTTCTTCATCAGCTTCAGCTGCTCCCGACTGATCACGTGCGGAGCCTTTGCGCCCGCCACCAGCACCGCCCCGATCACCAGGTCCGCCCGCGGCAGCATCTCCTCGACCGCGAGGGTCGAGGAATAGACGGTCGAGGCGCGGCCGGCGAAGGCGAGGTGGAGCTCCCGCAGGCGGTCGATCGCGAGATCGAAGACGAACACGTCGGCCTCCATCCCGATCGCTATCGAGGCGGCGTTGAAGCCGACAGCGCCGCCGCCGATCACCATCACGTTCGCCGCGGCCACGCCGGGGACCCCGCCGAGCAGCACGCCCCGGCCGCCGAAGGGCTTCTCGAGGTAGAAGGCGCCGGCCTGGGTCGCGATCTTGCCGGCGACCTCGCTCATCGGGGCCAGCAGCGGCAGCCGGCCCTGGCGGTCCTCGACCGTCTCGTAGGCCACGCAGGTCGCGCCGGAGGCCATCAGCCCCCGGGTCAGCTCCGGGTCCGGCGCCAGGTGCAGGTAGGTGAACAGCAGTTGCCCCGGGCGCAGCATCTTCACCTCGGGGGGCTGGGGCTCCTTCACCTTCATCACCATCTCAGCATCGGCGAAGACGGCCTCCGCGTCGGGGACGATCCGGGCCCCCTGCGAGGTGTAGTCCTCGTCGGCGATCGCGCTGCCCTCCCCCGCGCCCTGCTGGATCAGCACCTCGTGGCCGCGGGTGACCAGCTCGCGCACCCCCGCCGGCGTGATCGCCACGCGGTACTCGTCCGGCTTGATCTCCGCAGGAACGCCAACTCTCACTGCCCTACCTCCTCGGGGGTGGGGCCGACCTGGTCGGCCGGGACGGTCGTGAAGTCGAAGCTCACGCCTCGCGTCTCGAGCTCGGCGAACATCGCGTCGGGATCGATGCAGCGCTCCGGCGGCACCGCGCCGCGAGTATCGATCTCGCCCCGCGCGAGCAGGCGCACGGCCGCGGCGGCCGGCGAGGCGGTGGAGACGATGCCGCCGCCCAGGCCCCATTCGGGGTGCGGGGGGGTGACGCTGCGGGCGCGCACGGCGACATCGCCTGCGATCGCCTCGACCAGGTGCACCGAGACGGTCTTCCCCGACGCCGGCAGCGCCGTGCGTGTCGCCTCGGCGACCTGGTCGTCGCTGGCGACGGCGAGCTGCTTGAGCTCGCCGAGGACCTGGGGCCGCAGCGAGAGGGCGAAGGTGACGTTGGCCGCTCCGAAGCTCTCGGTGAAGGTGAGCACCTCCGAGTGCAGCGTGTAGATCGTCTCGGCGGCGCCGATCGGTTCGCCGAAGTCGAGCGTGGGCCCCGGCTGCAGCGGCTCCAGCTCGCGCGTCTCGCCGCCCAGCACCGCCATCGGCGCCAGCGTGATCTCGTCGAGCAGCGTCTGCACTGCGTAGGGGAAGCTCGGCCCGTCGGGCGGGTCGTGGTCGCGTCCGGCGGCGCCGACGGTGATTGTCTCGGGCGTCGCCCCCAGCTCGCGCACCGCGCGCGCCGCCAGCAGGTTGGTCTTGCCGGGAGCCGAGCCGACCCCCAGCATCGCCGTCAGCCCGGCCTCGGCGAACCGGTCCGAGAGGCCGAGCTGCTGGTGGGAGACGTGGTAGAGGCCGCCGAGGTCGATGTAGTGGCACCCCGCCACCAGGCAGGCCTCCATCGCGGCCATGTTGATTCGGTAGGAAGCCGAGTTGACGAGCGCGGCGGCCCCCTCGAGCTCCTGCTCCAGACCGTCCGTGGCGTCGACCCGCTTCGCCTCGGCCTTGCCGCCGCCGTGGGCGGAAGCGACGTCCTCGGCCTTCTCAAGGTCCAGGTCGAGCAACCGCAGCGATTCGACCTCCTCGGACGCCGCCAGGTCGCGCACGATCGCCGGAGCGATCGTCCCCCCCGCCCCCAATACGGCGATCCTCACGCGATCAACTCCTTCGCCCTCAAGGCGAGCCACATCTCGACGCGGTCGTTGGCTCGGCTGAGGTCGCGGCCGGTCAGGTCCTCGATTCGCTTGATCCGGTAGCGCAGCGTGTGGCGGTGGCAGTAGCAGTCGGCTGCGGCGCGCTCCCAATGGCCGTTGCGCTCGATGTATGCCTCGAGCGAGCGCAGCAGCTCGGCCGCGTAGCGCTCGTCCGAGTTCCCGATCGGGCCCAGCACGCTCTCACAGTAGAGCTCGAGCGCGTCCGAGTCCTGTACCGAGAGCAGCAGCGTGAAGGCCCCGAGGTCGCGGTAGGAGGCGACGTCGGGTGCGGTGCCGTTGGCGAACGCCGTCGCCTCCAGCGCGCAGCGAGCCTCGTGGAAGGCGTCGCGGGCGTGCTCGATCGCGAGGCTGCGGCTGGCGGCGGCGCGGACCCTGCCGTGGGAGGCGCGCAGCACGGCCTGGGCCTGCGAGGCGATCGCCAGGGGATCGTCCTCCCCCGCGTCGACCACGGCGCAGAGCAGCTCCCGGCGCCCCGCGGGGTGGGTGGCGACGAGCGCCGAGTGGCCGGCCGCCCGCAGATGCTGCTCCAGCTTGAGCTGCGCGGCGGCCGGGTCGCCGAGCTCGAAAACCAGCACCGCGGCCGTCCCACCGACTCCGAAGGGGGCGGCGCGGTCGTGCACGTCGCCGGCTCCGAGCTTCCCCGACAGCGTCGCGGCGAGTACCTCGCCCGCGAGCCGGCGCTCGGTGTCGCGGGCGACCCGCTCGCGCATCAGCTCCAGCGCGACGACGACCGCGGCCTGCCGCACGCAGAGGCGCTCGAAGTCGCCGAGCCGCCCGTTGCGGC
>Ga0194128_10003413_pt1 | contig 24467 bp, 24 predicted proteins | sample TA2KigCa65mmetaG_FD_148650 | JGI IMG/M metagenome (GOLD analysis project Ga0194128, IMG submission 148650) | Freshwater microbial communities from Lake Tanganyika, Tanzania - TA2015037 Kigoma Deep Cast 65m | ecosystem: Environmental > Aquatic > Freshwater > Lake | place: Tanzania: Lake... | reverse complement strand
GACGGTGACCTCGTCGCCGTAGCGCGCGACGAGCTCTTCGGAGAGACGCTGGATGACGCGCTCGGTGCCGCCGACGGCCGGCGCGTATCCCTGGACGACGTGGAGGATGCGAAGCGGCGGCTCTGCGGTCACCAGCGGACTCGAGCCACCCGCGCGATCGCTTCCTCGACGTTCTGGCGCGAGTTGAACGCCGAGAGACGGAAGTAGCCCTCGCCGGAAGGACCGAAGCCCGAGCCCGGCGTGCCGACGACGTGTGCCCCGCGGAGCAGGCGATCGAAGAAGTCCCACGAGGAGAGTCCACCCGGCGTGCGGAGCCAGATGTACGGGGCGTTCTCGCCGCCGTACGTCTGGATGCCGGCGGCGCCGAGCCCGGCGCGGATGAGACGTGCGTTCTCCATGTAGAAACGGATGATCTCGCGCGTCTGCTTCTTGCCCTCGGCGCCGTAGACGGCCGCCGCGGCGCGCTGCACCGGATAGGAGACGCCGTTGAACTTCGTCGTGTGACGCCGGCTCCAGAGCGCGTTCAGCGAGACCGCTTCGCCGTTCGCGGCACGGCCCTGCACCGCCTTCGGGACGACCGTGAACGCGCAGCGCGTGCCCGTGAATCCCGCCGTCTTCGAGTAGCTCCGGAACTCGATCGCGACCTCGCGCGCTCCCTCGACCTCGTAGATCGAGTGCGGCAGCGACGGATCGGAGATGTAGCCTTCGTAGGCCGCATCGAAGAGGATCACCGCGTCGTGCTCGCGCGCCCAGGAGACCCAGCGCTCGAGCTGCGCCTTCGTCGCGACGGCGCCCGTCGGGTTGTTCGGCGAGCAGAGATAGAGGAGGTCGGCGTGCGCGCGCGGCGGCTCCGGAGCGAAGCCGTTCTCGGCCGTCGCCGGGAGGTAGACGATGCCCGCGTAGCGGCCGTCGTCGCCCGCCTCGCCGGTGCGGCCCGCCATCACGTTCGTGTCGAGATACACCGGATAGACGGGATCCGTCAGCGCGACGACGTTGTCGGTTCCGAAGATCTCCTGGATGTTGCCGCTGTCGCACTTCGAGCCGTCCGAGACGAAGAGCTCGTCGGCGTCGATCGAGACGCCGCGAGACGCGTAATCGTGCTCGCGGATCAGATCGATCAGGAAAGAATGCCCCTGCTCGGGACCGTAGCCGCGGAAGCCGTCCGACGTTCCCATCTCGTCGACCGCGGCACGAAACGCTTCGACGACCGCCGGCACCAGCGGACACGTGACGTCGCCGATGCCGAGCTTGATCACCTTGGCGTCAGGGCTCTCCTTCTGGAACGCCGCCACGCGGCGTCCGATCTCGGGAAAGAGATAGCCGGCCTTGAGCTTCCGGTAGTTGTCGTTGATCCGCGCCATGGGTGCGTGAATTAGCCGTTGCTCCCGGGGGCTGCCACCCGCCGCGCTTCTTCGAGCAGAGTGTCCGGCGATCCGGACCCGCGCCTGCGCCTTGTGTCCAGCCCGCTGGACGCTCGGAGCGCGCTTCTCGCGCGGACGTCGATGGAGGCGTCGCATCCGCGGCACGCCGAACGCTGGCGCAGATCCTGCTCTCACGAATTCGCAGTCCAACGAAGAACGGGAGGTCAAGTATCATGCCCAAGAGCACAAGCGGTCGGGGTCCGTCGAAGAACATGCCCAAGCAACGCTCGTGCGGCACGATGCCGGTCCACGAGCGCTTGCTGCGCACGGCGCCTGGCTATCGGGCGGCGCGCGACGCGAGCGAGAACCGAGCGATGCGCGCCGCGATGCTCGGCGTCGCCGGGCGGAGCGGCTGCACGAAGATTCCCGTCGTCGTGCACGTCGTCCACAACACCCCCGAGCAGAACATCTCGGACGAGCAGATCGAGAGCCAGATCGAGGTTCTGACGGCGGACTTCCGGAAGAAGAACGCGGACATCGGCTCCGTACCGGCCGTCTTCGCACCGCTCGCGGCGGACGCACGCATCGAGTTCGAGCTCGCGGACGTCGATCCCGACGGCAACGCGACGGACGGCATCACGCGAACGGCGACGGCCAAGACGGAGTTCGTCGACGACGACTCGGTCAAGTTCTCCTCGAGCGGCGGACACGACGCGTGGCCGAGCGACCACTACCTGAACATCTGGGTCTGCCCGCTCGGCGACAGCCTCCTCGGCTACGCGCAGTTCCCTGGCGGTCCCGCGGAGACGGACGGCGTCGTGATCCTGCACTCCGCGTTCGGCACGACCGGCACGGCGGCAGCACCCTTCGATCGCGGTCGTACGGCGACGCACGAGGTCGGTCACTGGCTCGACCTGCGGCACATCTGGGGCGACGACGGCACCGGCTGCGCGGGCGACGACTTCGTCGCCGACACGCCGAACCAGGGAGGCGCGAACGTCGGCAAGCCGACGTTCCCGTCTGTGAGCTGCGGAAACGGGCCGAACGGCGACATGTTCATGAACTACATGGACTACGTCGACGACGCGGCGATGATGATGTTCACGGCGGGTCAGGTCACGCGCATGCAGGCAGCGCTCGACAGCACCCGCAGCGCGATCGGAACCTCGATTCCGTGCGGCGGGAAGCCGCTGCCGAAGGAGCCGATCAAGGAGCTCCCGAAGGAGCCGATCAAGGAGTTCCCGAAGGATCCGCCGAAGGAGCCGATCAAGGAGCTTCCGAAGGAGCCGATCAAGGAGTTTCCGAAGGACGGACCGAAGGACTTCCCGAAGGAGCCGATCAAGGAGTTCGTCAAGGACCTACCCAAGGATCCGCCGAAGGACCTCCCGAAGGACGGAATCAAGGACTTCCCGAAGGAGTTCCACAAGGATCCGATTCAGGAGCCGGGGAAGTCCCTCTTCGCGGACAACCCTCCGAAGAGCATCACCGATCCGCCGAAGTCGTTCTTCGAACCGCCGGTCGACTTCCCCTTCGGAGGCGGCTTCCCCGGGGTTCCCGGGCGGCGGTGGCGGCGGAATGCCGTTCGTCCTCGCGACTCCGGCGGCCGGCATGCAGGCGCCGACGGCGGGCGGGCGTCCATCCACCGCGGCGCTCGCGCAGCTCGTGCTTCAGCTCCTCGCGCAGTACACCCGCCTCGCCGCCGCAGGACGGCTCGACGCGGCCGGCCACGCGGCATGGCGAGAAGCCGTCGCTCTCTACCAGCAGCTCGTCTCGCAGACGGCGTAGCGACGCGCATGATCCTCATCGTCAGCCATCCGAACAACGGGCACGTCGACGCCGTGCGACGACACCTGCACGCCGAATCCGTCGTCGTCGACACGGCGTCGTTCCCGAAGGCTCTCGGCCTCGCGGCCGCGCTCTCGAACGGCCGCGAGTGCCTGGAGCTCAAGCTCCCCTCGAGCGAAGCTCTCTGTCTGTGCAAGGTCGGCGCCGTGTGGTACCGCCGGATCAGCCCGTATGGGTTCCACGAGGACCTCACGGACTCGACCGCGCAGCTCTTCGCGTGGTCGGAGACGAACGAGGCGCTCCTCGGAGTGTGGTACTCGATGGGTTGCTTCTGGATGAACCCACCGACCGCAGACGAAGTCGCGCAGCGAAAGATCCGACAGCTCCAGGTCGCTCGCCGCGTCGGCCTCTCGATCCCGGATACTCTCGTCACGAACGAGCCGGAAACGGCCGAGGACTTCGTCTCTCGCCACGGCGTCGGGAGCGTTGTGCGGAAGGCGTTCCGGAACATCGCGCAAGCGCCTCGCGAAACGCTCCTGATGCGCGCGGAAGACGTCGAGCTCCTCGACTCGGTTCGCTACGCGCCCGTGATCTTCCAGCGCTACGTCCCGGCCGACCTCGACCTCCGCGTCACCGTCGTCGAGGACGACATCTTCGCGGCGTCCTTCCGCTCCGAAGCGCAGTACGCGGCCGACTACCGCCCCGGGATCGCGAGCGCGAAGACGGAGCCGTACGAGCTTCCGCCACAGGTCGCGGAGAAGCTGCTTCAGCTCATGCGCGCGTTCGACCTCCAGTACGGCGCGATCGACCTCCGCGTGACGCCGGACGGCGACCACGTGTTCCTCGAGGTGAACCCCGCCGGCGAGTATCTCTTCGTCAGCGAGCGCACGGGCCAGCCGATCCCCGCGGCGATCGCCGCCTCGCTCGAGCGCCACGACCGGGCGGCGTCGCGAGGAGAAAGGCACGACGCCTTGCCGTGCTGACCGAGCGCGAGAAGCTCTACGTGGGCACGTGGCGTCATTCGCACGAAGAGGACGCGCCCACGACGAGAGTGTTTCGCCGGAAGGAGTTCGCGTTTCCGCGCTCGCGCGGTCGGGTCGGATACGAGCTCCGGCCCGACCGCACCGGCGCCTACCTCGCGATCGCCGCGCGCGACGGGACCGACGCGAAGGAATGCACGTGGCAGGCTCCGGGTGACGGGAGCGAGATCCTGCTGAGGTTTCCGGACGGAACGGAGCAGAAGCTCTCGGTCATCTCCGCCGAGCGCGATCGGCTCGAGATCCGGAAGTGAGCCGCGCCGCAGCGCCTCAGCCGTTCTCTTCCGGCGGCGCGAGCGGATCGCGCATGATGACGAACTCCTCCGCCGCGGTCGGATGGATGCCGAGCGTCGCATCGAACATCGCCTTCGTCGCGCCCGCCTTCACCGCGACCGCGAAGCCCTGAACGATCTCCGCGGCTTCGCTCCCCACCATGTGGGCCCCGACGACGCGGTCCGTCGCCGCGTCGACGACGAGCTTCATCATCGTGATCTCGTCGCGGCCCGTCACGGCGTGCTTCAGGGAGCGGAAGCGCGTCCGGTAGACGCGCACCTGCCCATGGCGCTCGCGCGCCTTCGCCTCGGTCAGCCCGACGGTGGCGATGCTCGGCTGGCTGAAGACCGCGGAGGCGACGTTCTCGTGGTCCGGCGCGGTCGGATTCCCGCGGAAGAGCGTCGCCGCGAGGCACATGCCCTCGTGGATCGCGACCGGCGTCAAGTTGATCCGGTCGGTGACGTCGCCGATCGCGTGGATGCTCGGCACGGACGACCGCGAGTACTCGTCGACCACGATCGCGCCCTGCGGCGCGAGCTTCACGCCCGCCTCCTCGAGGCCGATGCCGGCCGTCAGCGGCACGCGGCCGATCGCGCACAGCACCTGGTCGACGTCGAGCACGCTTCCGTCGTCGAGCTTCACGCGCAGGGAGCCGTCCGCACCGGTGCGCTCGATCTCGTCGAGGCGCCGCTCGAAGCGGAGATCGATCCCCTTCTTCTTCATCTCCGCGGCGAGGGTCGAGCGGACGTCGTCGTCGAAGCCGCGCAGGAAGCACGCGCCGCGGTAGATCAGCGTCACCTGCGAGCCCATGCCGTGCAGGATCCCCGCGAACTCGACGGCGATGTAGCCTCCGCCGACGACGAGCGCGCGCTTCGGCTGCCGCTTCAGGTGGAACATCTCGTTCGAGCTGATCGCGAGCTCCGCGCCCGGTCCTTCCGGCATGCGCGGCCAGCTTCCCGTCGCGATCAGGATGTGCTCGGCGGTGATGCGTTTTCCGGCGACCTCGACCGTGTGCGGATCGACGACGACGGCGCGCTCCTCGAACACCTCGACCTCGTGGTCGTCGAGTATGCGGCGGTAGACGCCGTTCAGGCGCGCGATCTCGCGGTCCTTGTTCTCGATCAGCGTCGCCCAGTCGAACGTCCGCTCGCCCACGGTCCAGCCGAAGGGATGCGCGTCCTCGAAGTCCTCGGAGAAGTGCGAGGCGTAGACGAGGAGCTTCTTCGGGATGCAGCCGACGTTGACGCAGGTGCCGCCGAGTCGCCGCTCCTCGGCAACCGCGACGCGGGCGCCGTACGAGGCGGACATGCGGCTCGCGCGGACTCCTCCGGAGCCGGCGCCGATGGTGAAGAGATCGTAGTCGTAGCGAGCCATTCTCGTTCCCAGTCGTTGCCGCTATTCGAGGAGGCGTGCTTCGAGGCGCGCGAGCGTGTCGCCGGCAACGCCGACCGAGCGCAGGTACTCGCGAACCGAGCCGAAGCGCTCGTCGAGCCTGCGGAGGAGATCGGCCATCGTCTCCGGATCCGCGTGCATCGTCTCGGGAGGAAGCGCGCCGAGCATCGTGTCGTAGCCTTCGGTCGAGCGCAGACGCTGCACGATGCGATCGAGGTTCTCGCGCGTCGCTCCATAGTCCTCCGCGAGGTCCTCGGGGCCGACGCCGAGCGCGCCGAGGACGATCGCCGAGACGACGCCGGTGCGGTCCTTTCCCGCGGCGCAGTGCACGACGCAGCCGCCGTCCGATTCCGCGAGGATCGTCACGGCGCGTGCGATGCGATCGCCCGCAAGCTCGGCGAGTGCGACGTAGCGGTCCGCGAGCGTCATCAGACGCTCTTCCGAAGCCGTCCTCCGCGCGCGCGCCTCTCGTGTCTCGCGCGTCTCGCCGTCGAAGAGCGCGACGTGATGGACCTGGATCGGCTCGCGCGCGAGCGGCGCGGTCACGTCCGCCCGGCGCTCGGCGGTCGAGCGAAGGTCGACCACGTCCTTGATGCCGAGCTCGTCGCGCATGCGAGCGACGTCGCCCGGCGTGAGATGGCCGAGAGCGTCGCTTCGGAACACGGTTCGCCAGCGCACGCGGCGTCCGTCCGTCGTGGCGTAGCCGCCGAGGTCGCGGAAATTGAGGCAGCCTTCGAGGTCGATTCGCCGGAGCATCGCCTCCAAAGCCTAGTGTCCCGGGCGGGGGGAGCAAGGGCGGGCGGCCGCCTGTCACTTCGCATCGGAGGGGAGTAGCCTCGAAGGATGGCGAGAGGCGTTTCCACGGTGGTCCTCACGGCGGCGCTCCTGGCAGAGCCGCCCCTCGGTGGAGATCCGGCACGCGGCGAAGCGGCGACGGGTACGGAATCGAAGGGGCCGTGAAGGGGGTCCGGTTCGTTACCCGGCTATCGGACCAGGGCTGCCACTCGAGCCCTGGTCCGATGCCCCCCTATCGGACCAGGGCTGCCACTCGAGCCCTGGTCCGATGCCCCCCTATCGAACCGGACCCCCTATCGTATAGTCGGCGGATGGACCGGACCCGATTCACCGCGTGCCTCGCCCTCCTCGCGATGCTCGCGGCCGCTCCCGAAGGAGGCGCGCAGGCGGCAAAGCCCGACGACTGGGCGGCTCTGATCGGGAGGTACGCGGCAGATCCCGTCGGCACCCGGGACGAGGTCCTTCTGCGCGCCCGCGACGGAGTCGACGGCCAGGGGATCGACGTCCTGCTCGTCGTCGCGGACGCCAACTTCCGGCGCGGCAAGCTCTCGGACGCGGAGCGCTACTTCGAGAAGATGGTCGACGAGAGCCCGAAGACGCCTCCCGGCTCGCTTCTGGTGAGCTACGCACGCCTCGGCCTCGGCATGATCGCCGTCCGCAAGGGAGACCTCCCCGCCGCGCGCGCCGCCTTCGCGACGGCGTCCGAGATCTCCTCCGGCGGCCTCGATCGCGCGCGCTGGCTCGCGAACGTCGCCGAGGCACAGACCGCCGCGGCCATGGGCGACACGGACGAAGCGATCATGATGCTCGAGGATCTCGAGCAAGCGGCACCGGACGAGAGCGCTCCGCCGGGCGTCATCGAGGCCGTCCAGTTCGCGCGCGGAAGCGCGCTGATGGAGGCGGGCGAGTTCGCCGAGGCGGCTGCGGTCTTCGACGCGATCGCGGCGAGCGGCGGCGAAGGAGCCGACGACGCACGCTACGCCGCGGCGCGGGCGCGCCTCGGCGCGGGTGAGATCGACGCCGCCCGCAACGCGCTCGCGGAGCTCGTCGCGGCCTGCCCGCGGGACGCGGGACCGAGCGAACGCGCTTCGAGCCGCATCCGAGACCTCGAGCCGTACGGGATCCTGCGCAAGTGGATCGACAACTATCGAGACCTGCCGTTCGGCGCGTTCGAGAAGCGCGGCACGCTCTACGCGCTCGGCGGCTGCGATCTCGCGCGCACGACGCTAGCGCGCATCGAAGCGGACGGCGGCTGGCGTCCGCCTCCGCGCGAGGCTCTGCCCGTCGCCGCCGAGGACGAGCCGGAAGCAGACGAGCCGGAAGCGGCGGACGACACGAAGGCCGCGCCGCCGCTTCCGACCGAGACCGACGAGCCCGACTCACCTTGGCCCGTAGTCGGAGCGCTCGGAGCTCTCGGAGCCGCCGTGCTGCTCGCCTTCGCGTGGCTCCGCAGGCGCCGCTAACGCGCTGACGGTGACGGTGACGACCTCGATCGGCAGCTCGACCTCGGTGGCCGTGCAGCCGGTCTCGTGACGCACCTGCAGCGCTTCCGAAGCGGGCGTCTGGCAGACGACCGCGGCGCCCGCGTCGACGGGGCGCGAGGCGATCGCGGCGGTGCCGAGCGCTGCAGCGAGCAGCATTGCCGGGGCGAACGAGTTCCTACGGCCGAGCATGAGATCCTCCATGGCGTGCTCGCTCTTCGAGCCCACGTTCGTGGAGCTCGGATCGAGCCGACGCGCAGGAGTCAGCAACGCAGGTGCCAACGTCGCAAAGCCGAGAATCCAAGGGATTCGTGGCAGGCGCTGCCGCGCGAACTGTGCACCGCGAACCGCGGCGTGCCCACTTTCCGCTGCACTGGCACGCGCGTGACGCGGAGAGCGCTCCGTCGTTCCGCTTTGCCGGTGAACCCTGCTAACGGTTCCCGCACGTGGATCTGCTGACTCGCGCCGCGACGCTCGCCGTCGATCTCATCGAGCTGCCCCGCTTCCTCGAGATCCGGCGATCGCTCCAGAGCGCCGGTGCCGGCGCCTTCCGCACGATGGGCTACGTCTGCCGCGACCAGGCCGAGAAGATCCCCGATCGCGTGGCGCTCCGCTTCGAGGACGAGGCGGTGACCTTCGGCGCATACAACGCCGGCGTCAATCGCTACGCGAACATGCTGCACAAGAACGGCGTCGGGAAGGGCGACGTCGTCAACGTGATGATGGAGAACTCTCCGGCGATGCTCATGGCGCAAGGGGCCTGCGCCAAGCTCGGAGCGATCGCGGCGCTCATCAACACGCACCTCGAGGGCGAGGCGCTCGCGCACGTCCACCGCGCTTCCGGAGCGAAGATCGCGGTCGTCGACCGGCCTTGCGCGCGTTCGATGCTGCCGTTGCTCGAGAAGGTCGGCGACCTCGCGGTCTACGCCGACGCGCCCGAAATCGTCGTCGAGGGGTCGCGCTTCCGCTCGCTTCCCGAGGAGATCGACGCCTCCTCCGAAAGCGAGCCGGACATTCCCGACGTCAAGGTGAGCGACGTCTTCCTCTACATCTACACCTCGGGAACGACGGGATTTCCGAAGCCGGCGATCGTGCGGCACGTCCGCTTCACGAGCGGCGGACACTCGCTCGCGGTGCTCCTCGGCGAGAAGCCGGACGACTGCGTGTACGCGCCGACGCCGCTCTATCACGGGTACGCGAACTTCGTCGGGTTCTCGCCCGCCTTCCACACGGGTGCCGCGTTCGCGACACGGAGAAAGTTCAGCGCGAGCGAGTTCCTGAACGACGTGCGCCGGCACGGCGTCACCGTGTTCTGCTACGTCGGCGAGCTCTGCCGCTACCTGATGCGCACGCCGCCTTCGCCGCGTGACCGCGAGCACAAAATTCGCATCGCGACGGGACCGGGACTCCGCCCCGACATCTGGGAAGCGTTCTGCGAGCGCTTCGGCATCCCGCTCGTCATCGACACCTACGGCCAGACGGAGGGCAACATCAGCCTGCAGAACCGGCTCGGCCGCGTCGGCTCGTGCGGACGCTGCGCGCCGTTCATGCACGAGCAGCTGAAGCTCGCGCGGTACGATCACGAGAAGGGCGACCTCGTCCGCGGCCCGGACGGCTTCCTCGTCGAGTGCGCGGTCGGCGAGGCCGGCGAGCTCCTCGGCAAGATCGAACGCTCGAGCCCGATGGCCTTCGACGGCTACGCGGACCCGAAGCACAACGAGAAGAAGGTCCTGCGCGACTGCTTCGAGAAGGGCGACACCTACCTGCGGACGGGCGACCTCCTGAAGCGGGACTACTCGTCCTACTACTACTTCGTCGATCGGATCGGCGACACCTTCCGCTGGAAGGGCGAGAACGTCGCCACGATGGAGGTCGAGCACCTCCTGAACCAGGCCCCCGGCGTGCACGAAACGGCGGTCTACGGCGTGCAGATCCCCGGCGCCGACGGCCGCGCCGGCATGGCGATCGTCGTCCCGGCGGACGGGAAGCCGTTCGACCCGGCCGCCTTCCACGCCCACGCGACGAAGACGCTGCCCGCGTACGCGCGCCCGGTGTTCGTCCGCGTCGCGGAAGCGGTCGACATCACCGGGAACTTCAAGAACCGGAAGGTCCGCCTCCAGGACGAGGGGTTCGATCCGAGCCGGGTGCGAGACCCTCTCTTCGTGCGCGACGACGAGCGGAGGACCTACCTGCCGCTCGGGACGGACGTGTACGCGGAGATCACGTCCGGTCGCCGCCGGCTCTAGCGCGCGCACGTTTTCCGACTGTACTCCTCCGGCCGATTGATGTAACGATCGTTTCGCGAACCGATCGTCTCGGTTCCCACAGCAGTCAGGAGCGCACGAAGGGTCGAAGACGATCTCTGGCGGCTCTGGAACTGGTACGCGTCGCCGCACATGGACGCGTTCCTGCGGCTCTTCTTCGAGGTCTGGGGTCTCGCGCTGCGCGACCCCGAAGCGTACGGCAGCTTCCTCGCGTCGGCGAGGACGGACTTGCGGTCCGTTCTCGAAGCCGGCCTGCGCGCGGCCGGCCACCCCCCGAAGAAGAGCCGCGTGCTCTCGACGATGTACATCGCGGCTTTCCGCGGACTACTCCTCGATCTCTTGACGAGCGGCGAGCGCGACCGGATCGATTCCGCAGTGGCGCTGCTCTCGAAAGATCTCCAAGATTTCCTCGGCCGGCCGACGGAAGAAGAGGGCCCCAGGCGGCGGAGGCGCGGCCGACCGTGACGAGCCCGAGAACGGCGCGGCGCGCCCGAACACGGCGATCCTTCGGAGTTTCCGGGTTCCCTACACGACTCTCCGCAGCGCGTTGCGCTCGATCGGAGATCGAGCCTATTATCCGCGCGTGGCGCGATTCGGGCGCAGGGTGGCCCTGAGCCGCTTCCTTCCACGAGCCGGGCTCGTACTCGCCCTGGCGCTCATGACTCCGACGGTCGCGGCGGGTCACCCCGAGCTCCCGGTGGTCGATCGTGCGGTCGCGGATCTCCTGATCGAGAACCCCGACGACGCAGACCTGCTGCTTCGCCAGGCGCAGCTCCGCACGAAGGCGGGAAACTGGGACGCCGCCCTGGAATCGCTCGACCATGCGCGCGAGCGCGGTGCCGAACCGTCCGCTGTATCATCCGCGCGAGCGGGCGTCTTCCTCGCCGCCGGGCTTCCCTACCTCGCGAAGTATGAGTACGACCGCGCGCTCGCGGAGCGACCGGACGCCTTCGAGGCGAGGTTCGAGCGGGGACGCGTCAACCTCGCGCTCGGCGACTCCGAGGCGGCGGATCGAGACTTCGGCGAGGCGATCGCGCGCATGCCCGAACCGCGACCGGAGCACTTCGTGATCCGGAAGAACGCTCTCGTGGCGGCCGGACGAATCGAAGAAGCCGTCGGAGCACTGGACGAGGGCGTCGCGCGTCTCGGCCACCTCGCTTCACTGGAGCTCCCGGCGATCGAGCTCGAGATCCGGCTCGGCCGCTTCGATCGAGCGCTGGCCCGGCTCGACGGGCTTCTCGAAACGACACCGACGAGCGTCGCATGGATCGCGCGACGTGCCGAGCTTCTCGAGCGGACCGGTCGGAGCGAGGATGCTCGCGCCGCGCGCCTCGGCGCGATCCGGCAGCTCGAGGCCCGTCAAACCCGCAATCCGAACCGAGCCGGCCGAGAGCTGGCGGAGCGGCTACGTCGAGAGCTCGCGATGAGCGGCTCCAAGGAGGGAGACACCCGTGAGACCACATCTCGCACCCCTAGCGCTCGCACTCCTCACCTTTAGCTTTCCCTCCGAGGCGCTCGGCGTCACGGTCACGCGAGGTCCGTATCTGCAGAAGCCGACTACGGGCAGCATCGTGGTGCGATGGCGTACGGACATGCCGACCGACAGCCGCGTCTCGTACGGCACGACGAGTGGCTCACTCACCTCCTTCGCCGACGATGCAACGGTCACGACCGAGCACGTCGTCCCCGTGAGCGACCTCTCCGCGGACGTCAAGTATTTCTATGCGGTCGGGACGACCGACGGCACCGTCCTCGCCGGCGACGATGCCGATCACTTCTTCCGCGCACACCCCACGCCGGGTGTGCCGAGGCCGATGCGCTTCTGGGTGACCGGAGACGGAGGCTTCGCCGACGCGAACGGAATGGCCGTCCGCGACGCCTACGAGGCGTACAACGGCACGAGCTCGGCGGATTTCTGGCTGCTCCTCGGCGACAACGCCTACCTGCTCGGAACCGATGCGAATTATCAGGCCGCCCTCTTCGACATGCACCACGACATGCTCCGCAATACGCCCGTGTGGTCGACCTACGGCAATCACGAGGACTTCTCGGCGAACGACTTCACCGAGACGGGCCCCTACTTCGACCTCTTCACCTTTCCGACCGCGGGAGAATCCGGCGGAGTCGCCTCGGGGGCGGAGGCCTACTACTCCTTCGACTACGCCAACGTCCACTTCATCGTCCTCGATTCCGAGGGACCCGCGACCGGAGGCGGCCAGCCGGATTACACCGGCCCGATGATGACCTGGCTCATCGCCGACCTCGAAGCCACGACCGCCGACTGGGTCATCGCCTTCTGGCATCGCCCCCCGTACTCGAGAGGCCGCCTGCACGACTCGGATTTCGAGGGAAACGAGATCAACATGCGCGAGAACGTCCTTCCCACCCTGGAGGACTACGGCGTGGACCTCGTGCTGACCGGCCATAGCCACTCGTACGAGCGCAGCTATCTGCTGGACGGTCACTACGGGTTCTCGAGCAGCTTCGATCTGGCGACGCACGCTCTCGACTCCGGCGACGGCAACCCGACAGGCGACGGCGCCTACCGGAAGAGTACCGTCGGGCCGGCCCCGCACGAAGGCGAAGTTCACGTGGTGTGCGGCAGCTCCAGCCAGGTGCGGATCGAGACGCTCGATCACCCCGCGCACCGGATCGGCCTACTCGAGCTCGGGTCGATGGTGATCGACATCGACGACGACACGCTCGACGCGAAGTTCCTCAACGACGAGGCTCAGGTCACGGACCACTTTCGCATCGTGAAGGGTCCGCCGTGCCCGCCCGCGCCGCGCACGGGGTGCGAAGCGGGAGCTTCGGGGAAGCTCACGCTCAAGAAGCATCCGTTCGACGACCTCAGGGACCGCCTCAACTGGGCGTGGCAGGACGGCGCGATCGCCGAATCAGAAGTCGGCGAGCCTGCGAACCAGACCGATCTCGCGCTCTGCCTCTACGACCAGGCAGGCCTCGTGCTGGGCGGCGCCCTGCCGAAAGGAGAGCGGTGGAGCACCGACGGCCGCGGAAATCTGCGATACAAGGACCTGTCGGAAGAGGCGATCGGGATGCAGAAGATCAAGATTAATTTCTCGCAGCCGTTCCTCAAGGTGAAGGGCGCCGGCGCAGAGCTCGGGCTCCCCGGGCTCCCCTTGACGCCGCCCGTGATCGCTCAGCTCGTTCAGCTGGACGGCGGAGCCTGCTGGGAGTCGAGCTTCCCGGTCGCGGAGGCGAATCACGCCCGAAAGTTCCAGGCGGAGCTGCCGTAGCCCGAATGACCCGCATGCGGCGACGCCGGCACCGCGAGAGACGCGAGAAGCTCTCGGACCTCCGGGAGGAGGACCTCCTCGACCTTCGGCTCTGCGATCTCGACCTCGCGATCGAGGGCACGCCGCTCGAGCGGCGGATCGGGCGCCTGCACGGCGAGCTCGCGGCGCGCGGTCTCGAGTTCCGGCCGCACTTCTGGCTCGCGGAGGACTGGTTCTCGCCGGACGCGATCCCCGGCGTCGCGATCCCGTTCTACCTCGCGCACCCGCGCCTCGCGCGGCTCGAGAAGAAGATGATGCGCGAGCTCATCGGCGGCACCGAGGACGCGTGCATGCGGATCCTCCGCCACGAGACCGGACACGCCTTCGACACGGCGTACCGCCTGCACCGGCGGAAAGGGTGGCGCGACCTCTTCGGGAAGTCCTCGCAGCCGTATCCGCGCAACTACCAGCCGCGGCCGTACAGCCGGAGCTACGTCGTGCACCTCGAGCTCTGGTACGCGCAGAGCCACCCGTTCGAGGACTTCGCGGAGACGTTCGCCGTGTGGCTCCGGCCGCGCTCGCCGTGGCGGAAGCAGTACCGCGGCTGGCCCGCGATGCGAAAGCTCGAGTACGTCGAAGAGACGATGGCGGAGATCGGTGCGGCGAAGCCGCTCGTGCGCTCGCGCGGCCGCTCCGAGCGCCTCGAGACGGTCAAGACGACGCTGCGCGAGTACTACGTCGAGAAGCGCGACCGCTTCGGCCTCGATCTCACCGCGGTCTACGACCGCGAGCTCCGCCGGATGTTCGCCGACCCCGCGCTCGAGCCCGAAGCTCCCTCGGCGACCGCGCTCCTCGATCGGCAGCGACGCGAGCTGCGCCGCCTCGTCTCGGTCGGGACCGGCGAGTACCAGTACACCGTCGATCAGGTGCTGAACGAGATGATCGACCGCTGCCGCGCGCTCGACCTGCGCGTCGACCGCGACGAGAACGAGGTCGTGCGCGACGTCCTGGTGACGCTGACGGCGCAGATCATGAACTACCTCCGCGAGGGCCATCACCGCGTCGTCCTGTGAACGGGCGATTCCTCGTGGACGACCGGCGCGAGATCGCTTCTCTGCTGCGCGGCAGCCGGCTCCTCGAGGATCTCGACGAGGCAGCGCTCGACGAGATCGCGCACGCTGCGAAGACCGTCCACATTCGCGGCGGCGAGACCCTCTTCGAGGAGGGCGCCGTCGGCGACTCGGTGTACATCGTCGCGACGGGCCGGCTTCGCGCGTTCACCGGCGACACCGAGCGACCGCGGATCCTCCGCGAGATCGGACGCGGCGAGAACGTCGGCGAGATGTCGCTGCTGACGGGAGAGCCGCGCACCGCTTCCGTGATCGCGGTGCGCGACACGGAGGCGATCCGGCTCGGGCGTTCCGAGTTCCTGCGCGCTCTCGAGGCGCATCCCGGAGCGATGCGGCGACTCGTGCAAATGCTCGCGAGCTGGCTCCGTGCGACGAACCGGACGGCGCGCGAGGCGTCCGTCTGCACGCTCTCCCTGATCCCGTTGTCGCGCGACGTCGACGTGCGCGCCCTCGGCGACGCGCTCGTCGAGCGCTTGCGGAACCTCGCACCCGCCGTCCGCATCGACGCGCAGACGCTCGAGACCGCGCTCGGGACCGGCGCTTCGTCGGCGACGCCGGGCTCGGAGGCGCACGCGGCGGCGACACGCTGGCTCGACGATCGCGAGTCCGAGGAAGGCCTCGTCGTGTACGCGGCCTCTTCGGAAGCGCCGGAGTGGGCGCAACGGTGCGTCCGCCAGTCCGACCTCGTCGTCTTCATCGCACCCGCGGGCGAGCGCCCCGACACGGCGCGTGCGGCCGCCGATCGCCTCCTCGGGGACTGGACGTCGATCCGCGCGCGGTGCGAGCTGCTCCTCCTGCAGGAGGACGGTGCGCCGAGCGGCACGGAAGCCTGGATCGGTCTCGGCCGGTTCGCGGCGCACCACCACCTCCGCACGAGGCACACGGGCGATCTCGAGCGGCTCGCGCGCCATCTCACGCGCCGCAAGACCGAGCTCGTGCTGAGCGGCGGAGGCGCACGCGGCTTCGCGCACATCGGCGTGATCCGCGCACTCGAGGAAGCCGGCGTCGCGATCGACGCGGTCGGCGGGACGAGCATGGGCGCCGTGATCGGTGCGCAGCTCGCTTGCGGCCTCGACCACCGCGAGATGATCGACGCGAACCGTCGCTGGAAACGCGAGAACCCGCTCTGGGACCTGACGGTCCCGATCGTCTCGCTCGTCTCGGGCCGGAAGGGAAGCCGGCTCGTCGAGTCGATGTTCGGCGGCCGGCACATCGAGGACCTCTGGCTCCCCTACTTCTGCACCTCGACGAACCTGACGCGCGCGCGCCTCGTCTGCCACCGGACCGGGCCGCTCGCGCGCTGGGTGCGGGCGAGCATCTCGATCCCCGGCATCGCGCCTCCGGTCCGGCTCGACGACGGCGATCTCCTCGTCGACGGCGGCGTCCTGAACAACCTGCCGATCGACGTGATGGCCGAAGCGGCGGGCGGAAGGATCATCGCGGTGAACGCGGCTCCGGTGATCGAGCTGAGCCTCCGCGACACTCCGTCGGAGATGCCGACGGCGCTGCGGACCCTGTGGGACTTCGTGAATCCGCTCTCGACCACGACCGGACCGAACATCTTCCGGATCCTCGAGCGTGCGGCCCTCGTCGCGAGCCTCGCGCGCGCGGAAGCATCGGCTCCGCTCGCCGACCTCGAGCTGACGCCGCCGCTCGCCGCCTTCGGGACGTTCGAGTGGAGCGCGCTCGATGCGCTGGTGGAGGCGGGGTACGAGCACGCGCGGCCGCGCATCGAGGCGTGGCTGCGACGGCGCGAGTCGGACGGAGCGCCTCTCTAGCTAGCTCTAGCCGACCCGCGCATCAGCCTCGGAGAAGTCGCGTCATGAGCGTGCGCCGGCTCGCGATCTGCCATCCGTCCGCGGCGCGGACGAGCGTGTCCTCGTAGCGTCCCACGGAGTCGACCCACGCCGCTTCGTCGCCGGCGAAGGAGAGGACGGCGTGGAAGTACGTCGTCGCTCGCGCGCGGTCGCCGTCGACGCGGACGACGAAGTTGGAAAGCATGTGGTTCGTCGCGCGAAAGCCCTGGTGCGCGGCTTCCATGAACGCGACGATGCCGTCGGCGTCGCTCCACTTTCCGATGTCGCCGTAGTCCGTCGATGCGTCGGCCGTGAAGCAGGTGCGAAGCAACGCCCAGTTCTTGTCGTCGATCGCGGTCGCGTAGCGAACGAGGACGTCGCGGATCGCCTCCGAGTCGCTCGGCATGCCGTAGACTCGTCCGTTTGGGCCGGCGGCGCCAGCCCATGTACGCTCGCGCCCACGGTGCGGCGCCTGCGCGAGCGCCGCGGCTTGCCGGCGAGGCCCGGAGAGCCGCTGACGGGCGCCGCGACGGTCGACGAGGTCGTGCGCGAGGCGTTCGAGCACCTCGCGAAAGGCCCCACCCGGATCGTCGGCGAGATGGTGCGCGAGGGGATGATGATCCTGGGCGGGATGGAGCGGAACGACGCCGTCCAGGTGATGATCCGGGCGAGCGCCGGCACGACGGGGAAAGACGACCCGCTGCCCTAGCCGCTTGGCGCCCGCGAACGGGCTCGAGCGCGCCCCGCCAAGCTCGGTTGGCGGGAGTCCGCCCTCCTCGCCCACGAAACGCCCGCAAAACCGGCGTTTTCACGAACGTCGAGAGCGGCACGCCGCCTGCGATGGACCTCGCGCCACCGATGCCCGGCCCCGAAGGCACGGGCCCAACGCGAAGGAGATCGTCGATGCGATTCGATCCGCTCGTCCGCCTCGTGAAGCTCGCAACCGTTCTCGCCTCCCTCACCTCGTTCGCCGCCGTCGGACACGCGGCGATCGTCTCCGGGATCAGCCCTCTCGCTCCCGGTGCCACCGGGACGCTCGATCCGAAGGTCGGCCCGTCGCCGGCGCCGCTCCCCGGCCCCGGCCCCGGAGGTCTCACGCGCCCCCCTGCCGGCGGCGTCGTTCACGACCTCCGTCCCGCGATCCTCGTCGGCGAGGGACCGCGCGACGTGCTCGTCGAGATCGAGGCCGGAAAGGTCCAGGACAAGGCCGAGGGCATGCGCACGAAGAAGAAGCTCGCGTACGAGGACGCCTCGATCCGCGCCTTCAAGCGCACCGAGTACAAGAAGCTGCAGGACGCGCTCGCGAAGAAGCTCCCGAAGGGCGTGCAGGTCGTCAAGCGCTACAAGAACGTGCCCGCGGTCGCGGTGCACGTCCGGAACGACGCGGACGTCGCGAAGATCGACGCGCTCGCGATCGTCGCCGCGGTGCACGAGAACCTCCAGTTCACGCCTTCGCTCGCGCAGAGCCTGCCGCGCATCGGCCAGCCGGTCGCGGCGGCCGCAGGAGCGCGCGGCGCGGGCACCGCGGTCGCAGTCCTCGACACGGGAGCGGATTTCACGCATCCCGCGTTCGGCGCGTGCACGGCTCCGGGACAGCCTTTGAGCTGCCGCGTCGCGTTCGCGCAGGACTTCACGCTCTCCGACGGCTCGCCGGACGACGACGGACACGGCACGAACGTCTCCGGCATCGTCGCCGGCGTGGCACCCGCGACGCGCATTCTGGCGCTCGACGTGTTCGATCAGATCCCCGGCCTCTCCGAGCCTCTCGCGAACGTCCTCGCGCTCGCGGCCGCGATCGACTTCGTCGTCGAGACGAAGTTCGTCTTCAACACGGTCGCGATGAACCTGAGCCTCGGCCTCGACGGCGTGGGCTCGCGCGGCCGCTGCGTGACGCCGGTCGACGCGTTCTTCGCCGAGGCGCAGGCCGTCGGCGTGATGCCGATCGTCGCGTCCGGGAACGACTCCGATCCCGAGCGTGTCAGCATTCCCGCCTGCTCGCCGTTCGCGGTGAGCGTCGGCCGCGTCGACGACGTGGACGTCGTCGCCGGAAGCTCGAACAGCTCTCGCGTGCTCGATCTGCTCGCCCCGGGAAGCGACATCACGGCGGCCGGTCTCACGATGTCCGGAACGTCGATGGCCTCGCCGCACGTCGCCGGAGCGTGGGCCGTGATGAGCGGCGCGCGTCCGACGCTCTCGCTCGGACAGATCCTGCAGGCGTTCAAGGACACCGGCGTTCGCGTGGTCGACGCGCGGCAGGGGCGCGTCACGCCTCGCATTCGTCTCGACCTCGCTCTCGCCTGGAGGCCGTTCTTCGTCCTGCCGCCGCCCCTCCGAAATCTCTTCGACCTGGCGCCGATCGAGAGCCAGTGGCTCGACTGCCAAACGGCGGAGCTGCGCGACGGCCTCGTTTGCGGCTACCAGACGATCACCGACGTCGTCACCGACGCGGCTCTCTGCGGCGTGAACGTCGTGACGAGCGCCGCACAGTGCGGCACGGACACGATCACGAGCGCGGCCCGGTGCGGAATGGACACCGTGACGAGCATCGCGCAGTGCGGCACCGACATCGTGTCCGGCGCGGTCGCGGCGCTCCTCGGCGGCGACTTCCCCTGCACCTGCAACTTCTCCGGCTGCGTCTGCGAGGTACCGGCCACGTGTCAAGTACCTGGATCGTGCCAAGTGCCCGCGACCTGCGAGATCCCGCTCACCTGCACCATCGAGCGCGAGTGCGATCCGGAGACCGAGGACTGCGACCCGGCGCTCTGCGAGGTCGAGCTCTGCGGGCTCTGACGTTCCACCGAAACCGCGGGGACGAGCCGCTGACGACGGCGCGCTCGCCCCGCGGGCGTCACCGATCCCGGCGCGAAGCAGGCCCTCTCCCGCGCGCTCGAGCGAAGCGAGCGAGGCGGTCCACGTCGAGCAAGTCCTTGTCACGCCCCGTCGCGCGCTTGTTCCGCAGAAGCGAGGAGCGCCCCAGCACCGGCACCAAGACATCGCCGAAGCGAACGCGGACGCGGCCGCGCCAGGCGGAGCCGAAGGTCACGCCTGTGATCGAAGTCAGCACGTCGATCCGATTCGGAACGACGCCCATCTGGAAGACGACGTCCGGCCGCATCAGATCTGCGATCGAGAGCTCGTCCAGAGGAGCGCCGAACCTCCGAAGGGCAGTGTAGACGCGCTCCGCATTCCTGCGAGTCGCCTCGACCCAGACGTCGAGATCACCGGTCGTGCGCGGTTCCGCGTGCACGGCGACGGCGAACGCTCCCACGACCAGGAACCGCGCCTTCTCCTCGGACAACGCGCGCAACAGATCGGCAAAGTCGGGGTTCAGGGGGAAGCTTCCCTGCGAGGGCATACGCCTCCTGGCTGAGACGCCACGTCGCGCTGACCCGCTGCTCGGGCGTCAGCGAGGACCAAAATGCAACGTCGAAGGCGCCGTCGTCGTCCTGCATTCGGATCGTGCGGACGACCATGCCACGCCTCCTCTCCGAGGAGCGGCTCACGATTCGATTCTAGCTCGTACCGCGGGTGGCGTGCCAGCGGCGGAGGGCGGTGTGGAGGTCGCGGAGATCCCCGAAGACCTCCATCGCACCCGCCGCCGCGAGTGCGTCCGCGGTCGAGACGCCCGTCGCGACGCCGACGGCGGGCATGCCCGCGGCGCGCGACGCCTCGATGTCGCCGGCGTTGTCGCCGACACCGAGGCAGCGCTCGGGCGCGACGCCGAGCAACGCGCAGCACCGCTGCATTCCCTCGGGCGACGGCTTGATGCTGCGGAGGCCTTCGCGCCCGACGACCGCGCCGAAGCAGTCCGCGACGCCCTCCTGCTCGAGGATGCGCCGGATGATCCACGCGGGGTTCGAGCTCACGATCCCCGCCGCGAGAGCGAATCCGGGGAGCGATCGCAGGAGATCCTCGACGCCGGGAAGCAGCTCCGCGTGTCCGATGCCCGCCGCCTCGAAGCGACCGAGGACCTCGGACACCTCCGCCTGCACGCGCGCGAGCTCGGCTTCGTCGAGTTGATGGCCGAGGGCAACGTGGCCGTAGAGGCCGAAGCAGCCGCGCGGTGCCGCGTCGAGGAGCTCGTCCGGCACGCCGGAGGCGCGATAGCGCTCGAGCATCTCCGGCAGGGCTTCGCGCCACTTGACGAAGTTCCCGAGCGGCACGAGCGTGCGATCGAAGTCGAAGACGAGTGCGGCAAGGTCGTCGGCGAACACGGTGCGTCCTCTCCTTCTTCGTCAAGCACCCGGAAGGGGAAGCGGATACTCCGCTTCCTCGCGGTGCACGGCGTGCTTCGCGCCGAGCTGGCTCGAGTAGAGGAAAAAGCTCTCGACGGGGATCGGGCCGGCGCGAAAGAGCCCGTGCTGCGCGATGTAGCTTCCGACGGCGCGCGCCGGCGTCCCGTTCAAGCGCGCGAGCGTCACGTGCGGCGAGAACCTGCGCCGCTCCGGAGGAAGGCCGAGCTGCACGAGAGTGCTCTCGACGCGCCGCTGGAGCTGCAGGAGCTCCTCGCTTCGCTCGATCCCCGCCCAAAGGACGCGTGGCTGGCCGCGCGGCGGGAAGTGGCCGACGCCGCGCAGCGAGATCTCGAACGCGTCCGCATGCACGCGATTCAGGGCGCCGCGGATGTCCTCGAACACGTGCCCCTCGACCTCGCCGATGAAGCGCAGCGTGAGGTGCATCTGATCCGGCTCGGTCCAGCGTGCGCCGGGGACGTCGCAGCACATCTGCCAGAGCCGATTCCGCACGTCTTCACCGAGCTCGACGCTCACGAAAAGGCGAATCATCCCGGGGCGTCGCGCTTCAGCGGGCTTCGCCCGCGGCGGCTTCCTCGAGGGCGCGCAGGAAGTCCTGGATCATGCGGTAGGTCATGCCCCACACGGTGTTTCCCTCGTAGAGGAACGCGGGGAAGGACGCGGCGAGGCCGTAGCGCGAGATGTGCGTCGTGCCGTGGAATCGCTCGTCGCGGAACACCTCGAACGGGATCCAGATCGCCTCCGCGACCTCGCGCGGGTCGATCACGGTCGACCGTGGACGGTCGACCGCGAAGAGGAACGGCGTCACGACGAGACCGACGGCCTTGCCACGCGCGTGCGCCTGCACGTCGTCGAGACGAGCGAGGAGCTGCGCGTCGGAGAGATCGATGCCGACCTCCTCGCGCGTCTCGCGGATCGCCGTCGCCTCGATACTCGTATCGTTCACCGCGTTGTGCCGGCCGCCGGGAAACGCCATCTGGCCCGACCACGGATCGTTCTCGCGCTCGGCGCGTCGGATCAAGAGGAGACGAAGATCGTCGTCCGCGGGCGCGAGCACGACCGCGACCGCGGCGCGGCTCGGTGCGGGCTCGACCCTGCTCGGCGTACGCCCGCGCAGGCGATCGCCGATCGAGGCGAGGAGAGTCAGCGGAACGGGACCGTCTTCGCCCGGCGCCGGCTCCGGCGCGTGATCGTTCACGGCTCCCACCCGAGCGGCGAGCCGTGCTTCTTCGCGTCGTTGCACGGCTTGCACGCCGGCACGACGTTCCCTCGCGTCGAGCGCCCGCCGCGGATGATCGGGAGCTTGTGATCCATCGTGAGCGCACGAGCGCCCACGTTCTGACCGCAGTAGTGGCAGATGCCGTCGGCGCGCTGCCGCTTCCACCACTGGCTCTCGCGCAGCTCGCGCGCACGCGCTCGCTCGGTCCGGATGTGCTGCTCGTCGACGGGGACGAGGAAGGGCGCGCTCGGCATCACCCTCTCGAGCCTAGCTCCCGCCCACCACGACGGGCAAGATGACGAGGAGCTGGATCGCATCGAACACGCCGTGCGCGACCATGCAGGGCACGACGTCGCCTCGCGCGCGGAACACGATTCCGTAAACGACCGAAACGGCGAAGACGCCGACGAGCATCAGCGGTAAGCCGTAGCTCGTGTGGCTCGCGGTGAAGAGCAGGCTCGACGGGAGAAGGCCGACGCGTGCCTGCAGGAAGCCGCGAAAGAACGCCTCCTCGACGACGCCCGCGGAAAGGATCAACAGGAGCCGCTGTCCGAGCGAAAGATCGACGATCGCGCGAACCACCGGCGGCACCTCGCCGTCGCCGGGCGGCGCTTCCGCACCCGCGACCGTCGCGATCGTTCCGACGATCGCCATCAGCGTCATCGCGACGACCCAGCTCGTCGCGCCCGCTGCCGCGCCTTGCCGAAGAGCCGGCGCGAGCTCGGTCGAGCGCACCGCGAGGAACCGCGCCACCGGCGGACGGCCCGCGAGCACCCACCACGCGAACAGCATGGCGACGAGGAGCGCGTGGCCGAGAAACAGCATCCAGAACGAGAGACGCAGAGGCTCCCTCTGCGGATCGACGTCCGGATACTCGAGCAGCGGCATCACGCACGCGAGCGCGATCGTGACGGTCAGGAGAGCGAGTGCAACATGGCGTCGGAGCGCGGACGGGAACTCCTCGACGCGGAAGATCGGCTCGGAGCCTCTCGTCAGCCACGCCACGAGGAGAGAGGAGAGCACCAGGGCTGCGAGAATGGTTGCCGTCACCGCACCGCCGAGTATACACGGATGGCGGATTCCCGATGCCCTCCCCTTCCACCGTCTCCAAGCCTGCGTGATCACCGGTTCCGCGAAGAGCAACGGCGCCCGTCTGGGGCTCGTCCTCTCCGGGGGCGGCGCGCGCGGTCCCTTCCAGATCGGCGTGTACGAGCGGCTCCTTCGCGAGGAGGCGTTCGCCGAGGGGCCGTCCGTACTGAGCGGCACGTCCGCGGGCGCACTCAACGCGGCGATGATCGCGGCGGGCCTTTCCCCCGTCGAGATGATGGAATTTTGGTACGGACTCGCCGACGATCCACCCGTCAAGGCGAGCCCGAAGATGTTCCGCTCGGCGTTCACCACGATCGCGCGGCTGCTCGGGCGCGAGCTGCTGACGCTGCCGACGCGCTTCGCGCGCGATCTCGCGCGCTTCGGGCAGCGAGCGTGGCACTACTGGCCGCCGCAGATCGGAAGCGTCTCCGCGCTGACGCTCGACTACTTCTTGACCAGCCGCTTCGACCTCGTCAGCGAGCTGCTCGACGGCATCGACGAGCCGTTCGTCGTCGAGACGACGCGTCTCCGCGAGCGCCTCGTGCAGGTCTTCGGCGGCACGCGCGTCCAGGCGAAGCGCCGGCTCGCGATCAACGCGGTCGACCTCAACTCGCGACACGTCGTCCGCTACGTGACGGGACCCGTGCCCGCGGTGCCGGCTTCCGAGTACGTCGTCGTGCCCGCGATCACCGTCGACATGCTGATGGCGAGCGCGAGCATTCCGATCCTGTTCAACCCGGTGACGGTCGGAAGCCACCTCCTCTGGGACGGCGGACTCCTCGTCAACACGCCTCTCGCGCCGGCCGTCGCGCTCGGCGCGGACCAGATCATCACCGTCCTCGTCACGGAGGGGCGGCACGCGCCGGGCGAGCTGAAGCGCCTCGGACGCGCGATCGAGCACACCGCGGACGCGTTTCTCGAGAACGCCTACAACGTCGACCGGATGCTTCTCCTCGAGCGCAATCGTCTCGCGCACGAGGAGGGAAGCCCGTACCGCGAGGTCAAGCTCTACGAGGCGATCCGCCCCGCGTACGACCGCGTGCTGTTCAGCGCCGGCTCGTATCTGAACTTCTCTCGCGACACGTTGCGCGGCATGTACCGTGCAGGCCTTCGCGCGGCCTCCGACTGGCTCGCGCAGGGCCCGCCGGTCGACCGCCTCGAAGGCCGTCGCGACCAGCCGAGCCCGCAGACCCGCGTCGGGTAGGGGGTCCGGTTCGTTATCGCGTATCTGCACCCAGGCTCGGAGTGAACGACGCCCGCCGAGCCCGGTCGCCCCGAGCCCGGTCGCCCCGGGCCGGTCGCCCCGGGCCGGTCGCCCCGGGCCGGTCGCCCCGGGCCGGTCGCCCCGGGCCGGTC
>Ga0194128_10003403_pt1 | contig 24506 bp, 22 predicted proteins | sample TA2KigCa65mmetaG_FD_148650 | JGI IMG/M metagenome (GOLD analysis project Ga0194128, IMG submission 148650) | Freshwater microbial communities from Lake Tanganyika, Tanzania - TA2015037 Kigoma Deep Cast 65m | ecosystem: Environmental > Aquatic > Freshwater > Lake | place: Tanzania: Lake... | reverse complement strand
TATTGGTGACGGCTCCAACGGGCCGGGGCTACTCCTTCGCAAACCGCGAAGCCATCACGGACCCCGGCGGTTCAGCCAACGCCGACGTCCATGCCCACGTTGACCCCGATTCCGAGGTTTTGCACCGTACGCGACTTTCGCGATCGCGGGCATCCCGGAACCAGGCGCTCTCGGCGACGGGGCGGTCAGGCTCGTCTGCAGCGAAGGGGGCATCGACATGCACCTGTCTTCGGATTGCGGGACCTCATGCGAACAGGAACTGCCCCTCACGCTCAGCAGGTTCGGGAAGACGGCCCGACGCGACGCTCCGATGGTGTGGGTGCTGACCTGTCCCTCTACGGGGCTGGCCAGGCGTCCTGGCGGTCGGAGCCCAGATCCATGACCGCTCTTCGAACCTGCGAAAGGCCCGTGACCCGGGGATGGCCCTCGTAACCGGGGCTCCCGTTGTAACGGTCGATCAGCACCGCGTGCATGCCCACGCGTTCCGCCCCGCGCACGTCGGAATCGATCTGGTCGCCGACGTGCACCGCCTCCTGAGGTTTCACCCCTGCCCGGCGCAGGGCCTCCAGGAAGATCGCCGCGTGCGGCTTCTCGGCGCCTGCCTCGCGTGACGTCACGACGACATCGATGTGGCCGGTCAGGCCGAGGTCGCGCGCCAGGGCATCGCCCGACTGGTTCATGTTGGAAATTGCGCCGACTGTGAAGCCGGCGGAACGCAGCTCGTCAAGCGTGGGTATCGCGTCCGGGAACAGGCGCAGCCCGTACTCTTGCGCGCGCACGCTCTCCCAGACGCGACCCGCTGTCTCGAGATCGACGTCATAGCCCGACCCCAGGAGTACCTTTCGCTCGTACTCCGCGAAGAAGCGCTGGCGCTCCTCCCCGCTCATCGAACGCACCGGGCGGCGCGCGTTCTGCTCGCTCATGAACCGGTCGGCCTCGTGGTACCCGCGCGCCGTGCCCTCGTCGGTCAGGCGTAGTCCATGAAGCGAGGCCGCCGTGGCCTGGATCTGCTCGCGGGTCGGGTGAAACCCCGCGAGGGTGTTGTAGACATCGAAAAACACGGCCTTTATGGGCGCGATGATCAGACCTCCCTGGCGACCACGATGGCGTCGACCCGAGTTGCGCCGGCTTTGAGCAGGCTTCGCGCGCACTCCCGCAACGTGCTGCCGGTCGTGGTCACGTCGTCGACCAGCAGGATCCGCCGGCCTGACGCGCCCTCCCCTGCCCTGAACGCGTCGCGCACCCCGGCGGCACGCTCCGTGCGCGATCTTGCCCGCGCCTGAGGCGGGGTGTCCACTAATCGCCGCAGCATGCCCGGGCTCATGTCGATGCCCAGTCGCCTGGCAACGACCCTGCCGATCAGCTCTGACTGGTTGTAGCCCCGGGTTCTCAGCCTTTTGCGGTGCAGCGGCACGGGCACGACGATGTCGGCTTCAAGCTCGGCAAACCTGGGATCGGTGGTGAGCAACGCGCCAAGCACGGGCGCGATCGACCGGAGGTCGGAGTATTTGAGGGCGTGGATTGCGGCACGGATCGCCCCACCGAACTGGAATACCGCCAGCGTGGTCGACAGGACGGCTGGATCGAAGGCGCAGGAACCGCACAGCGATGGTATTGCGAGCGGTTGCGCGCAGCGCCGGCAGACCGAACGCCCGAGGCGTGGCGCTTCCGAAAGGCACCGATCGCACAGGAGCTGCCCAGGCCGGCCGCAGTGGACGCACCGTGCCGGGTAGACCAGGTCGACCAGAAGCCGGGCTGCGCCCGCCGTCCGGCGTCGCAGTGCGGCCGAACTCGCATAGAATCGACTCAGAGGTAAAACGATCTGCGTCTTCACGTCTGGCAAGTTTAGCGGAGCAACCCGTTGAAACTAACCATCACTGGCAAGGGCCTCTCTCTGACCGAAGCTCTGGAGACGTACACACGCAAACGCCTCGCCCGGCTTGACCGGCGACTGAACAAGTCGATCCCGGTGCGGGTCATCCTCCGGCACGAGGAGACGCGAAGCCTGGACTCACGGTTCGTCGCCGAGGTCACCGCCGTGCTCAATGGTGGGATCATCGTTCGCGGCGAGGAGCGCGCGGCCAACATCAACGCTGCGATCGACGGGGTTTCCGATGCGGTCGTCAGGCAGATCGACCGTTTCAAGAGCCGGCGGATCAAGTCGAAGCGGACCGGCCGCGGGCTCGCCGAGTTCGAGCAAGAGGTCGTCACTTCGGCGCAGGTCACACCCGTCGCCACCGAAACCGGGTCGAAGCCGGCCCGGGCAGAGGCGGTCGTCCGGACGAAGCGTCATCCCGTGGTGCCGACCACCGTCGAGCAGGCGGCGGAACAGATGGAGCTGCTGGGGCACTCGTTCTACGTATTCCTCAACGTCGACAACGACGCCATTAACGTCGTCTACCGCCGCGATGACGGCGCCTACGGCCTGATCGTGCCCGATCGGCTGGGGGCGTAGGCGGCTCAGCCGCCACCGGCGGAGGCCGGCAACGGCGCCGCGCGGGAGAGGTCGTCGAATCGATAGATCGACACAAAGGCGTCCTCGTACACGGGAACGACGCCGTCACTTGCCATCTTCTTGAACTTCTCGGTTCCGACCGTCGGGTAGTACTGTCGCTCCAGGTCGCCAACGTATACGTAGCGGACGTCGTACTTTCTCAGCAGCGCGAGCGCGACCGCGGGATCCGAGGTCCCGTAGATTGTGTCGACATCGTGGCGCCGCTGCGTCACCGCCCATGCGTACTCGACCCGCTGCTGACGCTGATGCCAGTCCCAGCCGACCACCGCGGGCAGCCCGGTGTACACCGAGACGCGATTGCCCCATCGGTAAAGATCGGTGATCCCCTCGACGATTACGGGAGAACCGTTGACGTTCTGCTCGAGCCATCGGATGCCTTCGATGTCCTTCTTCAGGTCGAAGGTTCCGCGCTGTTCCGAATAGGTCGACCACTGCATGAACGCCATGCCGTCGATCCCCTTGGGGGCGGTATTGAACCGGTCGGCGACGCGGGCGCTGGTACCCAGGATCGGATATGCAAGCGTTGCCAGGAACAGTGTCGCGATCCCGGCCATCCACAGCCCACGCGCCACGCTCAGTCGACGCAACGAGAACAGGCCTGCGTCAGCCATCCGCCACAGGAGGTATGCCGATCCCAGCGCGAAAAGCACCCAGGCCTGCAGGTAGAACTTGAAGACCGTATTCATGCGTCCGATGTCGTTCTTCACGGTGACGATGTCGACGCCCGCCCCGATTCCGAGGGCCACCGTAACCAGGGCAAGGATGGCGACTGTGTGGCGGGACGCGGGCGAATCGGCACGGTATTGCAGGTATGCAACGGCGCCGGCAAGCAGGGTCAGTGCGACTGCGAACACCACGGTCGCGTATCCGAACATGGCCACTGCTACGAAGAGCGAGGCCGGGATCGCTATGTAAAGGGCGGCCACTTCGGGGCGGATGCGGGCCTGCCGGAATGCATTGCCGATCAGTACCCGGCCCTGCCACACCAGGTAGCTCAGGATCACCGCTAAGAAGGGGGCATGGATCGCCATGTATCGCCACAGCGGTGTCTGGATCTGGCTCGTCTCGATGCCGTTATTGAACAACTCGAAGCGCGTGTGGAATGGCAGAAACGCCAGGTATCCGATGACCGCGACGAACAGCACCCTCACCATCGCGACCTTCAACGCGTGCCACGGGCGGTCGCGGCCGGCCAGGAAGGTTCCGCCGCCAACCGCCAGCGCTGCGACTAGCAGGTAGCCCGGGAAGTCCCACGCGTTGATTACACGGAGCGCTCCGGTCCCGATCCCCAGCAGCGTGAGGCATGCCCAGGTCCACAGGCGACTTTCGGGCTTGCGCCAGGCATTAATGAATGCGGCCAGTGCGAGGCCTGCCGCGAGCAGCGTGAACGGAATGGCAATCAGGTGGGCATGCAGGTCGGCGAAGAGGAAGCTGAAAAACGGGAACTCGGTGATTTCGTTGCCGGGCGATCCGGGAGCCATCATCCGCGAGCTGCGCCAGTAATCGAACCCGCTCAAAGGGCCGTCGCCCACCAGCCGAAGGACGCCCTGGACCACCTGGACCGCCCCATCGATGTTGCCGATGACCGCCACGAACAAGGCGGCGGCGATTCCGGCGAACACGGGCCCCGCCCTTCCGCTGGCTGGCCCGCTCGCCCGCCTCGTCGCCTCGGCGAGCGCATAGACGATAGTGAAGGCACCCCCGATGGTCAGGGCAAAGAGCGTCGGGACGGCCAGGTTGTAGGCGACGGACGGCACTATCCCGGTCAGGCGGATAACCATTGCGACGATGAACTGGCCGAAGTAGTAGTAGTTGAGGTACCCGCCGCCAAACCAGGGGTCGTATGGCGGCATGACCGTCGATCGCGTGACGGCGTTAAGGTAGGCGAAGTCCATCGGCTTTTCGCCGCCGCGATACGGATGCCACAGATCCGGGTTGGCGACCCTTACTAGCAAGAAGGCGATGAATGCGAGCGTGAACAGGGCTTCGAGGGCGACCACAGATCGCCAGTGGGCCCTCAGGAGCGAACGCATCTCGGCCCGGGAGCGCCAGGCAATAACGCCGGAGGCGGTGGCCAGCAGCAGGAGCATCAAGATAACCGAGAGGCGCGAAAAGCCGATCAGGCCGGAGCTGGCCAGCAGCCACGTCGCCAGCGCGACGAGCAGGAGGCCGAGCGGCTTCGCGAGCAGGTAGCCGTGCCCGGGCAGTGATGCAAAGACACGCAGGGCAAGCGGCAGAGCCGCGAGTCCGATCGCGTGCAGCGCCAGCAGCCACACGAGCCACGACACGCCGTTTGCCGCGCCCTTGAGCTGGATGATCGAACGCCAGGTCCCACCTGACTGCTGTCGCTCCGCCTCGGCCCGGGTCAGTAGCAGGCCGGGTTCGGATGCCGCCGGGTACGAGGTTCCGATGATGTCGATTACCTCGGACTCGGAGAGGTTCTTGACGTTCTTGAAGATCAGCGTCCTTGGGTGATCGTAGACGGTGAAGCTCTCGTCGGCCCAGCCGAAGCCCGGGCTGACCAGCCCGGGCCGCTCCTCGGCGTAACCCGCCGGTGGCCCGATTTCGCCGCGGCCGAAGTAGTCGTCGACGTAGTTGATTCCGAGCAGCCCGGGAATGCTCTCCGCGCGGAACACCAGTTCATAGCCGAGCTCGCCCGAGAACAGGGCCCGGTAGTACGCCGCGCTGTTTGGATACTGGTCAGGCAGCCGCGTAAGCGTGGCGTAGAGCCGGTTGGAGTACAGGACGAGGTATTCCCCCGCCGCAATCTGGCGGCCGATCCGCTCGAACTTCTGTCCGAAGTCGGGGTTGTACAGCTCCAGCTCCTGGACTCGGTAGCGGCCCAGGCCTGGCAGACCCTCTTCCCAGTGCTCCTTGAGGATCAGGGGCGCCGGCAGGGTCTGAGCATCGAGAAACTCGGCGGCACGCACCGCCGGATGCGGCCGCGAGTAGATGGTCGTGTAGGCGAGCGCGTAATGGGCGGTCGGCACCGCTACCAGGGCGAGCACGACCGGCGCTACCCAGCGCCGGTAGCGGGGAAGCCGCTCCTTCACGATCGCGACGGCGTTCCACAGCATCTCTGAGCCGAACAGGATCATGAAAGGGACGGCCGGCAAGAGGTACCGCATGAACTTGACGTTGAACGACAGCGTCAGTGCCAGGTACGGCACGAGCCAGGCGACCATTACAAGCTCTACCTTGCGCTGCTTTCGCCAGGCGCGTACGGCTACCCAGAGGACCCCTGCCCAGGCGATCGCGCCGAGCACGGGCCCGAGTCCCCACGTGCCGAGCTGCCAGGCCTGGTACCAGATCCGTGGCGTGTCGATGTACTGGCGCGTGTAGGGGTAGTCGATCGCCCGCCGCACCATCTGCGACTGCTCGAGCGTGTTGTCCAGGAATGTGCGGAAGTCGAGGAACATGTAGGGCTGGGTGACGATCACGGCCAGCAGTCCAATGGCTGCCGCGAGCGCCAGGCCGCGTAGCGCGCGGCCGCGCCTGGCCAGGCTGACTGCGCAGTGCTCAGCAGGCGCAAGGGCGTCGCCCGGCGCCGCGAAAGCGAAGATCGCGAAGGCGGCGATCAATGGCGCGCCCAGCGCCAGGGCGCTGACCTTGGTCGCGAATGCAAGCCCCGTAAACAGACCGGCGGCAGCCGCGTCGTAGTACCGCCCCGTATAGGCGAGCCTCGACATGAAGTAGACCGCCGCCACTATGAAGAGGGTCAGCAGCGTGTCGACCGCGTAGAAGTGACTGAGCTGGATGCCTATTACGGCGAGCGCGGCGAGGATGCCCGCGAGAAGGCCGGTCCTGGTTCGATACCAGCGCCGTCCCATGGCGAAGACGAGACCGACGACCGCGGTGTCAGCCAGTGCCGAGAGGACGCGGCCCGGGATACGCAGATCGAAAAGGTCGAATTCGGCGAACGGACCGGTCAGGATCTGGAACGCCTTGAGCAGGTACAGCGGTAAGCTGCCATAGTTGAACCAGCCGGGATTCCAGGGGCTTTCGCGGGCGTCGAGCAGCTTCGGCAGGTCGGATGGCCCGGGCGCCCGCAGCTCTGACACCTGCATCAGGATGGCGCGCTCGTCGGGATGGAACAGGCCGCCCTGGTCCCAGTTGACCCCGTACAGGCGGAGCGCCAGTGCGATGGTCAGGATGGCCGCGAGTGAGATCGGGACCGCGTGGCGAAGCGCGAGTCCGACTGCGTCGAAGGAGCGCTCGGGGGGCGCGCCTTCCGCGGTCAGGTCAGGCGCGCGGCCGCTCGGCGAAGCGGTCGTGAAGCTTTCACGCGAATCTGGCATAGCTGGCGATTGTATTTGATGCCGGGGGACCGCAGCGCCATGCCCCGGCCGAGGATTCGTTGACCACGCTCGGGGGCCGAGCCTACCCTTAATCCGGGGGCCGGCCGCCTGATCTAAGGGCGGTGTTTGGCCGTTTTTCTAGCGCGCCCCCGATGCATTCACGCGTTTCAGGGTCCATTTGGTAATGGAGTTTCGATGCCCCGGAAGCTGATGTCCGCGCCCAAACACGAAAAGACGACGCTGCGCTCAGGCCTGAGGGTCTTGAGCAGCACGATGCCGACGACGAACGCGGTCAGCCTTGTGATCAACTTCGGCGCCGGATCGAGATACGAATCAGACGAGCTGGCGGGTTCCTCCCATTTGTTCGAGCACCTGCTGTTCAAAGGCACCAGGAAGCGCCCACAGCCAAGGATGATCAGCCAGGTGGTCGAGGGAGTCGGCGGCACGCTGAACGCCTATACCGATCGAGAGCTCACCGGCTACTGGGCCAGGGTCCCTCGCCAGCACTACGGGGAAGGGCTTGAGGTCCTCATAGACATGATCCGGAACTCGCTCCTCCGGCCGTCGGACATCAAGCGCGAGAAGCAGGTCGTATTTGAAGAGATCCGGGCCAGCAACGATTCCCCTTCCTCGCGCGTCGACACGATCCTCGACGAGGTCATGTGGCCCGACCAGCCGATGGGACGCGACATCGCGGGCACCGAGGAGTCCGTGGGCGCAGTCAGCCGCTCCGCCCTGCTCGGCTACATGGCCACGCAGTACGTGCCCGTGAACACCGTCGTAGCGGTTGCCGGCGGGATCACACACCACGAGGTCGTGAGGCAGGTCGAGCGCCTGATGGGCGACTGGAAGGGCACGCGTCCCCTCGTCTTCGACAAGGTGGTCGACAACTACCTGGGACCGCAGGTCCGGCTTGAATTCCGTAAGACCGAGCAGGCGCACCTCGCGCTGGCCATCCACGGCATATCGCTCTTTGACCCGGACCGCTACGCTCTCCGCCTGCTCTCGGCGGCGTTCGGCGAGTCCATGAGCAGCCGGCTGTTCGAAGAGGTGCGGGAGAAGCGCGGCCTGGCGTACGACATCCACAGCGCGGTGTCGATGTACAGCGATTGCGGCGCGTTTCACGTGAGCTCAGGCGTCGACCCCAAGCGCGCGGTCGAAGCGGTCAAGGTGATCGTCAGCGAGCTGGCGAGGCTCCTGGATGGACTGCCCGAGGCGGAACTTGCAGAGGCGAAGGAGCTGTCAAAGGGCCGCCTGATCCTGCGCATGGAGGAAAGCCGGGCGGTGGCCTCGTCGATCGGCGTCCAGGAGCTGGTAAGGGGCAAGATCGAGACCATCGACGACATGGTGGCCGGATTCAATAGAGTGACCGGAGACGATGTCAGGCGAGTTGCCAGAAGGGTCATCCGGCCCGAGCGCGTGGCCCTCGCGGTGGTAGGCCCGTTCAAGAGCGAGGCGCGGTTCCTGCAGGCTCTGAAGTTCTAAGGAAACTGGCTCCGTTTCCCCTTTGGGAAAGACTTCCGGGGCGGGTAATTTCTAGAGCATGACAACTTCCCAGCCGATGGCGGCCAGATTCGAGTGGAACGCGGGTAGTGTGCGCGCCCTGCGGCGGTTTCTGGGCAGCTCCCAGTCGGTATTCGCAGCCGAACTGGGCGTGCGGCAGCAAACGGTCTCGGAATGGGAAACCGGCATGTACCGGCCCCGAGGGGCCTCGGCAACCCTTCTCACGTTGTTCGCCACCCGTAGCGGGTTCATCCACGAGAACCAGGACCTGACGGGGTCGCATGAGAACGGGCACACCTATGCCCGCGAGCATATCCCCCGAAGTTTCGCCACACCCGAGGATTCTGACCGGCAGGGAACCGGGAGCGGCGCGGCGCGTCCCGAGGTCGCAATCTGACCGGGTTTACCGCGCGGTTGCCTGCGGTCCGCCCCATTTTCATCGCCTGATTCCGGTGTCCCCCGGGGGCCGGCGCGCCGTTTTCCGGACGCCCCCCTCCCGGTCGCGTTGACACCCTTATGCTCAGTGCCTAGGATGAGGCCCACAGGTTAGCCACGGGCTCGCAGAGAGGTGCGAAAAGAAAATGCCGACTCGCGCTTACATCCTCATCGAGACCGCGATTGGTAAGAACGCCGAAGTCAGCCAGGCCCTGATGAAGCTGCCCCAGATGCAGAGCGTAGACACCGTTACCGGCCCCTACGACATCATCGCGATCGCGGAGACGGGTGACCTGCCTGCCATCGGAAACCTGATCAGCAACCAGATGCACAGGGTTCCTGGAATCGTGAAGACCGTTTCCTGCCTTGCCGTAGGTTCCTGAACCTCCTCCCTGCTCCCGAACCGGGATCCGGTCCTGGTCGGAAGTTTGTTGGTAATGACATGACCGGGCGCAGGCGAATTCCATGAGATTCGAATTCTCAGACGCCGAAGAGAAGTTCCGGGCCGAGCTACTCGAGTGGATTCGTGGCGCACTGCCGGCGGACTATGCAGGGGCCGGCGAAGACCCGGACGCCGACTGGGATCTGAACCTGAAGCTCCGCCGAGAGCTCGCCAGACGTGGCTGGCTGACCCTGGCATGGCCCAGAGAGTACGGTGGCCGCGCGGCCTCCCACATGACCCAGGTGATCTTCAATGAAGAGATGGGCTTCCATCGGGTTCCCGGCCGGGATGCCTTCGGCGCACGCATGCTGGCGCCCACGCTAATGGTCCACGGGTCCGAAGCACAGCGCAAGCAGTTCCTCCCGCCGGTCGCGAGGGGCGAGGTCCAGTGGTGCCAGGGGTATTCGGAGCCGGATTCGGGGTCAGACCTGGCGTCGCTGCAGACCCGCGCAGTCGGCGACGGCGATGGCTTCAAGGTGAATGGAACCAAGATCTGGACCTCGCTGGGCCACCGGGCCGACTGGATCTTCTTCCTGGCTCGGACAGATCCGGAGGCCCCGAAGCACAAGGGGATCAGCTTCTTCCTCAGCGACATGAAGACCCCGGGCATCACGGTTCGTCCGATCGTGAACATGGCCGGTGAGCACCATTTCAACCAGATCACGTTCGAGGACGTGTGGGTCCCGCGCGCTCAGCTGGTCGGCGAGATCAACAAGGGCTGGTATGTCGCGACGACATTGCTGGACTTCGAACGGTCGGGGATCGACTACATAACGGCGGCGCGGCGCGTCCTGCGCGACCTGGCCGAGCACGCCCGCATGACCAAAGGACCCGGCGGACCGCTGGCGGACCAGGCCGATGTCCGGGCGCGGTTCGCTTCGCTCGCGGCTCAGGCAGAAGCCTCCCGCATCCTGGCATACGAGGTTGCCTGGCTTCAGGGCCAGGGCGCGGTGCCGACCCGGGAAGCCTCGATGAGCAAGGTGCTTGGCACCCGCCTGATGAACGAAGTCACCGACTTCGGCCTGGAGTTGCTGGGCGCCGCAGCCCGGCTCGATCGCGGGACCGACAGCGCACCGCTCCGAGGTCGAATCCTGCGAGCGCGCTTTGACTGCATCGCCTGGCCGATCTTTGCCGGCACCAACGAGATCCAGAAGAACATCATCGCCACGCGCGGTCTCGGCCTGCCGCGCAGCTACTGACGCCCCGGCGCAGGCCCAGTACCCAGGACAGGGAGCCAACCACGTGGACTTTGGCCTCACCGAGGAACAAAAACTGATCCGCGATGGAGCGCGGCAGTTCCTGCGTACAACCGCCACGGGTGCCTACGTGCGAGAAATGAGCGCCCACCCGACTGGATGCCGGCCGGATGTGTGGCGCCAGATCGCCGACCTGGGCTGGACCGGCCTGATCGCGGAGGAGCGGCACGGCGGTGCTGCGCTGGGAATGATTGAGCTTGCGATCGTGATCGAAGAGATGGGCGCAGTAGCGTTCCCCGGCCCGTTCTTCTCGTCTGCGGTGGTCGGGCTCTCGGCGCTCAAACTGGGTGGCAACCGGGAGCAGCAGGACGCTCACATCCCTCCCATTGCGGAGGGTGCTCGGATCGCGTCGGTCGTGCTTGAGTCAACGGAAATGGTTTCGGCCAGCCGCGCGGGCTCCGGCTGGAGCCTCAAGGGGCGCCTGGACTACGTCCCGGAGGTAACCTCGGCCGACCTCTACGTCCTGCCCGCGGTCGAAAGCCGTTCCGGCAAGACCCTGCTGTTCGCGATTCCGCGGGGCACCGACGGCCTGGCCGCGGGCAAGCGATGGGACACTGTGTCACACGACCGCCTGGGCGAGCTTGCGCTTGACGGCGCCATGGTCGGCGCTGATTGCCTGCTCAATGGCGACGACGCGTCCACGGTTCTGGGCCGGCTGCGCCTGGTCGGCGCAGGGCTCAAGGCCGTTGAAATGATCGGCGGCGCGGGACGCGTCCTCGAAATGACGGTCGAATATGCCGGGAAGAGAGAGCAGTTTGGCCGCCCGATCGGGTCGTTCCAGGCCGTGCAGCACATGATCGCCGAGATGGCGATCCAGGTCAGCTCTGCGCGCCACCTCGCGTACCGGGCGGCCTGGCAGCTCGAACGCGGCGGCGATGCCGGGAACGCCGTGGGCCTGGCCAAGCTGCGGGCAAACGAGGCGGCCGTACGGGTCTGTGAGCTCGCGCACCAGTGTCACGGCGCCATAGGATTCACACAGGAACACGATCTACAGCTGTACACGAGGTCAGCCATGGCCGGGCGCGCATCGTTCGGGGATAGCCGCGCCCATCGCGACGCGGTCCTGGCTACGCTTGGCCTCTGAGCGCTGACAATCTCGAGGCATGACATGAGTAACACCGACCCAGGCTGCATCTTCTGCCGGATCGTTGCGGGCCAGATCCCTTCGACCCAGGTGTACCGCGACGACCGCGCCCTGGTGTTCAACGATATTCATCCCGTGGCGCCGTTCCACATGCTGGTTGTCCCGATCAAGCACATCACTTTCCTGGCAGCCGCTCCCGAAGCTACAGAACCCGTCCTCGGCCACCTGCTGAGGGTCGCCGCGACCGTTGCCAGCCAGAAGGGGATCGAAGCTGCGGGCTACCGCCTGGTCGTCAACCAGGGGCCCAACGCGGGGCAGGAGGTCGATCACCTGCACGTCCATGTCATTGGTGGCCGGCGCCTGGGCAGACTTGGGTGAGGCTGAAGCCCTTCATCCCTCCGCCAAAGGCGATATCTGCGGTTAACCGCAGGCTGGCCATATTGCCCGCCGGGCTCCGGGCACATATCGAACGTGCGCGCGCCGAGGGGATCCGGATCGCCGCGGCGCTCGACGTGCCGGCACCCGAGGTCGACTTCGCGCTTGCGGCCCACGACCTCTTCAGGGCCGAGCCCGATGACGTTCTGCTGCGTGAAGCCGCGCGGCTCGGATGGGAGATAGATGAGCTCGAGCGCGATGAGCCGCGGTTGCTCCACGGCCCCGTGGCGGGCCTGTGGCTGGAGCGTGAGACCGGCCTCGACCACGACGAGATCACGAGCGCCGTCACCTACCACACCACGTTCGCGCCCCGCCTGGGCACGGTGGCGGCGGCAGTGTTCATCGCCGACAAGGTTGAGCCGGAAAAGCTGCGACGGAATCCCGCACTGGTTGCCGTCAGGGACGCCGCCCTGGCCGGTCGACCTTACGAGTCGGTGCTGTTGTACCTCAAGTGGCTCTCAGACGACCTCTCCACGCGGGCCGGGCGGCCGCACCCGCGTGCGCTGCTCGCGACAGATTGGATCAGCACAATGCTGAGCCGCAGCTAGGTAGAGGCCCTTCCGCTATCGCACCCGGGCGTACTTGCGGACGCGCTGTCCGTGGCCGGGCTGCCCGATTTCGGCGACGTAGACGTTCCCCTTCGAGTCGGCCCAGATGCCGTGCGGCGCTTCCATTCCGGTCCGCGCGCCTCGCCACCGGCACAGCAAATCGCCCTTTTCCGTGAAGATCGAAACGCCCGTCGGAGCTCCCTGTTCTGCGACGTAGACCAGCTTGTCCGGGCTCATGTACACGTCGCCCGGGCTGAGAACGTCGGTCCACTGCGCCAGGAACTTCCCCTGCTGGTTGAAGATCTGGATTCGGCTATTCTCCCGGTCACAGATGAAGACCCTGCCCTGCGAATCGATCCCGATGTTGTGCAGGAGGGCGAATTCGCCCTGGCCGGTGCCGGGTGCGCCCCAGGACAGCTTGAGTTCACCTTTGGCAGAGAACCGGTGGACGCGGCGGTTGCCGTAGCCGTCCGACACGAAGACCTCGCCGGTCTTGTTCAGCGCGACGCCGCTGGGCATGTTGAATGGGCGGCCGTTCTGGCCCTTGTTTGAGACGGTCGGGAAGCAGCGCCCTCGCTCGCCGATCTGCAGCAGCAGTTCGCCGTTCGGCTTGTGGTGGGTCACGATGTGCAGCTGCGTATCGGTCAGCCAGACTGAGTCATCGGGCGCGATATAGATGCCGTGCGGGTCCTTGAACTCGCATTCGCCCCACGACGAGATGAAGTCGCCGCGCTGGGAGAAGATCACGATCGGGTGTTTCGCCCGGTTGAAGACGAATACCCTGTCCCTGGAGTCGACGGCGACATCCGAGCAGAGGCCGAGCGACCAGCCCTCCGGGATCTTCGGCCACGACGTGTCGAGCTCGTATCGGAAATCACCTTCGCCGATTTTCGGCATGATTGCCCCCTGTATAGCTTCGGAACTTTCTCGATAATGGCGCACCGAAGCGCCGCAGACGGTACGCTTGGTGACCGAAACGTGTCAACCTGCGGAGCGCGTGCGCGGCCCGGCCGGGCGCCACTCGACACCGCTACCGAGCAGGTGATGAGGGAACATGAGCAAGGCCGAGATCATTGCGGCGGTCGAAGACACCTGGCGCGCTTTCCGCGACTCCTTCGAGCGCCTGACCACGTCCGACCTCGAGGTGGCCCACGTCGCCGGCGAGTGGAGCATCAAGGACATCGTGGGACACGTCGCGGCGTGGGACCAGGAGCTAGCCTACCTGGTGGTGGGACGAGAACCGGGCAAGGACCTGACCAGGCGGCGAATCGACTCCTTCAACCGCCAGCAGGTCGAGAAGCGAGACGGTCGCCCGGTGTCGGAGGTTCTCACCGAGCTGGGAGAGGTACGGAGGCTGTTGCGCGACGCGCTCCAGTCAGCCCCCGACGAGTACTTCGAAGCTGCGTCGATCTGGCGCCGCCGGATCGATTCCTACAGCATCTACCACCATCAGGAACACACCGCGGAGATACAGTTGTGGATCGACCGCACGAGGCGTGGCTGGCGCCCCTACCGGGAATCTAGGGAGTGACGTAGCGCGGGTGCCACTCCCCGCCCCGCCAGGACGTCACGCGTGAAGGCGTGATCTCGACGAGGTAACGAGGCCGCTTCGCCGTTCGCGCCAGGTAGCGCGGGCCGTCGGGTCCCATGTAGCGTACCGCCATATCGTTAGCGATTTCGAGCATTCGCCCCTGCATCTCGACCGGCCCCTCGACCACGCGTGCGACGCCTTCCAGGAGCACCCGGGTGTGGGCCGGGTCGACATCGTCGGCGCATGAGACGGCCACCTGCCGATTCTGTCGCAGGTGCTCTACGAACGCAGAGCGCGCCCTCGGGATCACGAACATGCTGCTACCGTCCCAGTACTGCCACACCGGCACGATATACGGCGATCCGTCGGGCTTCACGGTCGCCAGCCTGGCGATGACGGACGTCCTGAGGAAAGCGTCGATCTCGTCGTCGGTGAGCGGGCGGGCCCTTGGAGCAGGAGCGGTCATCGCAGCGCTAACCTCGCGTTCCGTGAAGCCGTGCTACCGGGTGGCGACCGCGGTGGCCTCGATCTCGACCACCACTTCGGGACGCCCGAGCACCGGGACCCCTGTCACGGTAGCCACCGTACCCGTGCCGCCAACGACACTGCGCAGCGCGGCGATCGCCTCGTCCAACTTCTGCGGCCCCCCAACTATGTAGCTGCGGGTGCGCACAAGGTCAGACCACGACAGCCCCTGCGCCTCGATCGTCGATCTGATCGTCTCCAGGGTGTCCAGCACCTGCCCGCGCACCTCACCAGGATGGCGGACGATCTCGCCCACGACTAACGACGTCGACCCGGCCACGTACACGATGTCGTCGACGCGTACCGATCGCGAGTAGTGGTGTTCGACCTCGAAGCTCCGCCCCGTCCGCAGGTTTCGCCTCCGGGCCGCCCCACCTTCGACCGCGTCCACCTCCAGCATGAATGTCGAAGAGCCTCCGATGCCCTCTACGGTTATTCCGGCCGCCGTAGGCTCGCCGGGCTTGCGGAAGTCCTCGAGGGCCGGGCCCTGGAAGCTGTGCCGGTGCACCATCACCGGGTCGAAGTGCCGGGTCGCGACCACGTCGGTCAACGAGGCGCCCAGGGCGGTGCACGCGCCCGCGACGATCTCGCAGACACGAGCGACCTGCTCTTCGTGCGACCGGGGTTGCGGGCGTGCGGGACGGGCGCCGAGGGCGGGCAGCCACTCGGATGTGACCCCCGACACGAAAACCTCCTGCCCGACCTTCACCGCAAGCGAGGCGCCCCACGCGGGGATCGTCCGGTGGCGCACCGCCGATTTCGAAGCGCCGCGGACCGCCTCTGCCTCGACGACTGCCCCGACCTTTCCGGGCAGGCACGACATCCGTATCGCGCTGACCACCGGTCCCGTCCTGCCAAACACGCCGGCATGCACCGATCTCACAGCTTGTTCGCCCCCTTCGTCGACAAAGAAGGCCCGGGTCCGGACGACATCGTCCAGCGACGACCCGGCGTCGTGCAGCAGGCCGGCGAGGCGCTGGAACACCTGGCGAAGCTGGCTCTCGACGCTGCCGGGGCGTTCGGGGGCGATACCGGAAGTGAAGATGTGGTCCCCCGCCGAGACCAGCGTGACCGAGTCGATCGATTTCTCGAGGCCGGTGTCGACCGTGATGGAGTCCCGCATGGCGCTCCCCAGGTGTGTCCCTAGTGCAGCTGGCGGAGCCTCGGGTCGAACCGGTCCCGCAGCCAGTCGCCGAGGAAGTTGCCAGCCATGACCACGAGGAAGATACAGACTCCGGGAATGGTGGCGACCCACCAGGCGCCGTCGAGGTGCCGCCTGCCCTCGGAGATCATGGAGCCCCACGAGGGGTGCGGGGGCGGGATCCCGGCGCCGAGGAAGCTCAGCGTGGCCTCTGTCAGGATGATGCTTCCCATGCTGAGCGTCGCCGACACGACGACAAGATTGATTACACCTGGCAGGATGTGGCGGACGATGATCCTCGTGTTGGATGCGCCGGCCACTCTGGCCAGGGCGACGTAGTCCCGGGTCTTCAGGGACAGCGTTTCGGCCCGGACCAGACGCACGGCCCCGGGCCATGACAGCAGAGCGAGCAAGAATATGAGGACCGCGAAGCTCTGTCCAAGAACGACCACAATCACGAGCGCCACCATGATGTAGGGCAACGCGGCCCAGACGTCGACCACCCTCATGATCAGTTCGTCGACGTTCCCGCCGAAGTAGCCGGCGAGCAGCCCCATGGTGGTGCCGATGCCGATCCCGAACACCAGCGAGACGGCCATGACGATCGCCGAGACCCTGGCGCCGTAGATGATCCGGCTCAGGATGTCCCTGCCTACCTGGTCGGCGCCGAGAAGGTGGCCCGAGGAACCGCCCGGAAATCCCCATGGGGGCGCGTTATACGAGTACAGGTCTGCCTTGAGCGGGTCTATCGGTGCGAGCAGGGGCGCCAGCGCTGCCGTGAACAGGAGCAGCCCGATGATGGCCGCAGGTATCACCGGGTACCGGCGGACGAACCCCCACGTGACTCCAAGGCGGGACGCGGGCTCGACGGCGACTGTTCTATCGCCCGTTCGATCATCGCTCACGCGTGCCGTATCCGCGGGTCGACGTAGGCGTACACCAGGTCGAGGAGCAGCGTGACTGTGACATAGACGACTACGAACACGAGCATGCTTCCCGCGAGCACCGGGAAGTCGTTGCCGAATACTGCCTCGGCCGCGAGCCTGCCGACGCCGGGCCAGGAGAAGATCGTCTCCGTGACGACGGTGCCCGTGATGAAGCCGACGAACAGGAGTGCCGAGAACGTGAGCGGCGCCAGCAGCGAGTTCCTGAAAGCGTGCTTCCAGATGACCTTCCAGCCGGATACCCCCTTCGCCCGGGCCAGCTTCACGTATTCCGAGTCGAGGACTTCGAGCATGCTCGTGCGGGTGAGCCTCATGTAACCCGCGGCAGGCAGCCAGCCAAGGACGATCGCGGGCAGTATGTAGTTCTTCCAGGCGAAGCCGGAGCCAGTAGTGCCGACCGGCAGCCAGCCGAGCCGGACCGAAAAGAGCAGGATCGCCATGATGCCGACCCAGAATGTGGGCAGCGTCTGCCCCAGCAGCGCGAACCCCCGCCCCAGGTAGTCCCACATGGTCCCTCGCTGGACCGCGGCGACGACTCCCAACGGGACACCCACGCTGGTGCCGAATAACCAGGCGAGTGCCGCGAGCCGGAGGGTGTTGGGAAAGCGCTCCCGGAGCATCGTGCTTACGGGCCGCTGAGAGGTCAGGCTTTTGCCGAGGTCGCCCCGCAGGACGCCTCCCAGCCACAGGGCGTACTGGACCGGGAGCGGCTTGTCCAGGTTCAGCTCGCGCCCGAGGCGCTCCCACTGCTCGGTCGAGAGGCCGTAGCCCGACTCCGAGAAGTAGAGGTACCGCGGGTCCACACTGGACATGCGGGACAGGCCGAAGACGATCAGCGTCCCCCCGAGGATTGCTGCTATCCCGTAGAGGAGGCGTCGTAGAAGGAAGGTGCGCATCTCCGCCTTCGAAGGACCGGGCCAGTCGAGTTGCCGGGGGCTTCGACTGGCCCGGTATTCACAACGGTCGGTTCCAGGTCGACCTTACATGTTGCGGTCGACTTTTACTGCAGGACGATCGTCTCGAGGGCGATGATCTCGGCGCCGCCGATCCCGACCTCGAGGGGCCGGTCCCAGGACTTGATCTTCTTGGGGTTGTACCAGACCCAGTCGAACGTCTCGACCACGCTCGGGAACTGCCAGGTCTCGTACTGGCGTTGCCAGAACTTGTCGGCGATCAGCTTGCGCTTTTCGATGTCGTTTTCCCTGAACGCCTGCAGCGCCAGCTCGGCACGGACCGGGTCTGTCACCCCGCAGATCGTGCCGCCGGCGCTGAGGCTGGTGGTCTCGAGGCCCTTCGGGTGGTCGGCCGTGTACTGCGTGAAGCTGTCGGCGCAGCCGCGCAGCTCCACGTTATTCCACTCTCGCGAGACCAGAGGCGGGCGGTGCGCCGCGTACTCGATCGTCGACAGCTCGGTGTCGACCCCCAGGTGCTCCTTCCACGCGGCCGCGATGACCGACGCGATCTCGGCGGGGTCGCCGGTCCCGCTCCAGATCTGGATCTTGAACGGCTTGGTCCCGGCCTCCTGGAATAGCTGCTTCGCCTGGGCGGGGTCGTAAGGGATCTCCCACTCCTTCTTGAACGCCGGGCTCTGGATCGAGAGCCCGTGGACGTAGTTCGGCAGGGCCAGGCCCTTGAGGATCGTGTTGTTGATGGCTTTGCGGTCGATGACCAGCGCCATCGCCTTGCGGACCTTCACCGCCCGATCGAAGTCAGTCTTGTTGTTGATGTCGCCGATCCACGGCTTGGCCCCACTGAGGTCGTAGCCGGGGTTCTTCAGTTCTTCGCCGGTGTCCGCCCGCTTTGTCTCCCAGTAGTTCCCTCCGAAGAAGGTACCCGTCGTTCCGCTGCGCCCCAGCACCTTGGTGAAACCCTTCTTCTCGAGGTCGGGCGTGTCCTTGACCGAGACCGACGTGATGTCCGCCTGGCCGGCCTCGAGCATCGCCTTGCGGTTCGTTACCTCTGGTACCGCCACGACCGTGATGCTCTTCACGCCAGCGACCTTGCGCCAGTGCTCCGGGAGCGCCTCAAGGACGGCCTTGTCGTCCTTGACCCACGAGACCATGCGGTACGGGCCCGTTCCGACGAACTTCGACTTCATGCCCTCGACGCCATACTGGTCAAAGACCTTCTTCGAGTGCATGCCCATGCTCTGGTAGTACGGCGTCAGGTAGTGGCGGATCGCGTGCGACTGCCACGTGTTGATGTTCATCCGTACCTTGTACTTGTCGATCGCTTGGACGCTCTTGAGCATGGTCCGCCACTCGCCGGCCTGGTCGTTCACGCTGACCGGGTTGGTGGTCGGGTTGGCGTTCTGAAACGTCCAGGCAACGTCATCGGCCGTTAGCTCGCCGTAGTTCTCGTGGAACATCACGCCTCTGGCGAGCTCGATGTCGAGTGTCTTCGTGTCGGCAGACAGGTCCCACTTGAGCCCGATGCGCGGGATCACATTCGCCTGGGTGTCGAGGAAGAACAGGTTCTCGTAGACGCTCATGCGGAACTTCTCGTTCTCGCAGCCCGGGATACAGGCCTCGGGGATGCCGACCGGCACGCCCACGTTTTGACGGGCGATGATCAGGCTTCCTGCAGGGCCCTTCGGGGCGGCTGGCGCCGTGGTCGCCGTGGCCTGCGCCGGCCGCGGCGTCGCCGTGGCCTGCGGCGCCGTGGTCGCCGTGGCCTGCGGCGCCGTGGTCGCCGTGGCCTGCGGCGCCGTGGTCGGCTGTGCTGCGGGCCGGCTGGTCGGCGTTGCCGGTGTTTCACCGCCGCACGCAATGAGCGTTGCAATGGCTGCCGCGATACCCGCGACCAGAGTGGCGTATCGATGACGGCGGAGCATCCTTGGTAACGCTTCGATCATTCAGGCACCCCCACTGGCTCGACGCCCGCCTCGGGCGCCGTGTAATAACCGACCGCAATTGCGACCAGCCAGCAATCAGCTGTCAAAGACGGCGTGAACCTAGCACAGCCCCGTTTGAGTGTCAACGAAAAATAATCTCGATCCGGGCCGCCGAGAATGTTTCCGCAGCCCGGGCTCGCCAGAGACCCCGAGGGCCGGATGTTAGGCTTTCCTCATGCCGGCAACCCGTGACGGGCCCGTCGAGGCAGGGGGCGGGACCATCCCGGTCGCGTCGTCCCTGGACGCGCTCCCCTACCGCAGCAAGGTCCTGATCGTCGCAGCGCTCTGCGTGGCTCTCTTCGTCGCGACCATCAACCAGGGCATTGTGGCGACGGCGGCCCAGAACATCGTCGCCGACATCGGCGGCTTCGAGCAGTTCACGTGGCTGTTCGCCGGTTTCTCGCTGACGTCCGCCGTCGCCGTGCCGGTGGTCGGCAAGCTGTCCGATATCTACGGGCAGAAGCCGGTGATGATCTGGTCGATGGTCCTGTTCCTGGCCGCGACCACTGCCTGCGGCCTGGCCCTCGACATGCCCCAGTTGATCGTTGCCAGGGGTGTCCAGGGCATAGGTTTCGCGGGGGTAATGGGCAGCGCCTGGATCATCATGGCCGCGCTATGGGCGCCTGCGGACCGGGCAAAGTGGATGGGCGTAACCGCGGCGGGCTTCACCCTCTCCGGCGTGCTGGGGCCGGTGTCGACCGTGATGGAGTCCCGCATGACGCTTCTCAGGAGTGTCCCTGGTGCAGCTGGCGGAGCCTCGGGTCGAACCGGTCTCGCAGCCAGTCGCCGAGGAAGTTCATCGACATGACGATGAGGAATATCGCGAGGCCGGGGAACGCCGCGCCCCACCAGGCGGTCGCCACATAGTCCCGTGCCTCGGCGACCATCAGGCCCCAGGCCGGCCGGGGGGCTGGGATGCCGGCGCCAATGAAGCTTAGAGTGGCCTCGGTGAGGATGAGCTGGCCAACCCGCAGCGTGGCGACCACGATCATCGTGTTGAGCGTGCCGGGGAGCAGGTGCCGGACCATGATCCGCCAGTGCGACGCCCCGGCAACCCGGGCGAGCGCGACGTAGTCCCGTTCCTTCAGAGATAGGACATCGCCGCGAATGAACCTGACGAACGGCGCCCAGGTGAGCAGGGCAAGGAGGGTCAGCACGAGTCCGAAGCTGGCGCCGAAGATGATCGCCGCGACGAGCGCGATGAGGATGAACGGCAACGCGAACCACACATCGACCACGCGTGTGATGACCTCGTCGGGAAGCCCGCCGAAGTAGCCGGCGATGAGGCCGAGCGAGGTGCCGACGACGATGCCCGTCGCGAGCGAGATGCCTGCAACGACCAACGAAACGCGCGCCCCGTGGATCACGCGGCTGAGGACGTCGCGGCCGACGTGGTCGGCGCCGAGGAGATGGTCGGCGCTGCCCTGCGGATACCAGACAGGCGGCGCGCTCCGCTTCGACAGGTCCTGCGCGAGCGGGTCGTGCGGTGCGATCCACGGGGCGAAGATTCCGACCACCACGAGAAGGATCAGGATGATTGCGGGAATCAGGGGCAGCGTTCGGAACGCGTGCCACATGCGGTCGGCGATACTGCGCGGCGTGTCGTGTTGCAGGACGGGAGTGACGATCGCTTCGTTGGTAGCGGTCACGTCCGGCTAACCGTACCTGATCCGGGGATCAACAAGCGCGTAGAGGATGTCGGCGATGAAGTTGAAGACGACGTAGGCGGCGGCGAAGAACAGGACGATCCCCGTAAGAAGGGCGAAGTCGTTGTTGACGGTCGCGGTCAACGCGAGCCGGCCGAGGCCGGGCCAGGCGAAGACCAGCTCGATCACGGTCGCCCCCGTGATGAAGCCGGCGAGGAACAGGCTCGAATACGTGATCGGGGCGATCAGCGAGTTGCGGAACGCGTGCTTCCATATCACCGCGAACTGGGAGACCCCTTTTGCGCGTGCGAGCTTGATGAATTCGGAGTCCATCACCTCGAGCATTGCCGACCGCGTGAGCCTGACGTAGGTGGCCGAACCGAGCCAGCCAAGGGTCACGGTAGGCAGGATGAAGTGCTTGACCTCCTCCCAGAAGGACTGGTCGGAGAAGCCGCGGCCGGTCGCCGGAAGCCATCCCAGTTTCACGGCGAACAGATAGACCGCCATGATCCCGATCCAGAACTGCGGCAGAGCCTGACCGAGCAACGCAGTCCCCCGCGCCACGTAGTCGATCAGTGACCCGCGCCTGGCCGCGGAGAGGATGCCCAGCGGCACGCCGGTCAGGATCGCGAACAGCCAGGCGGCCAGAGCAAGCTGGGCGGTCGCGCCCATCTTCTGGGTCATGATCGGGAGCACGTCCTCGCGGTCGAGCAGGGTCTCGCCCAGGTCGCCTCTCACGGCCTTGCCGATCCAGAGGAAATACTGGACCAGAAGAGGCTTATCCAGGCCAAGGTATTCGGTGATGTTCTTGCGCTGCTCCGGCGTTAGGCCGTACCCGCCGCCCTCCTGAACGTAGAGGTTCAGCGGGTCGCCGGTGAGGCGGGAGATCCCGAACACCAAGATGGTCGCGGCGAAGAGCGAGAAGATGCCAAACAACGCCCTTCGCACAAGGTATCTACCCATCCGTCGGAACCTGCTCCATGTCGGCTCTACCGGCCTCTGAGGCACGAATGGCCGGGTCCGGGCCCGGCCATTCGCATTTCTTGACCCTTCGTTTGTTTCGAGCCGAAGCTACCTCGAGGCTGGCTCCACGTCCCAGAAGGCGTTCGTACCGAACGGAGTCGGCTGGAATACCCAGTTCTTCACCGACTTCGGGTTGACGACCGTGGTCTGGGGCACCGCGACCACGCCAGGCATCAGCGCCCAGTCGAATAGGTGCTGGTGCATGACCGTGTTCAGCTCTATCCGCTTCTTCTCGTCCGGCTCGTTGGCGACCTTCAGGTAGGTCTCCGTCATCATCGGGGTCTCGAAGCAGATGCAGTAGCCGCCTCTCGACAGGCTGCTCGCCTCGATGCCCTTGGGCCAGTCGAACGGGAAGATGCCCCGGCCGTCGTCGCCCTGCTGATACCTGGGGATCGTCGCGGTCCTGGCCACCAGGCCCGGCCGGTAGATCGCGTACGGGTACTTCTGGATCTCGGTCTGGATGCCGACCTTTGCCATCATGCCGCTGAGGGCGTCGCCGACCTCGGCGCCGATGCCGCCCAGGTACCCGGTCTGCACGAACAACGGCATTTCGAACCGGACTCCGCTGCCGCTCTTCTTGTAACCCGCGTCGTCAAGCAGCTTGTTCGCCTTGTCGGGGTCGTACGGGTACTGCCACTCAGCCTTGGAGTTTGGGTTCTTGCTGTCCAGGTAGTTGATGTACACGGGCCATGCCACGTCGGCAAAGATCGTCTTGGAGATGGCCTCGCGGTCGATCGCCAGCGCCACTGCCGTGCGCACAGCCTTCGCCCGGTCCATGCTCGTCATGCCGGCAGGCGGGCTGCCCCACTTTTCGTTGAACGGGTTCCCGATCCACGGGATCGGGTTGATGTAGACCGGGCTCTTCGCCGTGTTCAGGTCCTCGCCGGTCGCCGCGTTCTTCGTCTCCCACAGGTTGCCCGAGAAGATGATCGACGTCGTCGACACATCGCCCGTGGACCTCTTGACGAAGCCGGAGGCGAGTAGCGGCGGGACGTCCTTGAGGCCGATATCGCCGGCGTCGATCTCGCCGGTCCGGAGCGCCGCGATGCGTGTCGCGTTCTCCGGGATCGCCCGGATGATCACCTTGCTGAGCTTCGGCTTGTACTTCCAGTGCTCGTCGAACCTGCTGAAGACGGCGTTGTCGTCACGCGTCCAGCTGTCGACCTGGAACGGGCCGGTCCCGATGTAGTTGTCCTTCGCCCAGTCCTCGCCCTTGTCGTCGTACGCCTTCTTCGACGTCACGTTCAAGCCGACGAAGCCGTGCATGTTCATCATGTAGGTGTTCCAGTTCGACTGGAACTTGTTGAACTTGAACCTCACGTGGTTGCTGTCGATGACCACGGCCTTGTTGCTTCCGAAGAGCGCCGTGAAGTACGAAGCACTCGCCGCGATACTGTGGGGGGTGATGGCCGGGTTCACCTGGTCGTATGCCCAGGCGACGTCCGTAGCCGTCATCTCGCCCCAGCCCTTGTGGAACTTCACGCCCGTGCGGGTCTCGATCGTTACCGTGCTGAGGTCGGGGGCCAGCTCCCACTTCACGGCGAGCGTCGGTACCGTGTAGTCGATGACGCCCGCGGCCTGGTCCTTCCACGCCCAAGAGAACAGGTCCTCGCCGATGCCCCAGGCGTTTGCCGAGTACTGCTCGCACGGCGTGGTGTGGAGGCCAACGTTGCATGTGAGCACGGCCCGCCCGAGCACGAGCGTGCCGACCGGGTTCTTGGGCGCGGGCACCTGGGCCGCCGCGGCCTTCGTGGGCGCTGGTGCTGCCGTCGCGGTTGGCTGTGCAGCGGCAGTGGTCGCCGTTGGCGCAGCGCCAGTCTGCGTGGGCACCGGCTTCGTGGTGGGCGTCGCGGCTTCGCCTCCACATGCGAGCGCGAGCACAAGCACCGCGGAAATCAGAACCAAAACTGCAAACCTAGAACGCGAAATGACGCTTTGACCCACCGGCCGCCCCTCCCTTCGCCTGATGACGCAGCCGCCATTTGGTACACCTGCGAAAGCCTGCTGCCAGCCTTCCCCGCACCCCCACTGGCTCGACGCCCGCCTCGGGCGCCGTGCAATAACCGGCCGCAATTGCGACCAACCAGCAATCAGCTGTCAATGGCGGCGTGAAACTAGCACAGCCCCGTTTGAGTGTCAACGAAAAACAATCTCGATCCTGGCCGCCGAGAATGTTTCCGCAGCCCGGGCTCGCCAGAGACCCCGAGGGCCGGATGTTAGGCTTTCCTCATGCCGGCAACCCGTGACGGGCCCGTCGAGGCAGGGGGCGGGACCATCCCGGTCGCGT
>Ga0194128_10003402_pt1 | contig 24511 bp, 24 predicted proteins | sample TA2KigCa65mmetaG_FD_148650 | JGI IMG/M metagenome (GOLD analysis project Ga0194128, IMG submission 148650) | Freshwater microbial communities from Lake Tanganyika, Tanzania - TA2015037 Kigoma Deep Cast 65m | ecosystem: Environmental > Aquatic > Freshwater > Lake | place: Tanzania: Lake... | reverse complement strand
TCACAGTGCGACGAGCGGTCGCAAGGGCATAGTCCGGCTCAAGCCTGAGGCGCCGCGGCCCGAACCGCCTGGGATCATCGCAAGGGGGCGATCGTCACGAGGGGGACGACCATGGGCGATATGCCGCTTGCCATGCTGCTGTTCGGACTGGGCCTCATCCTCTGCGCCGGCGCTGCGATCGCATCGTTGGGCGCACTCTAGGGCGAAGCTTCGCTTCGCCCGCCGCCGAAAGGTGGAGCGTTAGCTCCACCGAAAGGCGAACGAAAAACTAGCTTTCGCCCCTAGCCTTTGACCGCGCGGCCGAGCACGGCCTGAAGCAGCACGGCGCAACCCGCGGCCAGATCGGCAGGCGCCGCATTCTCGATCTCGTTGTGGCTGATGCCGCCTTCGCATGGCACGAAGATCATGCCGGTCGGCGCCACGCGCGCCATGTAGACGGCATCGTGGCCCGCGCCCGAGATGATGTCGCGATGACTGTAGCCACCGAGTTCGGCGCCGCGGCGCACGGCCGAGATGCACGCCGCGTCGAACGGCGTCGGCGCGAAATACCAGAACTCCTTGACCTCGGTCTCCAGCCCGGTCTCCGCCGAGATCGCCTGGCATGCCCGGCGCAGATCGCGATCCATGGCGGTCAGCGCCTCGTCCTTGGGATTGCGGAAATCGACGGTGAAGAACACGCGGCCGGGAATGACGTTGCGCGAGTTGGGCATGACCTGGACGTGCCCGACGGTTGCGCAGGCGCCGGGCTGGTGCTTGTGACCGATGCGGTTGACCTCATGGATCATGCGCGCCGCACCGACCAACGCGTCCTTGCGGCGCGCCATCGGCGTCGGCCCGGCATGGGCCTCCTGGCCAACCACCGTGATCTCGTACCAGCGCTGCCCCTGGGCGCCGGTGACGATGCCGATCGTCTTGTTCTCGGCCTCCAGGATCGGTCCCTGCTCGATATGGGCCTCGAAGTATGCGCCGACCTTGCGTCCACCGACCGGTGCGGCACCCTTGTAGCCGATGCGCTCGAGCTCGGCGCCGATCGTCTTGCCCTCGAGGTCCGTCTTGCCGAGCTCGGCGCCCAAGTCGAACACGCCGGCGAATGCGCCCGAGCCGATCATCGCCGGCGAGAAGCGCGTGCCCTCCTCATTGGTCCACACGACGATCTCGACCGGCGCATCGGTCTCGAAGCCCGCGTCGTTGAGCGTGCGCACGACCTCGAGCCCGGCCATCACGCCATAGGCGCCATCGAAGCGACCGCCGGTCGGCTGCGTGTCGAGGTGCGAGCCGGTCATCACCGGGGGCAGCGAGTTGTCGCGTCCCGGCCGGCGCGCGAAGATATTGCCGATGCCGTCGACCGTCACGGTGCAGCCCGCCTCCTTGCACCAGCGGATGAACAGGTCGCGCCCCTGGCGGTCGAGATCGGTCAAGGCGAGGCGGCATACGCCGCCCTTGGGCGTGGCGCCGATCCGGGCGAGCTCCATCAGCGAGGCCCACAGCCGGTCGCCGTTGATGCGCAGATTGTCCATCACCGCGGGCATGACATGCTCCTGTTCGGACGTGCCTGGATTGGCAGTTTAAAGCGTGACGGCAGCGGCTCAAGTGCCGCGCAGCTTCAAGCTCAGCCCTCGGCCGGGTCAAGCGCCAGGCAATCTCGCGCGTGCCAGGCGATCTCGACGCGCCGCCCGGGCGCCAGCGCGGTCGCAACCGCCGGGTCGGCGACCTTGACCGACCAGTCCCGGCGGCCGAACGCGTCGAGAATGCACCGCACATGATCGCCGCCATACACGATGTCGCGCACGGTGGCGCCGAACCGGTTGACGTGCTGCCCCGGCGGCGGATCGAGCGCGAGCCGCTCCGGACGGAGGATGAGCGATGTCCGATCGGACGCGGAGACGCCGGCGCCCGTGCTGGCGACAACCGTCTCGCCCGTCTCGAGCGTGACGCGGCACTCGGCGCCGCTGACGCTGGCGACGCGTCCATTGGCAAGATTGGTTTCGCCGACGAAACGCGCGACGAAGGAATTGCGCGGCCGGTCATAGACCTCGCGCGGCGCGCCGATCTGCTGCAGGCGGCCATAGTCGAACACGGCAATCCGGTCGGACATGGTGAGCGCTTCGGACTGGTCGTGGGTCACGGAGATCATGGTATTGCCGAGCCGCTCGTGGAGCTGCTTCAGCTCGATCTGCATCTGCTCGCGGAGCTTCTTGTCGAGCGCGCCCAGCGGCTCGTCTAGCAGGACGAGAGTCGGCTCGAAAACCAGCGCGCGCGCGAGCGCGGTGCGCTGCTGCTGGCCGCCCGAGATCTGGTGCGGACGCCGGCGGGCGAATCCGGCGAGCTGGACGAGCTCGAGCGCGCGCTCGGCCCGAGACTGCGCGTCAGCCGCCGGAATGCCGCGTACCTCGAGCGGAAAGGCGACGTTCTCGCGCACGCTCATATGGGGAAACAACGCGTAGTTCTGAAACACCACGCCGAAATTGCGCCGGTGCGGCGGCGTGTCGACGATCGAAGCGCCGTTGACGATGATGTCGCCGCGCGTCGGCGTCTCGAATCCGGCGAGCAGGAGAAGCGTGGTTGTCTTGCCCGATCCGGACGGCCCGAGCAGGGTCAGGAACTCGCCCCGCCTGATCTCCAGGTCGAGCGCGGCGACGGCGAAGGCTTCGCCGTCATAGGTCTTGTGCACGTCCTGGAACCGGACCAGGAGGTCCGACGGCGGCGCCAAGCTGCTGTCCTCGTCGCGTCGCGATCGTCCGGCGATCTGCCGCCCACCTGGACGGCAGACCGCCGGAATTGCGTGATTATTTCTTGGCGAGCCAGGCCTGGAAGCGCTCGTTGAATGCCGTTTCGTGCTCGCCCCACCAGACCATGTTCGAGCCCACGCCACGACCGAGGTCATGTGTGGTGCTGAGATGCGGCTTCATGCTCTCGGGCACATGGGCGAGCGCCGATTTGCGCACCGGCGCGTAGGGGATGTGGTTGGTCAGCGCCGCCATGATCTGCGGCTGGGTAATGAACTTGAGAAAGCGGATGGCCAGCTCCTTGTTGCCGCCCTTGGGGATGAACCAGACATCGGGGTAGTAGACCTGGCCGTCCCACACCGGCACGAACTTCTTCTTGTCGTTGGCGACCGCGCTGTAGATGCGGCCATTCGAGCTCTGGATGATCGCGACCTCACCGTCGCCGAGCAGCTGAATCGGCTGCGCATTGCTGGTGTAGAAGATGATGTCGTTACGCATCGCATCGAGCTTGGCAAACATACGGTCGAGGCCCTCCTTGGTCTGGAGCACCTCGTAGATCTTGGCCGGCGGCACGCCGTCGGCGAGCAGGATCTTCTCGGGCAGGCCGCCGATGGCACGGGTCGAGAACGCCCGCTTGCCGGGGAACTTCTTGGTGTCGAACATGTCGGCGATGGTCGTGGGCCGCGCCGTGCCCCACGCCGCCGGGATCTTGTCCTCGTTGTAGGCGTAGAGAATCGACACCAGCTCGGTCGGAATGCCGCACTCCCACATCGTGCCGGGAACGTAGTCGGCTGGATCGCCAAATGCCTTCTGGTCGAGTGGCTCGCGGAAGCCTTCGTTGCAGCCGACGATGGCATGCGCCACGTCGCCGAGGATGATGTCGGCGGTGACGTTCTTCGCTTCGACCATGGCGCGCACCTTGCCGAGATCGGCGAACCAGGTTGATTCCACGATCTTGACACCAGTCGCATCCTCGAACGGCTTGAACTGCGACTTGCGCTGCGCCTCCTGGTAGGCCCCGCCGAACGACATGACGCGGAGAGTTTCCTGCGCCATCGCCTGGCTCGCGACGGCGGCGACAACCGCCCCGGCGAGCATGCCGAGTATCGATCTGTGCTTGCTGACCATTGTTCGTGCCTCCCTTGTTCCGATCAGAGTCGATTCACGATGAATGCGCCGTCCTTCATGATCACGTCCATGTAGCGCCCCTGCTCCTGCAAGCGGTTGAGGTCGGCGAGCGGATCGCCGTCGACGACCAGCAGATCGGCACGCGCGCCGGGCGCGATGACGCCGATCTCGCCCGGCATCTGGAACAGTTCGGCAGCGTGGAGCGTGGCCGCGCGGATCACGTCGATCGGCTTCTGGATCTCCGCCCGCAGGCTGAATTCGCGGGCCTGATGCCGGTGCATCGGACCGAACAGGTCGGTGCCGAATGCCATGCTCAGACCCTGGCGGACGGCGATCTCGAGACCGCGCATGGCGGCGTCATGGACGGCCGCGACCTTTGGCTGGTAACGCTCGGGCATGCCGACCGAGCGGCCCTCGGTCGCCATCGCCCAATAGACCGCCACGGTCGGCACCAGGAAGGCGCCTTTGGCCGCCAGCTTCGCCGCCGTGGGCTCGTCGATCATGTTGCCGTGCTCGATCGAGCGCACGCCGCAGTCGAGTGCGCGATTGATCGCGCGCGACGTATAGGCGTGCGCCATGACGTAGCGGTCCTGGTCGGCCGCTTCCTCGACCGCGGCGCGGATCTCCTCCGGGCTGAACTGCGAGCTCTCGATGCGGTCGAGCGGCGAGGTCACGCCGCCGCTGACCATCAGCTTGATCTGGCTTGCCCCTTTGCGCAGCTCGTCGCGCGCGGTGCGGCGCATCTCGTCCGCCCCGTCGCACACCCGGCCCGAGCGGCCGACACAGGCCGCGCAGAACACGATGTGGTCCTCGTGGCGTCCGCGATGGTCGCCATGTCCGCCGGTCTGGCTCAGCGCGTGGCCGGAGAACAGGATACGCGGTCCGACGAAAAGGCCCTCGTCGACCGCAGCCGCCAAGCCATAGTCGGCGCCGCCCGCATCACGCACCGTCGTGAAGCCGCGATGCACCATCTCGCGCAACACGACGCTCGATTGCGCGCTGACATAGGAAGGAGCCGATTCGCGCAAGGCGCTCGGGTTGGCGACGAGCTGCGTGACGTGGACATGCGCGTCGCACAGCCCCGGCATCAGCGTGCGGCCCCGCAGGTCGAATCTCTGGGCATCTTTCGACGAGATCGGCCGGTCCGAAACCTCGCGGATCAGACCGTCGAGGACGAGGACGTGCCGGCCGGGCAGCATCGCGCCAGCCACGACGTCGAGCAACGTGCAGTTCTCGAACAAGATGGTCGCCATTGTCTCGTCGCCTCTCACGCCTTCACGCCGACACGGCCGGCAAGCCGTTCGCTCCGCCGGCGTAGCACCTCGACCGAAACCAGCAGCAGGATCGACGCCAGGATGAACAGCGTCGCTGCTGCGAGTATGGTCGGTGTCACGTCGTCATGCACGCCTGACCACATCTGGATGGGCAGCGTATATTGCTCCGGGCCCGCCAGGAACGAGGTAACGATGAACTCGTCAAAGGAGGTCACGAAGACGAAAAGCGCGCTCGACACCAGCGCCGGCGTCATGAGCGGCACCATAATGCGCCGGTAGGCCGTGATCGGCCCCGCCCCCAGGCTGGCCGCGGCGCGCATCAGGTTCGTGTCGAAGTTGACCAACGCGGCCGTCAAGGTGATGACCACGAAGGGAATGCCGAGGATCGTGTGCGCGACGATGATCCCCGGCAGATTGCCCGCAAGCCCGAGCGGTGAGAAGAACAAGAAGAGCGCCAGCGCGATGATCACGCCGGGAATGATCATCGGCGAGATCAGCACGCCAACGAGAACCGCGCGCATGCGCGAGCGGAGACGGCTGAGACCCAGCGCCGCCAGGCCGCCTACCAGGGTGGCGATCACGGTCGTTGCCAGGCCGACGATGAGGCTGTTCCTCAGCGCGCGCCGCCAGGCGTCGGACTGGGCGATCTTCTCGTACCAGCGCAGCGACACGCCGGGCATCGGATAGCTGAAAAAGCTTTCGGCGTTGAAGGACAGAGGGATGATCACGAGGATCGGTGCGACGAGGAAGGCGAGGCCGAGCACGCCCAGCGCATAGGTGACGCCGCGCGCGGCACGTTCGGCGGGTGCATGCCGCGCCGCCATCAGCTCGCCCTCAGCCGATCGATGCCGGCCAAGCGTCCATAAAGCGGATAGAGCGCAAGCACGACGGCGAGCAGGAAGGTGCTCAGCGCGGCGGCGAGGCCCCAGTTCACGGTCTGGTTCACGTTGAATGCGATGAAATAGGCGATCATCTGGTCGTGCCGGCCGCCGACCAGTGCCGGCGTCACGTATGAGCCGATGGCGAGAATGAACACGAGCAGGCAGCCGGCGCCGACACCCGGCATGGTCTGCGGCAGGTAGACGCGCCGGAATGCCTGCCACGGATCGGCGCCGAGCGAGCGTGCCGCGCGCACGTATTGCGGATCGACGCCCTTCATGACGGCGTAAAGCGTCAGCACCATGTAGGGCAGCAGCACGTGGCTCAGTGCCACGATGACGCCGAAACGATTGAAGATCAGCGATTCGGGCGCCGAGACGAGACCGAGCGCCAGCAGCGTGCCGTTGACCAGTCCCTCGCGCTGGAGCAGGACGACCCAGGCTGCCGTGCGCACCAGCACCGACGTCCAGAATGGCAGGAGCACGAGGGTGAGCGCGATATTTGCCAACGGCTGGCGCATCGATGTCATCGTGATCGCCATCGGGTAGGCGATGGCCAGGCAGATCGCCGTTACGCACAGGCTGATCCACAGGCTGCGCAGGAGGATGTCGACATAGAGGCGTCGCTCCTCGGGCACATTGACGATCTCGTTCCGCTCGTCGCGTTGCAGGTCGAATGCATAGAGAAAGTAGAAGTCGGTGAGCGGCGCCGCAGCGCGCTTCATCGCCGCCCAGATGCGGGGCTCGGCCCAGCGTCGATCGATCTCCGCCATGAGTGCAGCATAGGAGACTGGCGTCTCCTGTCGTTGTGCCAACTGGCGTCCGGATGACTGCAGCAGGCTGACGAAGCCGGTGATCTCGAGGTTGAGCCGTCGTCCGGCCGGGCCGAGCGTGCGTTGCGTGAAACCCTGCTTGAGGTCCTCAGCCAGAGCGGCATAGACCGCCTCCGCCGGCAGGCCCTTCCCGTCCCATTGGCGCAGCGCCGCGGTAACTAGCGGCATGCTGCGCACCAGCTCGCGGTTCTCAACACCCTTGTAGAGCGTGAGTGCGATCGGCACGACGAAGCCGAGAACGACGAACAGCAGAGCGGGCGCAACCAGGGCGAGGGCGCGCAGATTTCGCCCGCGTTCGACGCGGCGCAGCTCGCTCTTCAGCGTGGCTTGGCCATGCACAGCCATGTCCCGCACGTGGGGCTATGAAACCCCAATACCACGGCCGAATCTGGCCGGAGGTACGATGGCCTTCAATCGCCCGGTCGCACAAGCCGGATCGAGACCTCAGGTGCTCCTGGGCACGGCGTACTCGGCCGGGAAGGTCGCCTGGAATTCCGGCCGTGCTTCGCAGCGTTGCGACAGCGCATCGAGCTGCCGGTGCTCGCCGGACGGAAGCAGCGTCGCATCCGCCACGCGCACGTAGCGGATCATGCAGACCGCGGTGATCTGCGCCTGATCGAGCGGCGCATCGTCCGGCCACGGCTCGGCCGCCAGCGCCGCGATGGCGCCCCTGCCCTGCGTGCGGCAGCGCTCGATCCATTCGGGCCAGCGCAGCGGCGACGGGCGGATCATGCGCTCATAGGCGGCGGCACCCACCTTGTCGATGGCGCCCGTTGCGAGCGCGATCAGCCGCAGCTTTCGCCGCCGCTCCACGCCACCGGGCGGCACGAGGGCGCGCGCGGGCCCGACCTGCTGGTCGAGCCAGTCCAGAATCGCCGCCGAATCGATCAGCACCTCGCCGTCATCGAGCACGAGCGAGGGAATGCGCCCGAGCGGGTTGACCCGGCGCATCGCGTCGAAATCGGCGAACACCGAGCGCGTGTCGTGCTCGTAGGCGAAGCCCAGCACGCGCAGCGACACGGCGACGCGGCGCACATAGGGCGAATCGTATTGGCCAACGAGGATCATTGCGTCAATCTTACACCAGCCAATGAACCTCGCCGTTGGGTTTCCGACGATTTGGGTTCGCCGCGACCACGATGGAGACAGGCATGCGCGTTCCTTCTCACCCCGGCCGGCTCCTCAGGCTGGAGCTGGAGGCTCGAAAGCTCAGCGCCAATCGTCTGGCACTCGACATCGGTGTGCCGTCCGGTCGCATCACCGAGATCTTGAGCGGTAAACGCGGAGTCAGCGCCGATACGGCCATCAGGCTTGGGCTCTATTTCGGCAATCCGCCGCAGTTCTGGCTCGATCTTCAAGCGAACCACGATCTTGGCGTGGCGCTGAAAGACCGCGGCAAGCAGATTGCCGCGCGGGTTCGGCCGGCGGCGTAGCGCATCCAGCCCTGCCCCACCCGTCCTCCCGTCAAAATCGGAGCGCTTAGATGCTCGACGCCAAAACCGCCACGCGCCTCATGTCCGCCGTCGATGCGGGCTTCGACGAGCAGATCGCGCTGACCAGCGAGCTCGTCAAATTTCCCAGCACGCGCGGCGCCGAGGCAACGGCGCAGGATTTCATGGCCGGCGAGATGCGCCGGCGCGGGCTCGGCGTCGACCGCTGGAAGATCGAGATCGACGACATCAGGCATCTGCCCGGCTTCTCGCCGGTCCACGTGTCCTACGAGAACGCCTGGAACACGGTCGGCGCGCACCGGGCGCAGAGCGCCAGGGGCAAGTCGCTGATCCTCAACGGCCATATCGACGTGGTGCCGGTCGGCCCGCTCGACATGTGGACGCGGCCGCCCTTCGACCCCTATGTCAAGAGCGGCTGGCTCTACGGTCGCGGCGGCGGCGACATGAAGGCGGGACTCGCCGCCTGCCTCGCCGCCCTCGATGCGCTGAAGCGCACCGGGCACCGGCCCGCCGCCGACGTGTTCGTGCAGTCCGTCATCGAGGAGGAATGCACCGGCAACGGCGCGCTCGCCTGCCTGGCGCGCGGCTACCGGGCGGACGCGGCGCTCATCCCCGAGCCGAACGACGATGCACTGCTGCGCGCCCAGGTCGGCGTCATCTGGTTCCAGGTCAAGCTCAAGGGCTTCCCCGTCCATGTGCGCGAGGCCGGGCGGGGCGCCAACGCGATCGAATCCGCCTTCCCGATCATGCAGGCGCTGCACGAGCTCGAAGACCGCTGGAATGCGCAGCGCGGCACCCACCAGCATTTCGCCAGGCACGATCATCCGATCAACCTCAATGTCGGCAAGATCGCGGGCGGCGACTGGGCGTCCTCCGTGCCGGCCTGGTGCAATTTCGACGTGCGCGTGGCGATCTACCCGGGCCAGGACCTCAAGGCGGCCAAGGCCGAGATCGAGGACTGCATCCGCCAGGCGGCGCGCCGCCTGCCCTTCCTCGCCAACACGCCGCCGGAGATCGTCTTCAACGGCTTCGAGGCCGAAGGCTACGTGCTCGAAGGGGCCGAAGCGCCCGAGGCGGCGCTCAGCGCCGCGCACCGTCGCGTCTTCGGGCGCGAACTCGCCGGCATCGTTCAAACCGGCACGACCGATGCGCGCTTCTTCGGCCTCTATGCTGGCATACCCGGCCTCGTCTATGGACCGATCAGCCGAGACATCCATGGCTTCGACGAGTGCGTCGAACTGGAATCGGTGCGCCGGATCACCCAGGCGATGACGCTGTTCATCGCGGAGTGGTGCGGTCTGGAGCCCGTCTGATGGACGTCATCTTCGCCGACCAGCAGCTCGGCCATCACCCCGAAGCCTTCATCGCGCGCGGCCGTGTCGCGACGAATCCGGAGCGCGCGGAGCGCGCCGGCCGTCTGCTCATGGCCGCGGCGGGCGCCGGCCATCACGTGGTGGCGCCCGCTAACCACGGCCCGGCAGCCATCGCCGCCGTGCACGACGCGGGCTATCTCGAGTTCCTCCACACCGCGCACGGCCGCTGGATGGAGCTGCCCAATGCCGGCGCCGAGGTGCAGCCCAACGTGCATCCGAGCCGGCGCACCGGCAACCGCGCCGCCGGCGCGCGGGCACTCGGCATCGTCGGGCTGGCTGGCCACTATATCGCCGACACCGGCACGCCGATCGGGCCCGCCACATATCATGCCGCCTACTGGTCGGCCCAGACCGCGCTCGAGGCGGCCGAGCGCGTGCGCGCGAGCGGATCGGCGGCCTATGCGCTGTGCCGGCCGCCCGGCCACCATGCCTATGCCGACCTGGCCGGCGGATTCTGCTTCCTCAACAACGCGGCCATCGCGGCGCAGTATCTGCGCGAGCGCGGCGCGCCGCGGGTTGCCATCCTCGACGTCGATGTGCATCACGGCAACGGCACGCAGGGCATCTTCTACGGCCGCGACGACGTGTTCTACGCGTCGATCCATGCCGATCCCACGAGCTACTATCCCTTCTATGCCGGCTACGCGGACGAGCGCGGCGATGGTGCCGGCTACGGCTACAACCTCAACCTGCCGCTCGCGCACGGTTCGGGTGACAGCGAGATGCTGGCGGCGCTCGACAATGCGCTCGCCGCCATCGGACGTTTCACGCCGTCGCACATCGTCGTGTCGCTCGGCCTCGACGCCTCCGAGCACGATCCGCTCGGCGCGCTCAAGGTCACGACCGACGGTTTCGGCGCCATGGCCAAGCGCATCGCGTCGCTCGGCCTGCCGAGCGTGCTGGTGCAGGAAGGCGGCTATCTCAGCGAGGCGCTCGGCGGCAACCTGGTGAGCTTCCTCGCCGGCTTCGAGGCGGGCTTCAAGCCCAGATGATCGGCACGCCGCAGGGCGCAAGGCGACGGTCGCCCGTGACGAGCGTGAGCCCTTCGGCCATCGCCTGGCAGATGAGCATGCGGTCGAAGGGGTCGCGGTGATGCTGAGGAAGCTCGAGAAGCCGCTCAACGTGCCGGATGGCAAGCGGGAGCTGGCGAAAGCCGCTCTCGTCGATCGACGTCTCGAAAGACTCCGGAAAGCGCAATCGCTCCAGCGACGCCTTGATGGTCGCCTCCCAAGCCGAGACAATGCTGACATAAGCGCCGTCTGCGCCGGTGATCGCCTGCCTTGTTGCACGACCCAGCCGCGCGCCGCCGGCGTGCCACCAGACGTACACATGCGTGTCGAGAAGCAGTCGCAACTAAGAATCGCGACCTTCGAAGGCGGCCTGGACGTCGTCAGGCAGCGGATCGTCGAAATCGTCCGAGATCCACACCTTGCCTTTCCAGCGGCCCGGCACGCGCTTGGGACGCTTGGCCGGCAAGGCCACCAGTCGGGCGCGCGGCCGGCCGGCCTTGGCGATGACAATCTCCTCGCCCGCGGCCGCCCGTTCCACCAGCGCGGAGAGCTGGGACTTGGCTTCGTAGATGTTCACGGTCTTCGGCATGACCGTGGACTACGCCCCTCGTCCGAGTTGGTCAAGCAGGAGACGCCGGCCCTATGGGCCGCGCAGGCCGACGCCGACGTAGCGATGCAGCAGGCTCGGATCGGCGTGCAGCTCGGTCGGGGTCGCCGTCTCGCGGGTGGCGCCGTTCTCCAGGAACGTCACGCGGTCGGCGACGTGCAGCGCGGACTCGACGCGCTGCTCGACGAGGATGGTGGCGACACCCTCCGACTTGAGGGCCTTCACCGTGGCGAGGATGGTCGCGATCATCGACGGCATGAGCCCCTCGGTCGGCTCATCGAGCAGGAGCACGCGCGGCTCCAGGCAAAGCGCGCGCGCAATCGACAGCATCTCCTGCTCGCCGCCGCTCAGCGTGCCCGCAATTTGCCGGCGACGCTCCATCAAGGCGGGAAACAGCCCAATGACGCGATCGAGCGTGGCGCGTCCGCGCTCACGCGCCATCAGCCCGATCGTTAGGTTTTCCTCGACCGTCAGCTCGGAGAACAACCGCCGACCCTGCGGCACGTAGGCGACGCCGTGGCGGGGAATCTCGTGCGGCGGCAGGGCGGTGAGCTCGATGTCGTCGAGCAGAATCCGGCCCGCGCGCGGCCGCACCAGCCCCATGATCGCGCGGAGCGTGGTCGTCTTGCCGGCACCATTGCGGCCGAGCAGGCACAGCACCTCGCCCGCGGCGACCTGAAGCGAGACGCCGCGCAGCACCTGCACGTTGCCGTAGAAACAGTCGATGCCGGTCAGCGTCAGCATCATGTGCCGAGATAGGCCGTGCGCACGCGCTCATCCGCGCGGATCTCGGCCGGCGTGCCTTCGGCAAGGATCCGGCCCCGGTCCATCACCGTGATGCGTGCGGCAAGCTCCATGACCACGGCCATGTTGTGCTCGATCAGCAGCACCGTCGCTTCGCGCGCGATCTGGCGCACGAGTTTGCAGAAATCGACGATCTCGTCTTCCGCCAGCCCCTGGGTCGGCTCGTCGAGGATCAGCAATTTCGGCCGCAACGCCAGGCCGATCGCCACCTCCAGCAATCGCTGATGGCCGTAGGACAGCATGCCTGCGGTCGTGTCGCGCCGGCCCGCGAGGCCGACGCGCTCCAGGGCCGCCATGACGTCGGCGGCGATCTCCGCCTCGTGTCCCGGCCACAGGCTCCGCCGCGCCCAGGACCGGCTGCGCTGCACGGCCAACACGACATTGTCGAAGCAGCTCAGCCGCGTGAATACGCTGGTGATCTGAAAAGTGTAGGCGATGCCCCGGCTCACGCGGTGCCAGGCCGCGAGATCGGTGATGTCCGCGCCTTCGAAGGCGATGCGGCCCGCGGAGGCCGGGATGCGGCCGCAGATCATGCCGACCAGCGTCGTCTTGCCCGCCCCGTTCGGCCCGATCAATGTGCGGATCTCGCCGGCATCGAGGGCGAAATCGACGCCGTCGACGGCGCTCAATCCGCCATAGCGCCGGCTGAGGCCCTGGGTCGCCAGCAGGCTCATGGCAGCCACGGCGCCCACCTCTGCCGCACCGTGCCGAGAATGCCGCGCGGAAACCACATGACGAGCAGGACGAGAGCGGCGCCGACCACGATCATGTAGGCGGTCGTGTACTCGCTCGACACATCGACCAGGTAGAACATCAGCACAGTGCCGATCAGCGGCCCCAATGTCGTGCCGACGCCGCCAAGCAGGACCCACAGCAACGGGAAGATCGAGTACTGGATCGCGGCGAAGGTCGCGCCGACATAGCCGAACAGCAAGGCATAGGCAGCGCCCGCCGCACCCGACATGGCGCCCGAAAGCGCCAGCGCCGCCAGCTTGTAGAGGAACGTGTTGTAGCCGAGCAGTCGGGTACGCTCCTCGTTCTCGCGCACGGCGACCAGCGTGCGTCCGAAGGATGAGCGCACCACGACGAGAGAAACAAGGAGGCAGGCCGCGAAGATTGCCAGAGCGAGATTGTAACGAAGGTTCGGCTCGCTGAGCGCGACGGGCTGGCCGCCGATGTCCAGGACGCGCGCCGCCGCCGCCAGCACGAACCCCTCGTCACCGCGGGTGATCTCGTTGAAATAGAGCGCGGTCAGGAAACCCGCCTGGGCGAACATCAGCGTCACGATCATGAAGAAAACGCCCGTCGTCCTGAGCGCGATCGCGCCAATGGCGAGCGCCAGGAGGAATGCCGCGACGCACCCGGCGAGAAAGCCGGACGGCACACCGAAGCCAAGATGGTGCACGGTCAATCCCGCACCGTAGAGGCCGGCCGCGAAGAACATGGCGTGGCCGAGGCTGAGCAGCCCGGTATAGCCCATCAGCAGGTTGTAGCCGACGGCGAAGGCGGCCAGGACCAGGATGCGCGCGAGGCTGGCATGATGATAGGCCGGCAGCACGAACTGGAGCGCAAAGAGCAGCGCCAGAACGGCCAGATGGAGCGCGAGCGCGCGCCGGGATGCGGCTCGCGTCATCGACCGCGCGCCCCGAACAGGCCCGTCGGCTTGAAGACGAGCACGAGCGCGACCAGCAGCGTCGCGAGTATCTTGGCCAGCGTCGGCGAGAAGAAGACGGAGATGATGCCGTCGCTGAGCCCGATCACGAAGGCGGCCACGACGGTGCCGCGCAGGCTGCCGAGGCCGCCAAGTATGACGACGATGAAGGACAGCAGCAGAGGATCGAGCCCCATCAGGTAGTGCGCTTGCTGGATCGGCACGACCAGCACGCCCGCGACGCACGCGAGCATGGCGCCGAGCGCGAAGATCATGGAATAGACGCGATCGACGGGAATGCCGAAGGCTTGCGCCGTCTCGCGGTCGAACTGGGTCGCGCGCATGACCAGCCCGATGCGCGTACGCATCAGCGTGAACCAGGTGGCGATCAGCAGCGCGGCCGAGGCGGCCATCACGATCAGCTTGTAGCCGGAGTAGCCGAACCAGGGGAACAGCACGCGGAAGCTGATCGGCGCCACGACCGGCCGCGCGGTCGGGCCATAGAAGGTGAGCACGAGCTGCTGGACGACATAGAGCAGCCCGATCGTCGCGATGATCGTCGCCTCGGGTTCGTAGCCCAGTCTGCGCAGCACGGCGCGATCGACGGCGACAGCGACCGCGCCGACCACGATCGGGCTGCCGATCAGGGCCAGCAGGAAGCCGGCGGCCGGCATGCCGGGAATGACCTGGCTGAACGCCCAGGCGAGCACGGCGCCCAGCATGAAGAATTCGCCGTGCGCCACGTTGACGACGCGCATGACGCCGAAGACCAGCGACAGGCCGAGCGCGGTCACCGCCAGCACGAAGGCGGCGAGCGTTCCTTCCAGAAGCGCAAGAAGCAGGTTGGGCCCCAGGCTCAAATCCGATGGCTCCGGCGGATGGGGCTAGTCAGAGCATCGGTCGCGCCCCGACATCCGGCTCCTCCCCATGCGGAGGCGCCGGATGCCGGGAAAGCGGCAACGCCGCTAGAGCGGCATCTTCGTGTAATCAGCCTCCGGCTCGTACATGCCGTCCTGGATGGACGTGCGGTGGACGACATCGAGCCGCTTGCCGTTCACCTTGGAGATGTTCTGGTGGCCGAATGCCTGATGGATGCGGCCGACGAACTTCTTGGCCCCCTGCGGATGCTGATTGCTCTCCGCGAAGTCCGTCATGCTCTCGACCGCCTCAACCAGCGCCTTCTTGTCCTGCGCGGTCGGCGACTTGTAGCCGCTCTTCTCGACAGCCGCCTTAATGACGTAGAGCGTTTCCCAGCAACCGAACATGTGCGAATAGGTCGATACGTCCTTGGGGTCGCTGACGGCGGCGCCGGAGTCGTTCACGCCCACGGCCTGGCGGTAGAACTTGTCAAAGGCCGTCTGGTCCTTGCCGGCATAGCGCGGCATCGCTTCCCAGAAATAGCTGCCGTCGAGGAATTCGAGGCCGGGGCTGGCGATGTCGACGCCCTCGAGCGAGTCGATGAAGCCGAAGACCTGCGGCCGGCGCGAGCCGAAATGCTCGCCCATCTCCTTGACGAAGGTCAGCACGCCCGGTCCGACCATGACGTGATAGAGCACCTCGGTGTCGGCGGGAATGCGCGCGAAGTGCTTGGTGAACGAGGTCTCGGTCGCCGGGATCGGGATGAGTGCTGCGATCGAGCCGCCCTGCTTGGCGAGCGCCGCGGAGAAATAGTCGCGATGATCGTGGCCGAACGCGTAATCCGGAAAGATCATCGTCACCTTCTTGCCGAGGTTCTTGGTCACCCACGGCGCCATCGAGCTGACCTGGGCGCGAACGTCGGTGATGCCGGGCTGGAAGACATAGCGGTTCATCTTGCCCGATGCGACGTGATAGCCCTCGCTGACCACGAAGTAGGGCATCTTGTGCTCGGCCGCCGCCGGCGACGATCCGACGACGACGTGGCTGAACAGCGTGCCGAACACGAAATCGACCTTGTGCTGGGTGGCGAATTTGGCGACCACCTCGGCGCCGCGCTTGGGATCGGTGCCGTCGTCCTCGGTCACGATCTGCAGCTCGCGGCCCCCGATGCCGCCGCCCTGGTTGATCAGCTTGACCGCGGCCGACGTGACGCGCTCGTACCAGCGGCCATAGGTGGCGCCGATACCGGTACGGTGCAGCTGGAAGCCGATGCGGATCGGCGCCGAAGTCTGCGCCTGGATGTATCGCATCGTGCCCGGCATCACGCCGGTCGCAGCAGCGGCACCGGCAGCAGCCGCCAAAGCTTTGACCACGCCGCGCCGGGTGATGTTCCCGCGCGGGCTGCGGTTTACGTTGGTCTTGGCATCCGTCATGTCGCAGTCCCCTGTTTCAGATTGTTGTGGCCTGTTGCATCTCTCGGCGCGCGCAACGACCTGAAGACGCGTCGTCGCGCGGCGATTGTTTGTGTATCAATAAACCACGCAGGCTCCGGGAAGACAATATCACGGGACCTCGCTCAGCCTGCGGTTGGCGTGGCCAGCAGCCACAATCCGAACCAGGTGTAGACAATCATCAGCACCGCGAGGGGAAGCTGGCTGATCAACGCACCACGCGTGGTTCCATATCGCTCGATGGCAACCATGTGCGCGAGCAGGATCGCCAGGACATGGCCGAGTACGACGCTGGCCGCCTGTGCCGCCCAGATCGCCGCGACGGCGTGGTAGTCGGCGAGGAACGACACATGGGGGTGCCGACCGGAGAGGCCGAGCAGGTTCCAACCGAGCGCGAAGGGGTCGTTGAACGACCGGACAGCATATTGGCCGTTGACCAGCAGCGTGGTCAGGTAGTGCGCGAGATGATAGCCGAGCGAGATCGGCAGGATGGTCAGCGCGAAGGCGCCAAGGTCGCTCCTGGCCTCGCTGCCGCGCCCGGCATGAGCGGCGCCGAGCACGACCGCAAGCGCAAAGACGGCGGCAAGTGCTACCCAGCCGGCGATCAGGCCGAAGGTGTTGCGCTCGATCATGGCGCTGCGCCCGGGGAATTCGAGCGGATTGATGCCACCGAGCGACAGCCAGAGAAAAGTCTTGCTCAACCCATCGAACGACACCGTGGCAAGCGTCAGCAATACGAACAAGGTGGCGCTGACCGGCAGGGCGCCGATCTGGACCAGCGCCGCGCCCGGCCAGCGCAGGACCACCATGCGTCGGCCGGAAGGCTCGGCTTCAACATCGCCAACCTGCAGCGGCGACAGCCGTGCGACGAACCCGAAGAAGACCGAGAAGCACTCCGCCTGCGCCAGCCAGTCGCGTTCGCCGAACAGCCACATGCCGGCCAGCGTTGCGAGAGTGTAGAGCGTCGCGACAGTGGCGAGCCGCGCCGCATTGTCGGGCGCCGGGTCGATCAGCTCGAACCAGGCAAAGGCGGCGAACCCGATGACGGCCGGCCAGTGGCCCAGCCAGTCCGGGTAGGCGAGCGGCCGCTTGCCTGGGGTCGCGAAGAGGCGGCGCAGCAGCCGGTATGGCGCCAGCCAGGGATTGAGCGCGGCCCAAAGATGGCCGAACACCGCCTGCGCGATCGTGAAGCCCACCCACCACAAGGTCCACACCGTGAGCGGCAGCGGATTGGCGAGCGGGTCCGTGGCGCCGAACCAGCCCGCGGCGACAAGGATGACCAAAATGGCGAAGGAAGCGCCGCTGATGGCCGTCGTCGGCACCACCGGCAACTCGAACAGCACGACGCGTGCCATGGCGAGCCGGCGGATTTGCGTCGCGGGAATCAGAGCCAGGACGAGGAACGACGCCAGAACGGCGAAGGTGCCGCCGACATTGTAGTAGCCGGTCGGCAGCAGCATGACAAAGGCGCGATCCGACGTGTGCGCCCATGCCGGCACGGTGTGGCAGGCGAGCGCCAGAGCTGAAAGGCCGGCGACGATCGGCGGCATCGGCGGGGCCGGGCGAAGCCGCTCAGCGCTGCCCGTCGCCGACCGAGATCTGCTCTTTGGTCATGCCGCCGGCGCGGGCGTGGATGCGGCTGCCCGTGGCCATGGCGAGGATGAACACCAGCTCATCCGGCTTTGGCGCATCGGTCACGCCCATCTCGATCGCATCGAAATGGCTGCGCACATAGGCTGCATCCTTGTGATGGATGGGGATGTCGATGCGCGCACCCATGGCGCCCAGCTTGGTCGACGACGGCACGATCGCCTTGGCGCCGCCCAGCACCTCGCGCATGGCGTAGCCGCCGGCCACGTGCCACAGCGCGCCATGCTCCATCTCACCCGCGCTGCCGACGATCGAGCCCTTGCCGTAGGCCTCGACCGCCTTGGGATTGTTGCCGAGTGCCGCGACCAGCCGGCGCGACATGGCGAGCCCGACCGGCTTGAGCGCTTCCATCATCGGCATGATGTCCTGCACGTATTTTCCGGCATAGGGGTTCCTGAGCACCACGGCCACGGCACCCTTGTGGCCCGGCGTGGCGGGCGGCGGCCCGCCGTCATGCATGATCTCCTCGACAAGGACGACGATCTTCCGCACATGTATGAGGTCGGGCATTTTTTTACGGATCCCCCACGACGCGAGCTGGTGGCGCGCGCAAGGCCAGGCGGCCGACGACGCGCGTTTGTTTCCGCAACACCAGCATTGCCGCCTCGATCAGTCCAGCCCGATAGAGCCGATCAGCTTCGGCGGCGCCGGCATCGAGCGCGCGTGCGATATCCGCATGCGCGAGCGCCCCGACCGAAACGGTCACCGGCAGGTCACCGAGGTCGCTGTCGTCGACCACCTCGCGCGCCGGCCGGCGCACGATCGCGGCATGGTCGGTGTTGCAAGCATTGGCGACCAGCGTTGCCGCGGCATCGGCCGCGGCCCCGGTGCGCGCCAGAACGGTCGCGGCATCGGCGATGCCCAGGGACAGAGAGCGCCCGCCCCAGCCGCTGGTGGCGATGCCGCGCACCGGTGACGCCGCGTCGATGGTGGCGATACCGTCGATGGCGGCATCGACATCCGACCCCACCACGCCGATGCGGAACGACGTGCCGCGGGTCAGGTGCAGCGCGATATCGCCGCCGTCATTGACGTAGGCGCGCGCGAGCTGGCGGCCCGCGATCAGTGCCGTGAGCATCTCATCGGCAACCGCGCCGGCGACGGCCGCCATCGGCGTGATGAACGTGTGGCGATGGGGCCAGACCGCCGCCACCATGCGGCGCGCAACCGGGTCCTGCGCCAGCGGGTAATGCGACGCGGCCGGACTGCGCAGCAGCGGCAGCTCGCGCACCAGCGATTCGAGCAGCCCGTCGAACCGTGCGCGCGCCTGGCCGAAGCCGGCGGCGACCTCGTCCGGTGCGCCATCGGCGGCGATGATCAGGTCGATCGGCCCATGCTGGAGGTGCAGGCGCCCGTCGTCGAGCAGTGCCGCGACCGCGCGGGTCATGACTGGTTGCCGCGCGGGTCCAGGGGCCAGGGATTGTCGTCGCGCCACCGGTCGGTACGCGCACGCGTCTGCTCGAGCACGCGGTCGAGCGGCACGATGCTGTCGACATGGCCGCCGAGCGCGCGGTAGCTGTCGACGGTCATGGTGAACTCGATCGGAGCGACCAGCGCCGGTGTCGGAACGTAGCCGAATGAGTTGTCCGGCATGCGCGACACGTCGACCATGTAGGTGATGCCGCCACCGGGCCAGACATAGACGGGGGCGCCCCCGCTCGTCACGCGCGTGACCAGCGCGCGCACCGAGCGCGTGAGCCTGACCGGGTTCTCGGTGACGCCGGCGCGCAGGCTGCCGCCCGCGCCGGCCATGAACAGAACGGTGGACAGCGCCGGCTCGCAATTCTCGCCGATCCGCTCGACCACGGTCTGGAGCGGCGCGGGCATCGCGCCAGGCACCGGCTTGAGCTCGTCGTCGAGAATGTAGTAGCCGGCATCCTCGCCGGTCGTGCTGACCATCAGCAGGCGCAGGCCCGGCCATGCCGTCTTGGGATCGATCCTCTCGATGATCGACAGCGGGTCGGTCACATCCGTGCCGCCCCAGCCCGAGCCGGGATTGGCGACCTGGAAATAGCGGCCCGGCGTCGAGCGGCGGCCGCGCACGCGGATGCCAGCCGGCTTCATGTCCAGGTAGCGCCCGGCCTGGTGCTCCGACAGCACGCCGGTGATGTGATCGTCGACGACGATGACCTCGTCGGCATGGCCGAGCCATTGGCGTGCGAACATGCCGATCGTCGCCGAACCGCAGCCGACGCGCATGCGCTCCTCGAGATGGCCGTTGACCACGGGCGGTAGTCCGGCCTGGACCAGCAGCTTGGCGCCGCCCTCGACCTCGAGCTCGACCGCCTGCTTGTTGCAGAGCGCCAGCATCGTGGCGCAGGTCACGGTGCCCTCGCGCTTGCCACCGCCGGTCAGGTGGCGCACGCCGCCGAGCGAGAGCATCTGCGAGCCGTACTCGGCCGTCGTGACGTGGCCGACCGGCTCGCCGTCGGCGCGCACCACCGCCTGTTCCGGCCCGACATGCTCGTCGGTGTCGATCTTCACCTTGACGCCGCAATAGCTGAAGATGCCCTCGGTCACCACGGTCACGGTGTCGACGCCCTGGTGGCGCGACGACACGATGAAGGGCGCGGGCTTGTAGTCGGGATAGGTCGTGCCCGAGCCAATGCCGGTGACGAAAACGGGTGCGCCCGGCTCCAGTGCGCGCGGCGTGAGCTCGCCGCTCCAGTTCTCCGCGCCCGACAGGAACGGCACGAGCCGTCCCTTCTCCTCGAGCGTCTTCTGGGCCAGCACGAGGGGATCGGTGCGCGTCAGCACGCCGTCGACATTGGCGTAGCGGTCGCAGGCACCGAGCTTGCCCGGACGAATGCGGCAGAGCACGGGGCAGGCATCGCAGCGAACCAGTCCTTCGTCGCGGTCGCCGGCGCCGTGCTCGGTCATTGCGGCCTCCGTGACACGGCCTGGATCGCCGCCAGGACCCGGTGGGGCAGCGCCGGCAGCTGGACGATGCGCGCGCCCGTGGCATGGCGGATGGCGCCGAGTATGGCGGGCGCGGTCGGGATCAAGGCGGGCTCGCCGATCCCCTTGGCGCCATAGGGGCCGAGCGGCTCGGGATCCTCCACCAGGATGACTTCGATCGCGGGCACGTCGCCGAACGTCGGGATGAGGTAGTCGTGCAGGTTCTCGGTCTTGCCCGGAAGGTACTCCTCCATCAGGGCGAGGCCGATCCCCTGGGCGATGCCGCCATGGATCTGGCCCTCGACCAGGGTCGGATTGACGGCGCGGCCGACATCATGGGCGGCCACGATGCACAGCGGCTTGACCGTGCCGAGCTCGACATCGACCTCGACGGCGGCAATCTGCGCGGCGAAGCCATAGGTGGCGTAGGGCACCCCCTGGCCGTCCGCGTCGAGCGGCCGGGTCGGCGGATCGAAGGTGCCGTGGCCGACCAGCACATTGCCCTGCTCGTCGGCCGCCAGCCGCGCGAGCTCGATGCGCCGCACGCCGCCGCCGTCGGTGACGCTGACAACCGGACCCTCGAGAACGAGCTGCGCCCTCGGCCCGGCATTGGCGAGCCGCAGGATCTGGCGGCGCAGATCCTCGCCGGCCAGGGCCGCGGCGCGGCCCGACACGAAGGTCTGGCGCGACGCCGAGGTCTTGCCGGCATCCTCGGTCAGATCGGTGTCGCCGGTGACCTGATCGATGGACGACACCGGAACACCCAGCGCGTCGGCGCAGATCTGCGCCATGATCGTGTAGGAACCCTGGCCGATGTCGACGGCGCCGTTGTAGAGCGTGACCCGTCCGTCGCGTCCGAGCGTCACCCGCATGGTCGACGGATTGGCGAGCGACGTGTTGCCGATGCCATACCACATGCAGCCGATGCCGACGCCGCGGCGGCGGCTGCCGTCGTTCGCGCGGTTGATCGTGTCGGCTTCGGCGCGCAATGCTCGCCAGCGCGGCCGCAGCCGGTCCAGGCATTCGCCGAGGCCGGCGCTGTGCTCGAGCAGCTGGCCGCACGTCGTACGCTGACCGGCCCGGAGCGCGTTCAGCCGGCGGAATTCGAGCGGATCGAGCCCGAGCTTGTCCGCGGCATCGTCCATGAGCGCTTCGTGTGCGATCGCGGCCTGCGGCACGCCGAAGCCGCGGAAGGCGCCGGCCGGCACGTCATTGGTGTAGATCGCGCGCGTCAGGCAGCGTGCATTCGGCACATGATAGGGACCATGCGCGTGGATCGGCACGCGGCTCGCCACGGTCGGCCCCCATGAGGCATAGGCGCCGGTGTTGAAATCGCCGGTGAACTCGAAACCGACGAGGCGACCGTCGGCATCGGCGCCGAGGCGGGCGCGCATCACGGCCGGGTGGCGCTTGGTCGTGGACGCCATCGATTCCGGCCGATGGTAGACGCCGCGCACCGGCCGGTTGAGGTGCCATGTGGCCACCGCGAGCAGTGGCTGGATCGACAGATCGAGCTTGCCGCCGAATCCGCCGCCCACCGCGCTCGGCACGATGCGCACCGCCCCGGGCAGGATGCCGAGAATGGCCGCGATCTCGTCACGCGCCATGTAGGGCGTCTGGGTGCAGGTGAAGACCTCGACGCGGTCGCCGACCCGTCGGGCGTAACCGGCCTCGGGCTCGATATAGGCATGCTCGACGAAGCTGGTCGACCAGCTGCCCTCGACCACGACGGGAGCCGCCGCGAGTGCCTGGTCGACATCGCCGCTGACGACCCGGCCGCGCACCAGCACATTGTCGGGGACCCCGGCATGGACGGCATCGGCGCCGGGTGAAAGCGCCGCGTCGATGCCGGCGAGGAAAGGCAACGGTTCCCAGGCGATCGGCAGCTCGCGATCCCCGAGCGCCAGGATCGTCGCGCGATCGCCGACCAGGGCAGCGATCGCCTCGCCGCGAAAACGCGCGCATCCCTCGGCGAAGACCGGCTGGTCCTTGAGCGTCGGATAGATGCCGAAGCGATTGGCGCCGGGCACGTCGGAAGCGGTGAAGACGCGCACGAGACCAGGAAAACTGCGGTGGAGCGCGTCGAGACTGCCGATCGTAAAGCGCGCGCGCGCGTGCGGCGAACGCACGGCGCGCAGCCAGAGCGCGTCGGCCGGAGCCTGATCGGCGCCGAAACGCTCCTGACCGGTCAGCTTGGCTGCCGCGTCGGTGCGCACCAGGCGCGCGCCTACCGCCGCGCCGGCGGCCGGCGCGATGGGTACGGCAACAGAGCCGAGATCGAGCACGGCCTCGACGATCTTGCGGTAGCCGGTGCAGCGGCACAGCACGCCGCCGAGGGCATCCATCACCTCCGCCTCGCTCGGCCGCGCATTGCGCGCGATGAGCTCGCTCGCCGCCATCAGCATGCCCGGCGTGCAGATGCCGCATTGGGCCGCGCCGTGCCGGGCGAAGGAACGCTGCAGCTCGCCGAGCACGGTCACGGCGGCGCCATTGTGCAGCCCCTCGACCGTGACGACGCTGGCCCCCTGCACCTGGGCTGCGGCAACCAGGCAGGCACAGCACTGTCGCCCGTCGATCAGGACCGTGCAGGCGCCGCAGTCGCCCGCGTCGCAGCCGATCTTGGTGCCGGTCAGGCCGAGTTCCATGCGCAGCACGTCGGACAGTCGCCGGGTCGGCGCCACCGTCACCTCGACGTCGTCGTGGTTGATCCGGCAGCGCACCGTGACGGCGCTCATGCCGCCCGCTCCTGCGCTGCGTCGGCCAGTTCGGCGACGCAACGCCGTACCAGCACCAGCGAGGCCTCGCGCCGATAGGCCGCACTGCCGCGCGCGTCGTCGATCGGCGCCAGCCCATCGAGATGTGCGGGAGATACGAGGCGCGCCGAAGTCGCGTCGACCATGCGTCCGGTGAGATCCGCCTCGAGTCCGACAAGGCGTCGGGCCACGGCCGAACATGCGCCGACGGCGATGCGAGCGGCCGCTATCCTTCCCCTGGGTTCGATCTCGATGACCCCGGCGACCATCACGATCGAGATCACGAGATAGCGCCGTGCGCCCAGTTTGAGGAAGGTGGAGCGTGCATCTTGCCCGGGCTTGGGCACGCGGATCGCCGTGACGAGCTCGTCGCCGCGCCGGTCGGTTTGACGATTGCCGCGAATGAATCGATCGAGCGGCAGGCAGCGTAGCCCTGCCGCGCTCGCCAACTCGACCTGTGCGTCCAGCGTCATGAGCGGCGGCACGCCGTCGGCAGCCGGCGAGGCGTTGCAAAGGTTGCCGGCGATCGTCGCGCGGTTTTGAATCTGCGCGCCGCCAACCTCGCGCGCCGCGAGCTGAAGTCCGCGGAAGATCGGGTGCGGCATGGCCGCGGCGATCTCCGACCAGGTCGCGAGCGCGCCGATCCGCCAGTGGTCACCGGCATCGACGACGCCGCCGAGGCCGGCGATTCGGGTGATGTCCAGCACGTCCTCGTCCGGCTGTTCGACGACGCGGGCGGGATAGTGGTCGGTTCCGCCGGCGAGCACCGTCCAGCGGCCCGCGGCCAGCGCGCGCAAGGCGTCGTCAAGCGCACTCGGCCTCAAGAATCGTCCCATCGCCTTGTCCTGCCCGGATCGACCAACGACACGCCCGTGGGTCCGGCCGTTCGTTTGTATACATACATTCTGCCCTCTTCGGGCCCGATGGTGTCAAGACCCGGAGGACGCGCTGCCGCGGCGCTAGACTGAACTTTGCCCGAATTTTGACCAAGCCACTGATGTGACTCGCGTTTGTCTGCGGGTCCTGACTACAGGCTGGGCTTGACGGCGAGCAGATCGAGTGCGCGGCGCTGGATTTCGGTCGGGGTGGCGAGCACCGGGAAGGAGGCTGCGCGGCCGAAGCGGACGGTGTTGCGGGTGAGCGTGGCGAGATCGGCGAGCAGCGAT